>Ga0118677_10000981_pt1 | contig 61321 bp, 45 predicted proteins | sample AliMusrvi5mmetaG_FD_86154 | JGI IMG/M metagenome (GOLD analysis project Ga0118677, IMG submission 86154) | reverse complement strand
ATGCCCACCCACCCCAACATCCTGATCATTTACACCGGCGGCACGATCGGCATGGTGCAGGACCCGAAAAGCGGCAGCCTCAAACCACTCACCTTTGAGAACCTTTACCGTTATCTTCCCGTGCTTGAGAACTTCGATTACAATTTCGATTTTCATACTTTTCACCCACTGCTCGACTCTTCCGATATGACCCCTTCCTTTTGGGTAGAGCTGGCTACCGTAATTGAAGAGAAGTATGAATCATTCGATGGTTTTGTAGTACTTCATGGTTCTGATACCATGGCCTATACAGCATCAGCTCTGAGTTTCATGCTTGAAAACCTTAACAAACCGGTGATCTTCACCGGTTCACAGTTGCCGATCGGGATGGTGCGTACCGACGGTCGGGAAAATTTCATAAATGCAATAGAAATAGCTGCCGCCACAATAGAAGATACGCCGGTAGTTCCAGAAGTTGCCATCTGCTTTGAGAACAAACTTTTCCGGGGAAACCGCACCAGCAAGTTCAATGCAGAGCATTTCGGAGCCTTTGTTTCAGGAAATTACCCCTTGCTTGCAGAAGTCGGTGTGCGGATAAAATACCACCACGGCAATATCCTGAAGCCAAATTTCAAAAAGCTTAAAGTCCACAAGAAACTGGATGAGAACATCGCGGTACTGAAGCTCTTCCCCGGGATCAGCGGGTCTGCCGTTCAGGCCATCCTGAATACGACAGGTCTGAGGGCGGTTATCCTGGAGACCTTCGGAGCCGGAAATGCGCCCACCGTTCCCTGGTTTCTTGATCAGTTGAAGTCTGCACATGACAAAGGGATCATCATTTTCAATGTCACCCAGTGTAAGGGTGGTTCCGTAGAGATCGGAAAATATGAAACCAGCGCAGAGCTAGGGAAAATTGGTGTGATCGGTGGTTCAGACATCACAACAGAATCAGCAGTTTCAAAGCTGATGTACCTTCTGGGCTGCGGGTTTTCAAACAATGAAGTGGAAATGTACCTCCAAACTTCGCTCCGCGGCGAAATGACCGTTTGATATTCCGAAAATATTTCTACCTTTGCCGCTCCAATTGCAAATTGTAAGTTGCAAGTTAAATTGCAATTTCCAACTTACAACTCGCAATTGACTTTTGGAGAGATGGCCGAGTGGTCGAAGGCGCACGCCTGGAAAGTGTGTAATCGCGAGAAGCGGTTCATGGGTTCGAATCCCATTCTCTCCGCAAAATAAATAAAGAAAGCCGTTCACAATGTGGGCGGCTTTTTTTATACGTACATTTATCCTTTCAATCCACGCATGAGCGAATGGTATCAAAAACTTTACGGCTGGAGCCTAAAATGGACAGGATCCAAATGGGCCTCCTGGGCCATGTTTGTGTGCGCTTTTGCTGACGGCTCCTTTTTCCCTCTGCCGACACCTGTGTTTTTCCTGACCCTGTCGTTGATTAATACATCGAAAACCTATAAGTATGCTTTTTTTGGAACAGTCGGGATCACCCTGGGGGCCCTGTTGGGATATTTCATCGGCCATTATGCCTGGCTGACACCTGCAGGCGATTATACCGGGCTGGCCCGTTTTATGTTTGATCATATCCCCGGATTTACTGAAGCATCCTACAACCACATTCATTTACAATTTGAACGCCTCAATTTCGGGATACTCTTCATAGCATCCTTTATGCCGTTGCCCTTTCTGATCACAGCAATCTCCGCAGGTGTTTTCGATATAAACATCTATGTGTTTTTCATCGCGACACTGATCGGCCAGGGAATCCGCTTTTACGGAATGGCATTTCTGATCAGGAGATACGGCCCGGCAGTGAAAAAACTTTTTGACTTCAGGCTGACAACGATCATTATTCTTTTGGTCATATTTATCCTCCTGGTCATCCTCCTGTTCAGAATACTCTGAATTATTTCATCCTCCGCCTTCTGACTTCCGATTTCTGATTTCTGTTTTCCAATCTTTATATCTTTGTTTCAGATATTTCAACAATAGTATACAGTGCGGCCCCTGATCCTGATTCTTTTTCTTTTTTTTACTGAAATGCTGAAGGGTTCTTCATTGCCTCCCGGTGATCCGCATTCTCCTTCGGTTACCGATCCCATTGTTGCGATCAGCAGTTATTTCAATGCAAATGCAGCGAATACCAGCGTGACCCTGACCTGGAATGCCGCAACAGACATGAATCCCAACGACGGTTTCCAGGGCTATATGATACTGCGAAGTTCCACTAATAGCTTTACCAACCCGGTCGATGGTGTTACTTATGCTGCCGGCGATATCCTTGGCGGCGCTGTGGTAATGACACTTATTCCGTCTTCACAAACGCTGACATGGCAGGATAATACAGCCGTTCCCTGTACCGGTGGTTTCTATTACCGTATCTATGCATACCGTTTTATTGCAGATAATACTCACGGAAGCGGCTACGATCCGGCACGCGGAAGAGCCTACAACGAAGCAGGTTTTGGATCGGTTCAGGTCAATGCCCCTTCAGCTGTTGCGCCGGCATCGGCATCAGCTGACCGTGATAATTTTTGTGCCGACGATGCAGGAAACATTACCCTGTCTGCAACCGGCGGGTCCGGTACTACCCTCGACTGGTATACGGCTGTATGCGGCGGGACATTGCTGGGAGCCGGTACTGGTCCGAACAACAGCATAACAATACCATCACCGGCAGTCACTACGGCTTACTATGCCCGCTGGGAAAATTCCTGCGGTAACTCGACTTGCGTAACAGTCACTGTTAATGTACTTCCGAACCTGCCGGTCAGCGTCACTATTTCACCAAGTGAAAATCCGGTTTGCCAGGGAATAGCAGTTACATTTACTCCCACTCCTGTGAACCCCGGAGCCAGCCCGGTTTATCAATGGCAGGTAAATGGACTTACTGTTGGAACAGGAGGTACGTATTCTTATACTCCGGTGATCGGGGATGATGTGTCCGCAATATTGACATCCAGCGCCAGCTGTGCATCCGGAAGCCCTTCAACATCCAACCATGTGATTATGTCGGTAAGTTCTGCAGTACCAGTAACAGCGACAGTCACAGCGGATCCCGGAAGTACTGTTTGTTCCAATACCACTGTAATCTATACCGTTGTTGCAGGAAACGGGGGAACAGCACCTGCTTATGAATGGCACCTGAACGGTACTGTTGTCGGAACAAACAGCACTTCATGGTCAAACATTCCGGTTAACGGAGATGCCATATACTGTAAGGTTACATCCAGTTCTTCCTGTGCAACAAGCAACCCGGTAAATTCCAATATCATTACTATAACAATTTCAACAGCAGTACCCGTCAGTGCAACCATCAGTGCATTTCCAGGGAATGTGGTCTGTGCAGGTACTCCTGTTACTTATACTGCGACGGCTGTCAATGGCGGAACAACTCCGGCTTATGATTGGTTCCTGAATGGGAATCCGACAGGTTCGAACAATCCGGATTATACCAACACTCCCTCAGATGGTGACGTTGTTTTTTGCAGGGTCACATCCTCCCTGGGCTGCACCACAGGGAACCCTGCCGTGACGAATACAGTGACCATTGCTGTAACAGCACCGCTGACTCCCGCTGTAAGCATCACGGCGAACCCTGGTTTCACGATCTGCAGCGGCACGAGCGTAACGTATACAGCAAACCCTGTGAACGAAGGCACTTCACCAGGTTATGAATGGTTCATTGATGGCGTTTCTATCCAGACCGGCAGCTCACCTGAATATACCACATCATCACTTACAGGGGGTGAGGAGATAACCTGCAGGATGACCTCATCAATCACTTGTCTGCTTGTAAATCCCGTGATTTCACCGCCGGTCACAGTGAACGTTACTCAGGCTCCTGTTGTTGATCTAAGTGACAAACCCTACTTATGTGCCGGGAAAACGGAGGTGCTGGATGCCGGTGCCGGATTCAGTTCTTACCTGTGGCAGGATAGCAGCACAAACCGTTATTATACGGCATCCGCGGAAGGCATGTACCGTGTAATCGTCACCAATGCACAGGGATGCACAGGACGTGATTCGGTGCTGATGCAGATTTGCGATGCTGCTATCTATATCCCTGCAGCCTTTTCCCCAAATGGTGACGGACTGAATGATCTGTTCAGGGTCATTACCACTCAGGAAAATTTCACCTCTTTCTCAATGCTGATATTTAACCGTTGGGGGGAACAGGTTTTCCGATCAGATGATATCAATAAAGGCTGGGATGGAAAGGTGAATGGAAATGCCGCTCCCGGCGATCTGTATACATGGAAACTCAGCTACCGTATCGGCGTTGACGGAAAGGAAACAACAAGGAACGGAACAATTACAATTGTGAATTGAAGCCAGCTCTTCTGATTCAATAATTCAACAGGCGCCGACCTTCCGGCAACACCACAGGTTAAGGCAAAAAAAAAGGACGGCCTGTGCCATCCTTTAAATGTTTGATTATTTTTTTCCTTTCGGTTTGGGAGTTGGTTTCGCCACCTTTTTCGGAGCAGCTTTCTTCGGAGCTGGTTTTGCAACCTTTTTCGGAGCAGCTTTAGCAACTGATTTTACAGCTTTTTTTGCGACTGGTTTAGCGGCCGCTTTCGGAGCTGGCTTTGCAGCTTTCTTCGGAGCAGCTTTTGCTACCGTTTTAACAGCTTTTTTTGCTGCCGGTTTCGGTGCTGGTTTTGCAGCTTTCTTAACGGCTGGTTTTACAGCTTTCTTTGCTACAGTTTTTGCTGCAACTTTAGGTGCTGGTTTTGCTGCCGGTTTTGCTGCTGGTTTTGCTGCTTTTTTTGCGGCCGGTTTTGCAGCTGGTTTTGCAGAAGGTTTCACTGTTTTGACTGGACCTTTCAATGCCACGGTTTTTGTTTTTGCCATGATGCTTTACTTGAAATTACCCTACTCTTCTGGCTTTTCGGTTTCGCCCCGTTTTTAAGGGTTTCTGGACTCCCTTTTCTTTTATTCCATGTTCGGCCATGCTTTAAACCCGCTAAAAAAAAACGCACAACCGTAATTTCTTTTAAGTTCCTGTTGGCAATAAGGCAACAGTACTTTTGATCATAGTGCAATCCGTCCAAATGTATAAATATATTTTTGTAAAAAAACAAACACACTGGTTTATTTATGAGAAAGTTATGAAGATATTTTATTGGGGCCCCACAAAAGTGATCATCCTAAAACCCTTTCAGAATAAGGGATACAGAGACATTTTCAAAAGTACTTTTACACACCGGTGATACAGTGGGCCAAAGTGTGAATAAAAATGTGCGCTGAAAAGCGGAGAAATAATGTATTCTGCAGCCCTGATATTTTATCAGAAAAAGATCGAAAATGAGATCATGAAAGTGATCAGGAAAATAAACAGCAGCGCCACTATAAAAATGTAATCAGCGATCTTCTCGTACAGCAACGTCCTTTTTTCATTGGGCGAGCGGATAGACCAGAACGAGAGAATGCTGCTCGCCATGAGGAGTATTGTTGTAACCCCGGTAAATTCATCGATCATGGTTTCCGCACTGTACTTTGAAATTTTCAGGGAGGTCAGAACGACAAGGCAAAATCCAAGCAGGTTGGATGAGGTGTTTAAAATATGATTCGATTTATTGACAGGCATGATCCGGCTGTTTATCTCGTTTTAAATTATCTTTCTGATCCATTTAAAATACAGGAAAGGGGCATATTTAAGTGGCAGGTCTATCCAGGTTGGTGTATACACAACAGCCCTGGCATTGCTGAAAGCGAGAAAACTTTCATGCCCGTGATACTTCCCAAGTCCGCTGTTTCCCACGCCTCCAAAAGGCAGGTGATGGTTGCCGATATGCATAAGCGTATCATTAATGCAGGCACCTCCGGAGGTTGTTTTCAACAAAATATCTTTGGCTTCACTGCTCTTCCCGAAGTAGTAAAATGCGAGAGGTTTTTCATGTTCATTAATATAGGAAACGGCTTCTTCGATCCTGTCGAATGTCATTACCGGCAGGATAGGCCCGAAGATCTCTTCCTGCATTACCGGAAAATCGGGATGGACATCATCGATGATTGTTGGGGCAATGTAAAGTTCGCCGGCATCCGTTTGTCCGCCGAATCTTATCGTACCATGTTCCATCAGCTTCTGAAGACGCAGGAATGCCTGCTGGTTGATGATGCGGGGAAAATATTTGCTATGCCGGATATCAGGGCCGAACATTTTCTGAATGTTCATTCCGATCTTTTTAAGGAGTTCCTCCTTGATCGAACGATGCACAAAAAGGTAATCAGGCGCGATGCAGGTCTGCCCGGCATTGATGGTCTTTCCCCAGCTTATCCTTTTTGCGGCCACATCGATATCGGCGCCGGCATCCACAATGCACGGGCTTTTACCGCCAAGTTCCAGAACAACTGCCGTCAGGTGTTCCGATGCGGCTTTCATCACAACCTTTCCAACGGCAGGACTCCCGGTATAAAAGATCATGTCGAAACGAAGTCCCAGCAGTATGCCGTTCACGGATCGGTTGCCCTGAACAGTTGTTATATATTCGGGAGTGAAAGTTTCCTTTACTATGTCTTCCATTACCTTCGCAATGTTCGGAGCATATGGTGAGGGCTTCAGAATGGCGCAGCAGCCCGCCGAAACAGCACCCACCAAAGGATTCATCAACAGCTGGAAGGGATAGTTCCATGGCGCAATAATAAGAGCGATACCGAGTGGTTCGTAACTGATTCTGCTGGACGAAGGCAACAGGTGAATAGGTGTGGGAACCCTTTTTGATCGTGTCCAGCATTTAAGTTTTCGAATATGGAGATCCAGTTCCTGCAGAACGATACTTATCTCGGTCAGGTAGGCTTCTTCAAAGGATTTGTGAAGATCCTTCCAAAGTGCCTCTGCGATTTTTTCCTGCTGTTTTTGAATTACTGCCCTGAGTTTTTTCAGTTTCTCGATCCTGAAGGAAATGCTTTTTGTCTGCTGCGTAGCAAAAAAAATGCGCTGGGCTTTCAGCAGATCCTCTATCACATTTGCCGTTGTCTCTTCCATGGTTCTTTTTTTAGCTCATCATTTTTTATGCCCTTGAAAATGGTCCATCGTTTTATAGATACCCATCACCCCTCCGATAAACCAGTCGAAAAACCAGATCGGGAAAAGACCCTGTCCGAAACGTACCAGTCGCATACTCCAGGGCATGCTCAAAATGATGCGGTTCTTTTCTATGGCACGAATGACTTTACGTGCCACCTTTTCGGGCCTGAGGATTGGAATCAGTGACCGGACTCCGTCAAACATCACGGTATTGATGTAATAAGGTGTAACTGTAGTCACGCCATATTGAGTTTCTGTTGCATTAAATTCACGAATTGACGCTACTAACTTTAATCCCTTTGCTCTCAAAAAAATTATTGATTTCATAAACAGTCCTCCTCATTTCAGAGACCTTAATCCGGAAATCATCGTTTTTCCAACGGATCACCAGCATCATTTCTTTCCGAAGGTACTTCTTTATTTTAAGGATGATGATAATCGGTGCACCGATGAAAAAAAACATGATGACAGAAATGAGGTGCTTTCTGTAATAGAGTCCGCCACCGGAAAAAGCAGCCATCTCCCCCATCATCCCCTGAATGAAAACAATAAGCAGATAAAGGATAACAGCGAGAGCGAGAATCCCCGCCATAACCAGGAAGATCGATGCGCGGCTGATCCGTGTGTTTTTTATACAGACAGATTCAATTTCCGAAAACCCGAGCTTTATATTCCTTGCCTTAATGACGACAGCATCCTTCCCTATCTTCAGCTTTGGTCCGTTGTACAGCTCATTGTTCAATTGAATTCCTTTAATCCTGACCAATATTTTACAGAACCGGATACCCTGAAACTAAAGTGAGCAGCATATTACCGGCACATGATACGAAGTTACAAAGATTGACGGCAATTACACAAGCTGGCAGAAGAACGAATGGAGGATGGAAATGAAAGATGGGGAATTATGCAATTCGTGAATTGCATAATTCCCCATCTCAAAAACGATTATCCTTATTCCGAAGCGTCGAGGAACTCTTCGGCATCATCGTAGGCATCCTGTTTTCTTCCGAACAGCGGCAGGATCTTCCCGGTTATGAATCCGGTAACGATGGCAACGCCGATTGTAATGGCTATCCCCCAAAGCTGGCTGGCCATGCCGAGGCCCTTGATGATGGGAAGGGCTGCAAGTCCGCCCATGAGGCCTGGTAATCCATGCAGGTTGGTTACCCCGCAGGTATCGATGATCTTCATCAGTTTCTGCTGTTTTTCCTGGATAACTGCAAATCCAAAAGTGGAAAGTCCGCCGGCCATGATGCCGATCATGACAGCAATAGTGTGGCTGGCGTCTGCACAGGTGGAACCTATCGCAACACCACCTGCGAGAGCGGCATTTGCAATGTCGGCAATACTGATCTTTTTGCGGATCGAAACGGATACCAGGTAGGTGGTGAGCGTGGAACCACAGAGGGCCAGGATAACATTCACAACGGTATGCGGCATCTGGGCAGCCGGAACAAGTGCGGCGCAGAAGCTTGGCCAGAAGATCCAGAGCATCATAGAGCCCAGCATGGAATAACGGTCGCTGGTGGAATCTGATTCGATAGTTTTTTCAAATTCCTGCTTGGTGGTCATACTGAGTGCAACACCCAGTCCGAAGATAGCGCCAAAAGCATGAATAACGATGGAACCGCCTGTGTCGATCACAGCGCCTTCCTTTATCAGGCCCAGACCGCCCTGCAAAACAACCCATTCATTCAGCATATAACAGGGAACAAACACCAATCCGAGGAGTACATACTGCTGCATCTTAAGTCTTCCAAGTACGGCTCCTGCTGCGATCAGGAGGCTGGCAGCACCAAATTCGGCATAGATCAGGCGGTCGATCTCATCAGTCATCGTTCCATGGCCGATACGGTTCAGTAACATGTACAACGGAAGTGATGTGCTGACCAGCAAAAAAGTGGCGGTCAGAGCAGAACGGCCATACTTCCTCACAAATACCATTAAGAAGCCAAAACCGATCAGCAACATTGCCATAATGTGGATAGCCCGGTTGTAACGCTGATCATCGATAACGCCCTGTGGCAGTGCGTTGGTAACAGTTTCCCCCGCTGCGGCGATCAGCGGAAAGCCTGCAATGAGCAAGAGAACTGCAAGCAATTTAACATTGCGTCGAATTTCCATAAAGTTTTTGTTTAGTGATTGAGAGATTTACTGATATGCAGATACGTATATTCCGGTTAAAATTGCTTCGCAAAAGTATTGATAAATTTTTCACAAAAAAAAGATTCACCACTTCTCTTATGAAAAAAGAACCGGAATAACAGGTAATTCATGTAAAGAAATCTGGAAAAGCAGAAGAAACTGCTATACGTTTTTCTCGTATACCGATGCTCTTTTACAGGCTGGCATGGAAAAGCAGCAGGGCAATTACACTGAACTAAGATTGAAGCTGTCTGGAACCTGAAAACGCCTTAACAAGATAAAGCAGGAGTGTTGTAAAGAGAATGCTGCCGGCAATGAGAAAGATATTGTCAGTTGCGCCAAAATCTTCATAATTTGTTTTGATCATTCCTCTGGCAGCGATGAATGAAATGATCACCGCGGCACCGTTATTCAGGAAATGTGCCAGCACCGGCACCCATAAAGATCCCGTCCAGACATAAAAATACCCGAACACCAATCCCAGGAATACCCTTGGCATCAATCCGTAAAACTGCATGTGGATCGCACCAAAAAGGAAGGCGGTAACGAAAACGGCGACATGGATATTCCGGAACCACTCACCCAGCAGACGCTGAAGGATCCCCCGGAAAAAGAGCTCTTCACCAATAGCGGGAATAATGGCGATCATCAGGAGATTTACAAAAAAACCTCCGGCCGTGGTCACATCCAGAAATGCCTCAGTAATTTTCCCCGCCTCCTCTTCTGTGTCCTTCATCCATTTCTCCAGCCCGGAAAGCGAAGCAGGTAATTTCATCATCTCATTGAGGGAGGACAGCCAGTTGATAAGCGGCAGGCTGGCAAACATAAGTCCGATGACCAGGAGAAAAACAATTGGTCGGGGAAGTCTGTTCAGCCCGTTGTAACCAAATGCGGACTTCTCAAATAAAAGTCCGGCCAGAAGGGCGGGAAGAATGAAGAGACCGATGGACTGGAGTATCTGGAAAAATTTCAACAGCCCGATGGTTTCAGGATTCCCGAAGTCTGCCAGAACCGACATATCACTGAAGAGGTTGATGTGAAAGAAGGGAATCGTGAGCAGCATGCCGGCCAGGGCTGTGATCACAAAACATACGATCATCAGCATGATCACAAAGACCAGCCTTGAAAATGGGTTCAGGTGTCCGAGAATTCCTTTGTTCATGCTTGGAGAGGTTTCACTAAATTTGTCCAAAATTAGAACAATTTGGTCACGATCGGAAATACACCCTGGGGTGAATGCCCGCTGATCCTTGCCCCGATGGAGGACATCACGGATGCTTCTTTCCGGACGATCTGCAAGGAATATGGCGCTGATGTGCTTGTTACCGAATTTGTTTCCTCGGAGGGCCTTGTTTATGACGCGGAGAAAAGCCGTGAAAAAATGAAGTTCGGGGAGGAGGAGCGCCCGATCGGCATCCAGATCTTCGGCCCGAACATCGAATCGATGGTGATCGCCACGAAGAAAGCCGCCCTATATAATCCCGATTTCATCGACATCAATTTCGGCTGTCCCGTCAGGAAAGTGGTGAACAAAGGCGGGGGCGCAGCTCTTCTTAATGATCTCCCCAAAATGGTAAAGATGACAGCTGCTGTCGTACAAGCCACGGAACTGCCGGTTACCGTTAAAACCAGGCTCGGGTGGAATGAGCAGTCAAAAAACATCGTCGACATTGCAGAACAACTCCAGGACCAGGGCATCCGGGCGATCAGCATCCACGGGCGCACACGGTCACAACTTTATGGTGGCCAGGCCGACTGGACACTGATCGGAGCCGTGAAGAATAATCCGCGCATGAAGATTCCGGTGATCGGGAACGGGGATATCACAAGCGCCCTCATCGCAAAGGAGATGAAAGACCGTTATGGTGTTGACGGACTGATGATCGGAAGGGGCAGCATCGGCAATCCCTGGATTTTCAGGGAAATAAAAGCGTACTTTGAAAAGGGCGAACTGATCCCCCCTCCTTCACTTGAAGAGAGACTCCGTACCGCAAGGCTTCATATCGAAAGAGCCCGCCTTATCAAGGGAGATATGCGCGCCAACTTTGAACTCAGGAAATTCTACAGCGGCTATTTCCGCGGCATACATGACGTAAAAAAATACCGTATGAAGATGGTGATGGCCAAGAGCCTTGAGGAAGTTGAGGAGATCCTTATGGAAGTCGGGGGACTGAAGACTGAGGACTGAAGACAGAAAACGGAAGGATGCAGATCCGGGGTCACATGATCTTGCGTGAACCAATATTGACCCTGCAATTTAAATAATTAAGCGAATCGTTTTACCAGCAACTCCTGCAGTTTCCGGAAAGCACCGGATGCACTGTCCCACAGGTTCTTTTTGCGAAGCAAGTCAAGGAATTCGGAAGCCGTTTTCAGGTCGTGATATTTGTTGAGGATTTCAATGTTCTCGTTATAATCGCGAAGATTTCCGTCGAACAGTTCATTGATAAAGAGGAATTTTTCATTTATTGTGATGAGCGATTTGAGGTCCGCGGGCATGTCTCGTTTCCGGGGCATCCCTGGGCCCTTGTCCCTTGCCTCCTTCAGCTTTTCATTAAACGCAGACAGTTCACCGCCAAAAAGATCGCCGGGTACATCAGTATCCTCTTCAGCGGGTTTGACTTTAAAAGGAATAGTTTGCGTCTCTGATTCGGATTTTTCTTCCGGTCCGGCAGGCCGGCTGTATTGAATACGAATGGCAGGCTCAGGTTCAGGTTCAGGTTCAGGTTCAGGAACTTCCCGATCGCGCTCCTTTTGCTCCAGGTATTCATAAGGGTCATTCACCCGGCTCAGCATATGAAGATTCTCATAAAGTTTCCTGACATTTTCAAGAATAATATCAAATTCGATCTGTGGCACTTTCCCCTCATAGGCATTGATAATATCACACTGTTCGGTAATAGCCTCGACGAGCCATTTCACCTCATCCTTCAGAATCGACTTATTCATTTGCACCACCATGTCAGACAATGTTGAATTTTTGTACTTTTGTTTTTTACAGGCACTAAGTTAATAAATTTCCGCTGTTTTCATGCTCATCGAAAAAAACATACCATCCCGCCTCGGCTGGATCGAAGTGATCTGCGGCTCCATGTTTTCAGGTAAAACAGAGGAGCTGATCCGCCGGCTTAACCGGGCCAGGATTGCAAGGCAAAAAGTTGAGATCTTCAAGCCCGCCATCGATACCCGGTATGATGAGGAATGCGTGGTTTCACATGATGCTCACTCTGTTTCATCCACCCCGGTTCAATCGGCTTCGCAGATCTTACTGCTCTGTTCAGATGCCCAGGTGGTTGGCATTGACGAGGCACAATTTTTCGACAATGAGTTGTCATCCGTATGCAACGCCCTTGCGAATAAAGGCATACGGGTTGTCGTTGCCGGCCTGGACATGGATTACCTGGGCAACCCATTCGGCCCGATACCGTCCATTCTCGCCACGGCCGAGTATGTTACAAAGATCCACGCAATCTGTATGAATTGCGGTGACCTTGCACAATATACCCACCGGCTTATCAAGGACGATCAGCTGGTTGTTCTCGGGGAGAAGGACTCCTATGAGCCTCTCTGCAGGAAATGTTACCTTGAGAAGAACAAAAACTCAATGGAGGCCTGACCCGGGGTCAGATATTTTTACTACTTTTGTCCTGATTTTTTTAACCATTAAATCCATTTTAATATGAGAAAAATTGCATTATTAACACTGATATTTTTTTGTACGCTAAATCTGACAAACATGACCCAGGCACAACCAACTGCAACAAAACAGGTAAAATTTGTGATCCACACTGATTTTGGTGACATGAAAGGGGTTCTTTACAATGAGACTCCCAAGCATCGCGATAATTTTGAAAAGCTTGCAAAAGCCGGATTTTTTGATGGCTTGCTTTTTCACCGTGTCATCATGGGCTTCATGATCCAGGGCGGAGATCCACTTTCGAAAAATGCAAAGCCAGGACAGCAGCTGGGCATGGGAGATAATGGTTATACGATCCCTGCCGAATTCAATGCAAAACTCACCCATAAACGCGGAGCGCTTGCTGCTGCACGTACTGAGAATCCAGCCAAAGCATCCTCCGGATGCCAGTTTTACATCGTTCAGCCGGAAAAAGGCGCACATTTCCTTGATAACAACTATACTGTGTTTGGGGAAGTAACCGAAGGTTTTGACGTGATTGATAAAATCGCCGGCGCTCAGAAAGACGGAGCAGACCGTCCGCTGAAAGACATCAAGATGACCGTAAAAATTGTTGAATAAAAGAACTCTTCACCACAGAGACACGAAGACACGGGAATACTCCGTGCCTCTGTGTCTCCGTGGTTAATCTTTTTTTAATGCTGGAAAAAATAAATACGCTTGCCCGTGAGGTTCAGGAGGCTTCCATCAAAACGAAGGAAGAACTGGAACAGTTCCGATTGAAGTTCCTCAGTAAAAAAGGGATACTCAATGAGCTTTTCAATGAGTTCAAGGACATTCCGAACCAACAGAAAAAGGAGGTCGGAGCCTTACTGAATGTACTGAAAACCAGTATTGCTGACAAGATGGAAACCCTCAGTCATGCTTTCGGTCCTGCAGAGGATTCGGTTGCAGGATCCATTGACCTGACACGGCCTGTCAATCATTTTGAACCGGGCTCCCGTCACCCCTTGTCCATCATCCGAAATGAGATCACCGGCATTTTTTCCAGGATCGGATTCACTGTTGCCGAGGACCGGGAGATTGAGGATGACTGGCACAATTTTACTGCATTAAATTTCCCGGAAGAGCATCCCGCCCGGGATATGCAGGATACTTTCTTTATTGAAAAAAACCCGGACATTGCACTGCGGACACATACATCTTCTGTTCAGATCCGGGCCATGGAAAAGCAGAAACCACCCATCCGGATGATCTTTCCCGGACGCGTGTTCCGCAACGAAGTGATATCAGCCCGTGCGCATTGTATCTTCCACCAGGTGGAAGCGCTTTATGTTGACAAAGGGGTATCTTTTGCCGACCTGAAACAGACGCTGCTTTTCTTTGCAAAGGAGATGTTTGGCGAGAAGACACAGATCCGGCTGCGCCCCTCCTATTTCCCATTTACTGAACCATCCGGAGAAATGGATGTCTCCTGCAATATATGCGGCGGCAAAGGATGCAATATCTGCAAGTACACAGGCTGGGTTGAGATACTTGGCTGCGGCATGGTGGATCCCGCGGTCCTTGAGAATTGCAACATTGACAGTAAGATCTATACGGGCTTTGCCCTGGGCATGGGGATCGAACGCATCACCATGCTGAAATACCAGATCCGCGACCTGCGGCTCTTCTTCGAAAACGACATGAGGTTCCTGAGCCAATTCAAAGGAAGTAATTAAAGATTTACGATTGGACGATTGAGGGATTGAGCGATTAATCAATTAAAAAAATCAGAAATCGTACAATTTTAATTTCAATCTGCAATCGCTTAAATCGTCCAATCGTAAGTCGTCAGAACCTGTTCTTGCGGAACAGCTTGATGAGCAGCCAGAATCCCAGCACCCCTGAAACACAGAATACGATCGTCCCGATCCATTTGGTCTGAGCCCATTGTGAGATAATGGAGGCGCCGATTATAAGGGCTGCCAGCACGATGGCGGCTGAAACACGATTACTGGCCTGATCCATATGCTCAGTAAGCGGCTCGAACCCCTTGACCTCAATCATTGTTTTGAACCGGCCTTCTTTGATCTTGTATATGATCTCGTTGATCTCTGAGGGGAAATCCTTGAGAAGTTTGTAGTAATCCATGATTGCGTCGAACACTTCCTGGGCCAGCTGTTTGGGGCTGAACTGCCGGCGGATCAGTTCTAAAGCATAAGGCTCCATTTCATGTGCAAAATCGATCTGGGGATAAAGTGTAACAGCCACGCGTTCAATGGTCATCAGTGCCTTGAGCAGCAGGTAGATCCCGGGAGGGATGCGTAAACCATACCTTACGATGATATCCACCGACTCTGTCATGACCTTGCCGAAATCCATCTCATCGATCGACAGGTATTTATAATGGGCCAGCATTTCTGCGATCTGGAATTCGAGATCTTTCATCCTGCTGAAATTCCGTTTCCCTGAAAGGAGCAACAAAGCATCCGTAATATCCCGGGCATCGCGTTTCAGATAACCAAGAACATATTTGCCAAGGAAATTGAGATGCTCCGGGCGCAATGTTCCCATCATGCCATAATCAATGAAAACGACAACATTCCCGTCTTTGATAAAAATATTACCAGGATGCGGGTCGGCATGAAAGAAGCCGTGGGTGAATATCTGGTCAAAGACCAGCCGGAGGCCATTCCTGGCAAGTTCCACCAGGTTGCTCCCTGAGGCAAGAAGATCCTCGAGCTGGCTGACCTTTGTACCATGGATGAATTCCTCCACAAGGATCTTCCCTGTTGTGAATTCCATGTATACCTTTGGAACATATATATCCGGATCCCCCTCAAAATCATGTCTGAACCTGACCATGTTCGCAGCTTCATGATGAAAATCAAGCTCCTTGTTGATGGTCCTGCCAAACTCATTTACCAGCCCCACGATATTGATCGCCTCCATTTCCGGGTTGTTTTTCTGCATCCGGGCGGCAAACAGTTTCATCAGGCTGAGATCGAGGTTGATCTTCTTATCAATATCCGGGCGTTGGATCTTGACACATACTTCATCACCATTCAGCAGAACCGCCTTATAGGTCTGGGCGACAGAGGCTGAAGCAAGGTGTTCTCTGTCGAATTCACGGAAAACCTCGCTAACAGGACGTAATAATTGTTTTTCTATCTCCCGGATAGCAACATCATCCGGCATAGGATCGGCTTCGTCCTGGAGCTTTCTTAGTTCATCACGAAGTTCATCGGGAAGGACATCCGGCCGGTCAGCCAGAATCTGTCCGAATTTAATAAATGTGGGACCAAGTTCATCAACAGCCATGCGGATCCGTTCCCACTTATTGAACTGACCGATCCGGACCAGCCGTTTTTTGGAAACCAGGTATTTCCCAAGCCCGTTCTTACTGATCCATTCGCTGAATCCGTATTTGACAATAATGCCTATGATTTCCCTGGCGCGGCCAATTTCGCTGACCGACGTCCCGAATATCGAGAATTTCACGGTGCAGGAATTACTGATTCCGGTAAGCTATTTCTTCAGGGGTTTCTTTTTTTTCGGAACCTCTTTCACAACCGGTTTAACCGTCACTTTTGCCTTCAAAGGTGTCTTGTGGGTACCCTCCAGCTTTTTAATCCGGTCCTCAAGTTTTTTCATGTCTGCTTTTGTGGCCAGGTCCATTTTTGCCAGAGTGGCTTTCGATATTTCACCAACCTGTTTCTCAATGGAATCCCTGATCTCCTCCGATTTCTTAACCCATTGATCAATAAGTTTCTTTGCCTCCTCCTTATTGAGGTTGTTTTCCCTGGCAAAATCCTTTGCTGCTTTTTCGATTTTGTCTTTCGTCTGAAAGGCAATATCCATCCCTTTTTCGAATGTTTTTTTCAGATCTTCAAACATGGTAGGTCCTCCTTATTTATTTAGTACGGGTTTATACTTGGGTTTTTTATTCTTAAAAAGATCCAGAAGGTGAAGTTCAAGGTCAGTGAGAATACTCTCATAATTTTTTATTTCAGAGAATTTGATCTCAAAGGATGTAAGAACGTTTGGCACGGACCGGATATTTTTCAAGAGGGAATCTTTCTGCGGTTTCCTGAATTCACCCCCGATGATCAATACAAAATCTGTATGCTTCATTTCGGGAATGAGCACAGATTCCTGGTTACGGTTGGATACCAGTGTATAGGTATTGAACCGATCATCATCACGATAGAAATAGAGGGAAAAATCAGAAGCCTCTTTTTTAGTTTGCGGGACTATCCTGAGATCTTCAAGTTTGATGAACTCCGCGGGAATATGGTAGTTCAGGAGATACGAAAGGCGATAATCCTTCAGGTGGCAGGAAATCCCGATGAGGGTGAAAAAGACGGGTTCGTCCCGGGTGTCCAGGTACACCTTCTTAGCCATTTGCCGCAATTATTAAGAATGCTTAACAAAGATACGGTATTTGAAAGGGAAGGTCAAGGTATTAAATACCTGTTTCCCTGTTTAAGGAAGGATTGCCTGCGGCAGTGATCTGGGCCCATGCTTTTTCGGCAGCGCCCTGTTCGGCGCCCTTGATGGAATAATCCCGTCCCTGGGCAAGTACTGTACCATCGACAAGGATCTCTACAATATACTGTTTTTGATAGCCGGAGCCTGTTTCGCTGACCATGTTAAAAACAAGTTGTTTTTTCTCCTTTTGGGACCATTCAATCATCCGGCTTTTAAAGTTGACCTCCTGTGTCACCAGTTCATTGATATTGAAATACTGCCGGATGATATTCTCCAGCAGGATTGTCCGGGTAAATTGATAACCCTTATCAAGATACATGGCACCTACAAGGGCTTCAAATGCATCGCCCTGCACGGACCTGAAAGCGCCTGACGCCCCCGAATCAAGGCGTATAAGTGTTTCAAGGCCCAGTTTCTGTGAAAGTTTATTCAGTTGAGCACGGCTGACAATCTTCGACCGCATCTCAGTAAGGAACCCCTCATCCTTCAGGGGGAAGGTTTTAAAGAGATAATCAGCCACCACTGCATCAAGAATAGCATCTCCTAGAAACTCAAGCCGTTCATTGTTGACCCTGACACCACGAAGAGTCCCTGATCCGGCTGATTTATGAATAAACGCCAGTTTGTATAAAAAAATATTATCGGGATAAAACCCGAAAATATTTTTTATCGAATGATAAAGTGATTTTTCAGAGGAAAAGTAGTACCTGACCGGTTTTAAGAAAAGAAAACTCAATGAATCACTATTCCTTAAATTTCTTAAAGAGCAGGGAGGCATTGTGACCGCCAAAACCAAATGTGTTGGTCAGAGCAATGTTCACGACTCTTTCTTTAGCCTTGTTGAATGTAAAGTCAAGTTTTTCATCGATTTCCGGGTCATCTGTAAAATGGTTGATGGTCGGGGGAACGATATTGTTTTTCACAGCAAGGATGCAGGCAATCGATTCAACGGCTCCGGCAGCACCGAGCAGGTGCCCTGTCATGGACTTCGTCGAGTTGATACTGATCTTATACGCCTGTTCGCCGAAAACATGCTGAATCGCTTTTGGCTCGACAATATCCCCGAGCGGCGTTGAAGTGCCATGGGTGTTGATATGGTCTACCTCAGTAATGGCAATTCCTGCATCTTCAAGGGCAGCTTTCATGGATAGAATGGCACCAAGACCATCAGGATGAGGCTGGGTCATATGAAATGCATCTCCGGAAAGTCCGCCGCCGATCACCTCCGCATAGATTTTCGCTCCTCTTTTCAGGGCATGGCCAAGTTCTTCGAATATGAGCGCACCCGCACCTTCTCCGATCACAAAACCATCCCGGTCCTTATCGAACGGACGGGATGCTGTTGAAGGATCATCATTTCTGGTCGAAAGGGCATGCATCGCGTTGAATCCACCAACACCCGTCGGATTAATGGCAGCTTCCGAACCACCGGTTACAAATGCATCTGCCTTACCCAGGCGGATGTAGTTGAAAGCATCGGTAAGTGCATTCGCTGATGACGCACAGGCGGAAACCGTCGCGAAATTAGGTCCACGGAATCCATATTTTATTGAAATATGGCCGGCCGTAATATCAGCGATCATTTTCGGAATAAAAAACGGATTGAACCTTGGGGTTCCATCTCCCAGGGCAAATGCCGTAACTTCAGTAGTGAATGTATCAAGACCACCGATACCTGAAGCCCAGATAACACCTACACGGGTGGTATTCAGCTGCTCCATATCAAAACCGGCATCCAGTATTGCCTCATCTGCACTCACAATACCGAATTGTGAGCAGAGGTCATATTTCCTGGCCTCTTTCCGGTCGAAGAAATCTTCCGGGTCAAATCCTTTTACTTCACAGCCAAACCGCGTTTTAAATTTTGCGGGGTCAAACCTGGTAAAGGGACTGGCACCGCTGGTGCCACTGATCAAACCTTTCCAGTAATCCCCCACATTGTTTCCAATGGGGGTTAATGCACCGAGGCCGGTTACAACAACTCGTCGTAATTCCACGTGAATGATTTTAAGATGTTTGATTAAAAAGGAATCCCTCCAAAATGGAGGGATTTGAAATTTCTTTTTCTGAAGTAATTAAAACATGCCAAATGAAGTGTTCACAATAAATGTGATAGCTCTATTTGGTGTTGTTTTCAATGTAAGCTATCGCTTCACCTACGGTTCCAATTTTCTCAGCCTGGTCATCCGGAATGGCAATATCAAATTCCTTTTCGAATTCCATGATAAGCTCAACAGTATCGAGAGAGTCAGCACCGAGATCATTGGTGAAACTAGCTTCAGGTGTAACTTCATTTTCGTCAACACCAAGCTTATCAACGATGATAGCTTTTACTTTTGATGCAATGTCAGACATGATTTTTCCTTTTTTGGTTAAACGGACTGCAAAGAAATAAATTTTATGGTTACAAACCAAAATTATTTAAGATTTTTTAACATTTGATTAAAACATTATTTTGATTTTCAATAATTTAAGCCGGAAGCCTTGTTCCTGATGCGAGATACCTGAAGGACCCCGGATTTATTACCTTTGCCCAGACAAATCAACCCAACTATGGAAAAACTCGCCCTTTTTGCTTCAGGCAGCGGCTCCAATGCAGAACGGATCGCAGACTATTTCAAACCATCAAAAAAGATCGGCGTTGAAATCATCCTGACAAACAATCCTGCCGCATTTGTTCTGAAAAGGGCTGAAAAGCTTAACATCCCTTCCTTCATATTTTCCAGGGATGACCTTTATCAAAGTGACAAGGTCCTGAAAATTCTTGCAGAGCATGAAATATCATGGATAATACTGGCCGGATTCCTTTGGCTTATCCCGCAGAACCTGCTCAGGGCTTATTCCGGGAGAATTCTCAACATTCACCCGGCCCTGTTACCAAAGCACGGAGGGAAAGGCTTTTATGGCATGAAGGTGCATGAAGCTGTGATCGCGGCAAATGAAAAAGAATCGGGCATCACCATCCACACGGTGGATGAACGTTATGATGAAGGACAAATCCTTTTCCAGGCAAAATGTTCTGTTTCACCGGAAGAAACCCCTGACAGCCTGGCTACAAAAATCCATGAACTGGAATATCGGTATTATCCGGAAGTAATTGAGAGGGTTTGTTTAAATTTCTAATTGATCTGATTTCCAAAGGTTTGGAAAAACATTTCCTTTCAGGTCAATTAGATCAATTTCTTCCTTAGAAGTTCACCCTCTGCTTCAAACCCCGGCTTCCCAAGCAGCGCAAACATATTCTTCTTATAGGCTTCAACTCCGGGCTGGTCAAACGGATTTACACCCAGATCATAGCCGCTGAGCGCACAGGCAAACTCAAAGAAATAGATCAGCTGACCCACCACCTCTTCATTCATTGCCGGGACGGTGATCCTGATGTTCGGAACACCTCCGTCACAGTGTGCCAGCATAGTTCCAAGGGAAGCCATCCGGTTGATCTCGGAGATCGGCCTTCCGGCGAGATAATTCAAACCATCCAGGTCGGATTCATCTCTGGGAACAAGCAATGATCTTCCCGGTTTTTCAACGTTGATCACGGTTTCAAACAGTATCCTCAATCCTTCCTGGATATATTGACCCATGGAGTGCAGATCAGAAGTAAAACTGACCCCGGCAGGAAAGATCCCCTTATTTTCCTTGCCTTCACTTTCACCGTAAAGTTGTTTCCACCACTCAGTCAGGTAATACAGACTGGGCTGGTAATTAACCAGGATCTCGATCGTTTTTCCTGAACGGTAAAGTGTATTACGGACTGCAGCATAAATATTTGCCGGATTATCCGGGGACGAAAAACACAATTCCTGCATTTCCCTCGCACCGGCAAGGATCTTCCGGATATCGAACCCGGCGGCGGCAATCGGAAGCAGTCCGACGGGTGTCAGAACAGAATACCGTCCCCCGACGTCATCAGGGATCACATAGGTGGAATATCCTTCACGTTCAGCCATTTTCTTGAGCGCCCCCCGGGAAGAGTCGGTAATTGCAAAAACTCTGGAGGACGCATCTTTTTTCCCATATTTCGTTTCAAGATGAGCCTTTACAAGCCGGAACGCAACTGCAGGCTCCGTAGTTGTGCCGGATTTGGAGATCACAACTGCGGAATAATCATACTGATCGAGGATATCCATCAGGTCGGCATGGTAGTCTTCCCCTAGATGATGCCCTGCATAAATGATTACCGGTGGTTTCTTACCAGGCAATAATGAGGCAAAGGAATGGCTGAGTGCATCGATTACAGCCCGGGAACCAAGGTATGAACCTCCGATACCGATCACAACCAGCAGTTGAGAGCCGGAAGCGATCATTTGTGCATCCTTCCGGATCTGCAGGAGGAGGTCATCATTAACACCCGCCGGGAGTCTGAGCCATCCTAAAAAATCATTTCCTTTTCCGGTTCCGTCAATAAGAACAGTGCGTTGTTTCTCTGTCTCTTTCAAAACCGCCTGGTATTCTTCCTGGTCAAAGAACTCCCCGGCCTGGGTGATATCGATGTTAATCAAATTCATTTCTCGGTTTTTATAAGGTTTTTGTTGAAATGGTTACCAAAAAGCATTAATCTTATGGCTACGAAAGTAAAAAGAAAAATCACTGAATATTCACTGATCCTGATAGAAAAGAAGAAGCCGTCCTTGTGGAACGGCTTCTTCTTAAAATCAATAACCAAACTTTAAAATCAGAAAAAATGCACAAACTTGGTATTAAAAACTTCGGATGTTATTTAATGAAAACTTGCTGCGGTTTCAATGGGACAAATATAGTTGAGAAAACCCGCTCAAACTGTTAAGGAATATTAATATACGTTAAAAAATGTTAAACGCGGATAGTTGAAAATACTGTACTTTTGCCCCAATGAACCGTAAGATCGTCATATTAACTATCATTGTCATGACCATCGCTCTGATCGGGCTGATGGGTGTGCAGATATACTGGATCAAGAATGCATCTGCGGTAAAGGAAGCGATCTTCAGCCGCAGCATCAATGAAGCCAAGGAAAGGATCGTATACAAGATTGAGCACCTGGAAAAGAAAAAGGCGGAAGAGATCTACCAGTTCGAAGGCATGCTGAACTTTAACCGCCATCTGCCCTATGAGAGTTTTCTGACTGAAACGGAGCTGGATTCGCTTATCTCCCTTGAACTGAATATCCGTGGTATCGACACACGGTTCGAGTTCGGGATCTACAACCCCGAACGGGATGAATTCCTGATGGGAAAGAGCCAGAAATTACGTAAAGAGCTGATTGAGAAAGGCTATGCTTCAAGACTATTCCCCAGCGACATATTTACTTCCCCGGAATACCTCCTGCTCTATTTCCCGCATGAGAAACAGTTCCTCCTGACTGAACTATGGGGCATGCTGCTGATCTCCATAATCCTTATCATTGCCATTGTTTATTCGTTCACCTATACGATTACCACGATCTTCCGCCAGAAGAAACTCTCAGAGATGAAGAATGATTTTGTGAATAACATGACACATGAATTCAAGACACCCATATCAACCATTTCCCTTGCATGTGAGGCCCTGAACGACCATGAGATCCTCCAGTCAGCAGATATCACGGCCAGTTATATCGATATCATCCAGGAAGAGAATAAGCGCCTGGCCGGCATGGCGGAAAAAATCCTTCAGACGGCAGTCATTGAAAAAGGCCAGTTAAAAATGAAGCGGGAAAAGATCGATCTGCATGAGGTAATCTCAGATGTAATCCGGAATATACGCATCCAGGTTGAGATCAAGGATGGGATCATTATCAAGGATTTCAAGGCGGGAACATCAATCCTGGAAGGTGATAAGGTCCACCTGACCAACCTGGTATACAACCTGCTTGACAATGCAAACAAATACACCCCGCGCAAACCCGTGATCCGGATCAGTACCGAGAACAGTACCAACGGGATCCAGATGACAATTGAAGATAACGGGATCGGAATCAGCAAGAATGAGCAGAAGAAAGTCTTCGACAAACTCTACAGGGTTCCAACAGGGAACATTCACGAAGTCAGGGGATTTGGCCTTGGACTTAGTTATGTTAAGGCCATTATCGAGGAGCATCACGGGAAGATCAGCATTGAAAGCGATGTGAACAAGGGTAGTAAATTCAAGGTATTCCTGCCTTACTTTCCCCTGAATGAAAAGTCCTGATCCGTCTTTGATATAATCAGTATCAGCTAAATATATCATCCATTTTTGTGTTTATCTGAAAAATGATTTTTACCTTTGTTACAACTGATTAACACCATTTCTGACCATTACTCCTCTTTATGCCTGATTTTTCGATCCTGGTAGCCACCAGGGTCAGTTTTTCAATATCATACCTGGCATATACTGTCAGGCATTTTTCGTTTCAGTCCGGTTTTCCTGTAATTCATTACCTGCGTTCACACGCTGATACCGTTTATTCATTTCAACCAGAATATCACCAAACAACAATCCGATGAGAACAGTTTTATTTTTTGCAGGACTACTTTTCGTTCTGATTATGACTAATCAGGCTTTTGCACAAAAAGGCCCTGATCATGACCGGGACAATACATCCAACGAAAAAATAACCATCATCGACCGGAGGATCGATAACATGGAATACTGGATGCGTCTTGCATCGAAAGGAATGGTGCCTTATAATCCGGCAGTGCAGATCCCACCGGCCGAGTACAAAGGCTCGGCTATCCCTGGAAAGGGATTGCGCTTGCCTGACTCACCGGATATTCCCGTTACGACGATCACCAGTGTGACGGAAAGCGAGAATTCTGTTTTCATCGATCCCGATAACAATATGTATCTTCTGAATTCAAATAACTCTACAAGCTGGAGCGGTGGTACAGTTGGCTCGGTTTACGGGGCCAATTATTTTCAGAGCAGTGACGCGGGTGCCACTTACGGAGGAATTACGGGCGGAGCAGGAGGTGAAAACAGCGGAGACCCTGCTACGGCCATAAACCGTGCCGGAAGGCAATTTGTTAACTTTATTGACAGCCCCGGTGGTCAGGGAATTGCTTATTCTGACGACGGATCGACCTGGACAACTTCTACCATTGCCCCGAATCCCGGATCACTGGCCGATAAAAATCATATGTGGATCGATAATTCCACAACCAGTCCTTACCAGGGTCACCTGTACGTTGCCTGGACCGACTTCGGGGGAACCTACGATTACAATGTTGTTTTTTCAAGATCGGTCGATAACGGGGTAACCTGGTCAACAAGGGTTCCGATCTCCGGCTCGGTTGCCACATTTAACCATGGAACAAACCTGCAAACCGGCCCCAACGGGGAAGTTTATGCGATCTGGGCCACCTATCCGAGTTCGGGGCTTACTGAAGACGGTATCGGGTTCAATAAATCCACAGATGGAGGTGCGACATTCGGGACCGCAACCAAGATCATCTCAAATATCAAAGGCATTCGCGAAACCGGTGTTCTGAAGAGCATGCGGGTCAACTCTTTCCCTGTTATGGCTGTCGATGTCAGCAACGGTCCAAACAGGGGCAACATCTATGCAGTGTGGACAAACATTGGCGTTCCGGGGACCAATTCGGGCACAAATAAAAGCGTGTACATGATCCGCTCTTCGAATAACGGAACAACATGGTCAACCCCGGTTCGTGTCAATCAGGGAACCTTTGCCGATGGCAAAGAATCGTGGGAACCCTGGATCACATGCGACCCGGAAACCGGAACTGTGGCTGTTATCTTTTATGATGACCGGAATACAGCAAGCACAGCTTGCGAAACATGGGTTTCCTATTCCGTGGATGCCGGAAATAACTGGACCGATTTCAGGGTCAGCGATGTTTCATTTACACCGACCCCCATCCCCGGACTTGCAAGCAGTTACATGGGAGATTACCTCGGCATTACATCAAGGGGCGGCAGGGTTTATCCTTGCTGGACCGATACACGAGGCGGTGTTTTCATGACTTATGTGTCTCCCTTCGTAATTGGCCTGAATGCAGCCTTCACTGCCAGTGCAACCACGGTCTGTTCCGGGACCGGTGTCACATTTACCGACCAGTCGTCGGGTCCGCCTACTTCATGGCAGTGGACGTTCCCGGGTGGAACACCTTCAAGTTTTACAGGCCAGCACCCTCCTGCAATTACCTACAATACACCGGGAACCTATGATGTCACCCTTGTGGTCGGCGACGGAACCGGTACCGATACCGAAACAAAAACAGGATATATCACCGTTGGCAATGTTTTTGCAGATTTTACAGGGGCACCTGCCACCGTTGTTGTAACAAACTCCGTTTCTTTCACAGACAATTCAATTTGCAGTCCATCAACGTGGAACTGGAGTTTCCCGGGCGGAACACCCAGTTCATACATCGGGCAGACACCTCCTGCTATAACATACAATACACTGGGGACATATGACGTAAGTCTTACCGTCACCAAATCTTCCAGTTCGAGCACAAAAACCAAAACCGGGTATATCACCGTTACACCCCCTGAATTCCCGATGAGCACAACAACGGTGACTACCTGTACCGGGAATTTTTACGATCCGGGCGGAGCATCCGGTGCTTACTCCAACAGCCAGGACTTTACCATGACTTTCAACCCTGGAACGGCAGGAAGTTCACTGCGCTTTGTATTCAACAGCTTTGATCTTGAAGCCCAAGCAACCTGTGGTTATGATTACCTCAAGATATATGACGGGAACAGTACTGCCGGAACCCTCCTTGGAACCTGGTGTGGTACTACCTCACCAGGCACAGTCACAGCCTCAAATGCTACCGGCTCCCTTACTTTTGTCTTTCACAGCGACGTCTCCGTTACAGGAGCCGGCTGGTCAGCTGCGATCAGTTGTATTACTGGTATTGTCACGAACCCTGCAACATTTACTGCGACACCGGCCTCGACATCCCAGATAAACCTTGCCTGGACAAAAAACACAAATGCCAATGATGTCATGATCGCCTGGTCGCCCACAAGCACTTTCGGGACACCTGTTGACGGAACCGTTTATAGTGCCGGCAGTAGTCTCCCCGGCGGAGGGACAGTTCTTTACCGTGGCAGCCTGACAGCTTTTAACCATACATCTCTGACTTCGAATACCACCTATTATTACAATGCTTTTTCCTTTAATGCCGGCAATTCCTATTCGGCCGGAGCAACTGCAAATGCAACCACCATGTGCGGAATTTCCACAATTCCCTTCACGGAAAATTTTGCCGCGTCGACACTACCTGCATGCTGGACAAAACAGATCACCGGAACTGGTGGAACAGACAAATGGACCGTCTCGAACACGGCAAATGCAGGTGGGGCAGCTTATGAAATGATGTCGACCTGGCAATCGGTTAATCCCGGAACTACGCGCCTTGTGACACCCCCGATGAATACCACAGGAATGTCGGCACTGACATTGAATTTCAAACACCTCCTCGATGCCTATGCTGCAGGCTGCACGCTGCATATACAGTCAAGCACCAACGGAACAACCTGGACCAATGAAGCCTGGTCGGTAATATCCACGGCGACCAATGTCGGACCCGAAACTGTGAATACCACGGTTCTGAACAACCTGAATTCTCCGACAACTTATGTTGCTTTTACGATCGACGGGGATCTTTACCAGTATGATTACTGGTATGTGGATAATATTAGTATCACAGGGGCCGGGGTGTCTATACCCACAGTAACCACCACGACACCGACCTCCATTACCACTACAACTGCCTCCTCGGGCGGCAATGTAACTTTGGACGGCGGCGGTACGGTTTCGGCCAGAGGGGTATGCTGGGGTACTGCGGCCAACCCGGTTGTTTCCGGGAATCACACAACGGACGGTTCCGGGACCGGTGTCTTTTCAAGTTCCATCACCGGGCTGACTCCCAATACCGGGTACCACGTAAGGGCGTACGCAACCAACAGTGCAGGAACAGCATACGGAAGTGACCTTCCCTTCACAAGTGCCGCTCTCACACTTTCAGTTTCACCGTCCAACCAGGGCGTAACCACTGCGGCCGGATCGACATCCTTTACTGTTACATCCAACGCCTCATGGACGGCTGTTTCAAATCAATCCTGGTGCACAGTGACACCATCCGGTTCAGGCAATGGAACGATTACTGCCAGTTATTCCCAAAACGCCACCTACGTTTCCAGGATGGCCAGCATTACAGTAACCGTCAGCGGGTTAACCCCGGTTGTGGTAACAGTTACACAGGATGCAGCCGTGTTACCGGAATTTCTGTACACGATCACCAATGATGTACAGACCTCTGACAGGACGCTCGAATTTGATCTTTACATTCTTGATCCAAGTGAGGGGACAACCTTTGAACTCGCTGCTATCCAGGCAGGTATCCTTGTAAATTCAGGTATTTACAATGGAGGCACGATCACAATGTCTATCGTTCCGGGAACCTCTCAGTTAAACACAAACCAGCAACCAGCGAGTGTGACCTTTGTACAGACTCAGAATTGCATAAAACTTGCACCAAAATCACCTCCTGGTGCCGGAGGCGGAACTGTTATCAGTTCAGCCGGACAAGGAACACGGGTTTGCAGGCTGAAACTGACTAATAGTGTCGCATTCGCTGCAGCCCAGGCAAATCTTGCATTTTCGTTTACCACATCGCCATACCCGACAAAAGTATTCCAATACATTTCCGGGCTTAATACTTTGCTTACCTGTAATTCATCAAACTGCTACAGTACCTGCACGAACCCTATCCTTCTCTGGACCAATACAACTGTGAATATGTCCGTTTTACTTCAGGGCCTCTATGCCGGCAGCGGAACCATGAATGCGGTTCATGATCAGAATGGTATTCACTGGGATGCTAGTATTGCCGACAAGATCACTGTTGAACTGCACAGCAGCTCAAACTATGCAACGGTGATTTATACCCTGAGCAATGTTGACCTTCTTACAAACGGTACTGCAACCTTTAGTGTTCCGGGAACCTTTACAGGAAATTATTACATCACTGTCAAAAACAGGAACAGCATCACCACGGTGACATCAGCCCCTGTTTCCTTTGCTGCAGGACCGGTTTCCTACAACTTTACTGACAACATCTCGAAAGCTTATGGGAATAACCTTCTTCTGATGATTGACGGCAAGTACACTATTTTCAGCGGCGACGCCTATCCCGACGACCTGATCGACGGAACAGATATGTCAAACGTTGAAAATGCCGCTTCCGATTTCCTGGCAGGCTATATCCTGACCGACGTGAACGGCGACGGACTTGTTGATGGAACCGACCTCTCGATCGTTGAAAACAACGCATCCAATTTTATTGCCGTAATTACTCCCTGATCTGAAACTCCAAACTATAAGTATCTCTTAAATAATTTTCTATGAAGAAACAAATCATTGCCACATTGCTTACCATTTTAATGGTGATCGCGGTACAAACGGCTAAGGCTCAAAACTCTAAAACCGTTCATCCGTCACTGATCGGAACAGGCGTTTTTCTGGGTGAAACACCCCCTTTGCGTGATCTGCCAGCCATGTCACCGGCAGAGTTTAAAGCTTATGAAACTGCCAGGGCCAAGCGGAAGGAACTGAACGAGGAACTGGAAAAAAGGTCATATCCTTATGCCAAGACAGCATTCCCGAAAGGACCGGATCCTTTGTGGCAAAAGACAATGGGGCCTAAGAGTGCAATGTCAAATTCACCCATTCAGAATTTTGCAGGACAGGCATCAAGTTCATATCCGCCAGACTGCAACGGCGCAGTTGGCCCGAATCATTTCATGCAAACTGTAAATGTCACCTATTCCATTTATAATAAAACAGGTACACTGCTTGCCGGACCCACTGCCATGAACACGCTGTTCAGCGGTGTTACGGGAGCCACGTATAATGATGGAGACCCGGTTGTTCTTTATGACGAACAAGCCCAGCGTTTCCTTGCCGTTGAATTCTCTCTCAGCGGCTCAAACGATTATATGCTTGTTGCTGTTTCGTCAACCAGTGACCCTACAGGTACCTGGTATAAATATTCTTTTGACGTTGCCGATACACCCGACTATCCGAAATTTGGAATCTGGCAGGACGGATATTACATGGGTGTGAATAATTCCTCAGGAAACGATACTTATGTATTTCAGCGGTCTGTCATGCTTACCGGAGGCGTCAGCCCCCAGATGATCGGCTTTGACAATGCGAACAGGCCCACTTCAATTGACGGTTTTATGTGCGTCCCTCCTGTAGATAATGACGGAACATTTGCACCTGCCGGATCACCGGCTATTTTCATTGCCTTTAATGATGATGCAATCGGCGGCGGATCGGATCAGTTGTGGATATATGAACTTTCCACAAACTGGACAACACCTGCTTCCTCTACATTTACACGGACACAACAGCTGGCAGTCGGATCATTCGACAGCAATTTCGGTACTGACTGGTACAATATCACCCAGCCTGGAACCACCATGCAGCTGGACGCCATTCCGCAGGTTATTATGAATGTACCCCAGTACCGGAATTTCGGCACTTACCAGACCCTGGTGTGCTGTCATACCGTAGACGTTGATGCAACTGATCATGCAGGGGTCCGTTGGTATGAGCTCCGAAGGGGCACCCAAACCAGCGGCAATTGGGCCATTCGTCAGCAGGGAACCTATGCGCCGGATGCCAATTCGAGGTGGATGGGAAGCATCATGCTGAACGGAAGCGGGAAAATCGGTCTCGGGTATTCTGTTTCCAGTGGAACCATTTATCCGAGTATCCGCTATACAGGACAATCATCTGCCGCTTACAGCGCAGGAACAGGAGTAATGGATATAACGGAAGAAAACATCCAGACAGGGGCTTATTCACAAACGTCTTATGAACGCTGGGGAGATTATGCCCAGATGTCAGTTGACCCTACCGACGACCAAACCTTCTGGTTCACTACAGAATACAATACCAGTTCAAGTAACCATGGAACCAGGATTGCTTCTTTTAAACTTGGGAACAGCCCGCTGGCGACAACACTGGCTGCCTCATCCGTTACCGGAACCTCCGCAACGATCAATGGAAGTGTCAATCCGAACGGACTTGCCACAACCTATTATTTTGATTATGGTACTTCAGCCAGCTATGGGTCAACTACCTCAGTAACTTCTGCCGGATCAGGCAGTTCAGCAATTGCTGTTTCTGCAAATCTCACCGGTCTCGCCGGTGGGGTCACCTATCATTTCAGGGTTGTTGCAACCAACTCTGACGGAACATCTACAGGAGGTGATCTGACTTTTGTGCCTGGTGGTGCAGTACTTACAACAACAGCTGCCAGCAGCGTAACACAAACAACTGCCAGTTCAGGAGGAAACATCACTTCCGACGGAGGTTCTTCCATCATCGCACGTGGTGTTTGCTGGAGCACTGCTGCCAGCCCGACCATTTCTGGAAGCCATACATCGGATGGCACCGGTACCGGAACTTTTATCAGTTCCATAACCGGCCTTACTTCAAGTACATTATACCATGTGCGGGCATATGCAACTAACGGAAGCGGAACTTTTTACGGTGATGACCTCACTTTCACAACCGTTTGCGGGATCATCAGCACTTTCCCATGGACAGAGGGATTTGAAAATGGAGGAGTCATTCCCAATTGCTGGTCACAGGAACAGGTCGCCAGTTCTGGTCTCAACTGGACATTTATTACCGGAAACGGGGGAACCGCTCCCACAGTAGCCCACGGTGGCACCTACAACGCCTGCCTGAAAGATGCGACCGCTGCTGCAAATGTTACCAGGCTCATTACCCCCTCACTGAACCTGTCTTCCATCGGAAGCCCTACACTTACCTTCTGGCATACCCAGGCCCTCTGGTCGCCTGATCAGGATTTACTAACTGTTTATTACAGAACCTCCTCAACGGGAACCTGGACACAGCTTGCTGCTTATACGGCCAGTATTACAACATGGACTCAGGAAACTATTGTCCTTCCCAATGCTACTGCCGATTATTACATCGACTTTGAAGGAAGTGCAAAATATGGTTACGGGGTGTGTATTGACGATGTTTCCATCACCGGGACTTCAGCACTGGCAACGCTCACCACTACGGCTGCCACAGCCATAACGGCTGCCACAGCCACATCCGGAGGAACCATCAGTTCACAGGGAGGATCAGCCGTGACCGTACGCGGAGTATGCTGGGCTACAACTGCCAATCCTACGATTTCCAACAGCTTCACAAGTGATGGCTCAGGAACCGGAACATTTATAAGTTCCATTACAGGCCTTTCTCCAAATACCCTTTATCATGTCCGTGCCTATGCTACCAACACGGGTGGAACAGCCTATGGCAGCGATCTTACGTTCACCACGCTTGTAACCACCCCCACCGTTACAACGACCACGCCCGCGACAATAACAAACACAACCGCTGCAGGCGGAGGAAATGTCACTTCAGCAGGCGGCGGAACGATCACTGCAAGAGGTGTCTGCTGGTCCACTACTGCAAGCCCTACCATCCTGAACAGCCTTACTTCGGATGGGACCGGAACCGGTGCCTTTACCAGCTCAATGACCGGCCTTACCTCCAATACTTTATACCATGTAAGGGCCTATGCAACAAACAGCGCCGGAACCTCATACGGAAGCGATCTGCAGTTTACAACCCTTGCCAACCCGCCGACAGTTACAACAACTACCCCCTCATCCATCACAGCCAATACTGCCTCAGGCGGTGGTAATGTAACATCCGCTGGTGATGCATCAGTAACAGCAAGGGGCGTTTGCTGGGCAATAACAGCAAACCCACTGGTCACCGACAGCCATACAACGGATGGCAGCGGAACCGGAGTTTTTACGAGTTCAATAACAGGGTTATCTCCAAATACACTCTATCATGTCAGAGCTTATGCCACAAACACAGGCGGGACTTCGTATGGCAGTGACATTCTGTTCACAACTTCAGTTGCTTTTCCAACCGTAACAACAACAACACCTTCGTCGATCTATGCCACATCTGCAACCTCAGGAGGAAATGTAACTTCTGCAGGCGGAGGAACCATCACTGCCCGTGGAGTTTGCTGGGCCATCACTTCCAACCCGTCACTTTCAAACAGTTTTACAACTGATGGGGGAGGAACCGGAACTTACGTCAGTTCGTTATCCGGTTTATCCGCCAGTACATTGTATCATGTGAGGGCCTATGCAACAAACATTACCGGGACTTCTTACGGCAGTGACCTGCAGTTCACGACTTCGGTAATCCCTACACTTTCAGTGACCCCTGCAAACCAGAATGTTGCCTCATCTTCCGGTTCGACCTCATTCACAGTGACCTCTAACTCCGCATGGACAGCCTCCAGTGATCAGTCCTGGTGTACAGTAACTGCTTCCGGATCCGGGAACGGTACGATAACGGCGAATTTTACAACCAATACACTTGCCGGCAGGGTTGCCAACATTACTGTAACCGTTGGCGGATTAAGCCCAATCGTTGTTACGGTGACCCAGGCAGGCGCCCCACCATCATTGTCGGTAGCGCCTTCAAACCAGGCTGTTGTTTATACAGCTGCTTCCACCTCCTTTTCGGTTACTTCCAATGCTGCCTGGACGGCTTCCAGTGATCAGACCTGGTGTACAGTAACCCCATCCGGAACCGGAAACGGAACCATTATGGCAAACTTTACGCAAAACACTACCTATGTAAGCCGCCTTGCCAGTATAACGGTAACTGTTACAGGTCTTACGCCAGTAGTTGTTACTGTTACTCAGGATGCTGCACCTGTTCCAGAGTTTACCTACACTATGGAGAATGATGTCCAGGTATCCGACAAAATTCTCGAATTTGACCTCTATTTGCTGGATCCTACACCTGCCACTGCCTTTGAACTTGCTACAATACAGGCTGGCATCCTTGTGAATTCCGCTATTTATGGCGGGGGAACGATCACCGCTTCAATTGTTGCAGGCACTTCGCAGCTGTCAACGAACCAGCAACCGACAAACATCACTTTTGCCCAGACCCAGAACTGTCTTAAACTGGCACCTAAATCACCTCCGGGCACAGGGTCGGGAACCATCATAGCAACATCGGGACAGGGAACAAGGATCTGCCGCATCAGGCTCACCAATTCTGTTGCATTCGCAGAAGCTCAGGCGAATCTTGCCTTTAACTTCCCAATTTCGCCCTATCCTACGAAAGTTTTCCAGTACCAGTCCGGTCTGAATGTCCTTCTGTCCTGCACTACCTCCAACTGCTACAGCAACTGTTCAAACCCTGTGCTGAACCCACCATCCAAAACAGTAAACATGACGGTATTACTGGAAGGTCTTTACGCCGGAAACAGTACCATGAATGCTGCTTCGGATGAGAACGGAGTTCATTGGGGTTCCTCCATCGCAGACAAGATCATTGTTGAACTTCACAGCGGTTCTGACTATAATACCCTTGTTTACACCAGCGGGAGCATCAACCTGCTGACAAACGGTACAGCCAGCTTTACTGTGCCCAACTCATACAGCGGCAGTTACTACATCACTGTAAAACATCGCAACAGTATTACAACACTGTCAGCTTCACCTGTCTCTTTTGCCAGCGGCCCCATTGTCTATAACTTCACCGACAATATTGCAAAAGCTTATGGGAATAACCTCCTTGAAATGATCGACGGAAAATTTACGATCTATACGGGAGATGCATCCCTCGATGAACTTGTTGACGGAACAGACCTCGCCCTGGTTGATAACGATGCCACCGACTTTATTGCCGGCTATCTCCTCACCGATATCAATGGTGACGGACTTGTTGACGGCTCAGACCTCGCCATCGTCGATAATAATGCAAACCTGTTTGTTGCGGCGGTATATCCTTAATCTTATTATATTAGCTCACCAGCGGCAACTTTTAATGGTTGCCGCTGGTTTTTAACCTTTTCAGATTTATTGGAAATCAACTTCTTTCACTATTTGACCACCGTTTCCTGCCGATCGGTCCCCTTTCCGGAAACCCCTGATAAATGTTAAAATAACTCATGAAAAAATTACTGTTCATCCTTACGGGTATTATTCTTGCTTTGTCCTCCTTCGGACAAAATGTTCAGGAACTGTTTGGCACAAAAAAAGAGGTCTATTTCTCATTTGAGATCAAGTCGTGCGATGAGATCCATGAACTCACGAAATTAATATCGATTGACAATGTCAAAGGCAATACTGTTAAGGCATATGCCAACATCACAGAATTTTTGAAGTTCTCAAAGAAAGGTTATTCAATCACCCTGCTTCCCTCACCCGGAGATTGTCCGGGAGTGGTCATGAAGGACCATATTGACATTCATTCACCCCTCACTACCTGGAATTATTATCCGACCTATACAGCATACGAGCAGATGATGAGCGACTTTCAGACTGCTTATCCCTCCATCTGCCAGGTGTCCACCATTGCCACACTTGCCAGCGGAAGGAAGCTGCTTGTTGCAAAGATCTCCGACAATGTTGCCACAGATGAAGCAGAGCCTGAATTTCTTTACACCTCCTCTATCCACGGAGATGAAGTCACCGGGTATGTTTCGATGCTGCACCTAATCGACCTTCTGCTGACCAGCTATGGGACCAATGCCGAACTGACAGACCTCGTCAACAGCATGGAGATTTACATTTGCCCGCTTGCAAATCCCGATGGCACCTATGCCGGAGGAAACTCCACCGTTAACGGAGCAACACGATACAATGCAAACGGTATTGATATGAACAGGAATTATCCCGATCCCATGGACGGACAGCATCCGGACGGAAATGCCTGGCAACCCGAGACGGTTGCTTTCATGGACTTTGCCACCGCCCACCATTTTGTTGCAAGCTGTAATTTCCACGGGGGAGCAGAAGTAGTGAACTACCCATGGGATACCCAGGCTACGATCACTGCAGATGATACATGGTGGCAGTATATCAGCCATGAATATGTTGATACCGCCCGCACACACGGAAACACATCCTATATGACGGATCTTTATGCATCAGGGGTTACAAATGGCTATACATGGTATGAAGTAAATGGCGGTCGACAGGATTATATGAACTACTGGCATCACTGCCGGGAAATTACCATTGAATTATCAGAAACCAAGATTTTGCCCACAACCTCACTCCTCGCCTACTGGGGTTACAACTACCGCTCCTTCATCCTCCTCATGAAAGAGGCCAGATATGGAATCCATGGGATCATAACCAACTCAGTAACCGGCTTGCCGGTTGCAGCGAAAGTTTTTGTTACAGCCCATGATGTCTTTAATTCCGAGACCTACTCCTCAGCAAATCCCGGGGATTATTCGCGTCTGATAAAGGCGGGGACATACACCCTTGAGGTCTCCGCCGCCAATTATGTTACGAAGACCATTACTGGTGTTGTTGTAACAGATCACAACACAACCGCTTTGAATATTCAGCTTGTACCGAATATTATCAATACTACAGCAGTATCTGCAATAACCCAGAATTCAGCAACAAGCGGGGGGACGATCACTTCCGACGGAGGCTCTTCCATTATTGCACGGGGTGTTTGCTGGAGTACTTCTGCCAGTCCGACCATTTCAGGAAGCCACACAACCGACGGTACAGGTACCGGTACCTTCATCAGTTCGATTACCGGGCTTAATTCCAGTATAACCTATCATGTCCGTGCTTATGCTACAAACGGTAGCGGAACCTTTTACGGCGATGACCTTACCTTCACAACCACATGCGGGACCATAAGCACTTTCCCCTGGACCGAAGGATTTGAAAATGCGGGAGTCATTCCCAACTGCTGGACTCAGGAACAGGTAGCCAGTTCCGGCATCAACTGGACTTTTATTACCGGAAACGGGGGAACAGCTCCCGCCGTAGCCCACGGCGGCACCTATAATGCCTGCCTGAAAGATGCAACCGCAACTGCCAATGTTACCAGGCTCATCACCCCTTCCCTGAATTTATCTTCAATCGGAAGCCCCACTCTAACCTTCTGGCTTTACCAGAAAGTTTGGGGATCCGACCAGGACCAGCTTTTAGTCTATTACAGAACTTCCGCTGCCGGAACATGGACCCTCCTGAACAGTTACACTGCAAGTATCACAGCCTGGACACAGGAAACCATTGTTCTTCCCAATGCGTCTGCCGATTATTATATTGATTTTGAAGGAAGTGCCAAATATGGGTATGGCGTGTGCATCGACGATGTTTCCATCACAGGAACATCGGCCCTGGCAACCCTTACCACGACAGCCGCTACTGCCATTACCGCTGCTACAGCCACTTCCGGCGGAAACATCAGCTCTCAGGGTGGTTCCGCGGTAACCGCCCGTGGGGTCTGCTGGGCAACAACTGCTAGTCCCACACTTTCCAACAGCTTCACAACCAATGGATCAGGAACAGGATCCTTTACCAGTTCCATCACAGGCCTTATCTCCAATACTTTATACCATGTAAGGGCCTATGCAACAAACAGCTCCGGAACATCCTATGGCTCAGATCTTCAGTTTACGACTGCAATAACACCGACACTTTCTCTAAGTCCGGCAAATCAAAGTGTAAGTGCTTCTTCAGGCACCACTTCATTTTCTGTTACCTCCAACTCAGCCTGGACCGCAGTCAGTGATCAGGCATGGTGTACCGTGACGGCATCCGGTTCCGGAAACGGAACCATTACAGCAAATTTTACCACCAATTCCGTTTCAGCCAGAACAGCGAATATAACTGTAACCGTTGCAGGGCTGACACCAATTGTTGTATCAGTAAACCAGGCGGGTGCAGCACCCTCACTTTCCGTATCTCCCTCTAACCAGAACGTCGGCTATGCCGGTTCTTCCACATCCTTTACCGTGACCTCAAACACATCCTGGTCCGCCTCAAGTTCCCAGGAATGGTGTACAGTCACAGCTTCAGGATCCGGCACCGGCACATTGACAGCGACCTATGCACAAAATACAACCTATGTTAGCAGAACGGCAAATGTGACAGTTACTGTTTCCGGGCTGACACCGGTTACTGTTACCGTTACGCAGGATGCAGCATCGTTGCCTGACTTCCTGTATACGATGGCAAATGATGTTCAGACTTCCGACAAAACCCTCGAGTTTGACCTTTACATCCTCGACCCAAGCCCGGCCACCGCGTTTGAGCTGGCTTCGATGCAGGCAGGCATTCTTGTCAATTCTGCCATCTATAACGGAGGAACGCTCACTGTTTCTATCCTGTCGGGAACCTCTGAATTAAATGCAAATCAACAGCCAACCAGCATTTCCTTTGTTCAAACCCAGAACTGTATAAAAATTGCCCCAAAATCACCTCCGGGTGCAGGAAACGGTACCATTATCGGGACAACCGGCCAAGGAACCCGGGTTTGCAGACTTAAGATCACAAACACCGTTGCTTTTCCGCAGGTCCAGGCAAATCTTGCCTTCAATTTCACGACATCTCCCTATCCAACTAAAGTGTTTCAATATGTTAACGGTTCTAATGTATCTCTTGCCTGCAGCTCTGCAAACACTTACAGCAACTGCCAGAACTCTGTTCTTAACCCGCCGTCCATCATGGTCAATCTCAATGTTCTGCTTGAAGGGTTGTATGCCGGTAATGGCACAATGACAAAAGCCAATGATGAGAACGGAGCACACTGGAGTGGCAGCATTGCAGACAAAGTCACTGTTGAACTTCACAGCGGATCAAATTATCAGAACGTGGTCAGTACCATCAGCAATATTGACCTGCTTACCAGCGGAACTGTTTCATTCACGATCCCGAATACACTGAACGGAACTTATTACATTGCCATCAGGCATCGCAACAGTATCACTACCGTCTCTGCCAGCCCGGTATCTTTTTCCACCGGACCAGTTTCCTACAACTTCACGGATGGTGCCGGAAAAGCATTCGGCAGCAACCTCCTGGCGATGATCGACGGCAAATTCGTTATTTATGGCGGAGATGCCTCGAAAGATGAACTTATCGACGGTTCTGACATGTCGTTGGTTGACAATGATGCCTCCGGGTTTATGGCAGGGTATTTACTTACTGACATTAACGGCGACGGGCTTGTCGACGGTTCTGACCTTGCAGTCATTGATAACAATGCCGCCTTGTTTATTTCGTCTTCAACACCCTAACATCAGCCATAAAACAAACCAGGGCCCAAATCGAGAAAATTATTTTTGCGTATATTTAAAAATGTCCTATCTTTGTTTTATTAAGTTTTTGGAATAGTTTACAGCATACTCCTCAACGATTCAATAGATCCACACCAATCAATTGAATTTGTATAAAATTATTCCGCCCCAATACCGGACACCCCGTTCATGACTGATGATTTCCTTCATGTTTAAGTTTTTGCGTGCATTTACACAATGAAAAGATCTTTCTGCTGTGTTAAAGGATTCACAAAAAATTGAATAGTATCTTTGCAACAATGAATGAAACCAAACCAAATAGTAATAAAACCAACACCCCATTTCTATGAAAAAAAATCTGATTCTGATCATTACCCCGATCTTTTTCCTTTTGATTTTCCTGACACAAAAAGCAAGTAGTCAGTCGATGGAAGTCCGGCATGCAGCCGGCTTTGATGTTTCCATACCTTTAAGGGATATGCAGCCGGCCCCGGTGACGCATCATTTCCTTGGAAAATGGAAAAAAGGCGAAGAAGAACATGAAGTTCCAAATAAATTCAGACAAGTATCACCGATTGTCGTTCAGGATAATGCAGTTCAAACTGCATATAACAACGGATCGCATTCAATGATGTCTGCACCCGTTCAGAACTTTGCAGGGATGACCAATGCCAATAACAGTGGCGGTCGTGTTACCCCCCCGGATCCTGCCGGAGACGTTGGCCCCAATCATTATGTACAGGTTGTGAACAGCATGCTGCAGATCTTCAGCAAGACAGGCACCTCCCTTTACGGTCCGGTAACAACATCAACCCTCTGGAACGGATTCAGCGGCAACTGGACAGGTCATAACGATGGAGATGCCATCGTTATCTATGATGAAAATGCCGACCGCTGGGTGATCAGCCAGTTTGCGGTTGACTGCACCGGTACACCTTATACAGAATACGAACTTGTTGCTGTTTCAACCACTCCCGATCCTACAGGGACTTATTACCGTTACGCATTTGCATTCGACTATATGCCGGATTATCCTAAAATGGGTGTCTGGGTCGATGGTTATTACCTTGCCGTGAACAGGTTCAACACCAATACCACCGGTCCATTTGTAGGCGCAGGTGCCGCAGTCATGGATCGTACGAAAATGCTGGCAGGTGATGCCGGCGCCACCATGCAGTACTTCAAAACGGAGACCCTTGGCGGCAGCGGATCAGCTGCAGGCAGTGCCTGCTGGGCCATGCTTCCTTCTGATTGCGACGGAACATTTCCTGCAGCCGGAACACCGAATTATTTTGCCTATATTCCTTCAACCTCAGCTTCACAGCTGAGAATCTGGGCATTGCATGCAGACTGGACTACACCTGCAAACTCAACGTTCACTTATGTAACAGCCCTTTCCGTCACTGCGTATACTGCCCTGGCAACAAATACAGCTGTCTCCCAATCGGGGACAACCCAGAAACTCGACGGACTCGGCGACCGCCTGATGTTCAGAAACCAGTATCGGAATTTCGGAACCTATGAGTCATTTGTGACCTGCCATAACGTTACGGTCAGCAGTACTCCTTCTATCCGCTGGTATGAATACCGCAGGACATCCGGAACCTTTTCTCTGTATCAGCAGTCAACCTATGCTCCCGGCGACGGCAAAGGCCGCTGGATGGGAAGTATTGCACAGAATGCCAACGGAGATATCGGCCTCGCCTACAGCGTTTGCAGTTCATCGATGTTCCCGTCAATTTATTATACCGGGAGAAAAGCGGCGGATGCAATAAACACCATGACCATAGCCGAAGGGATCATTCAGACAGGAAACGTTGCCATGACAGGCGCTTCACGCTGGGGTGATTATTCTGCAGTTAACATTGACCCTTCAGACAACAACACCTTCTGGACAACACAGGAGTATGTAGGTGGCTTTGGTGGCACATGGCCGTGGGCAACAAAGATCGCTTCCTTTAAATTCGGCAACAACCCATCGGTAACAACCTCTGCCGCTTCTCCAATCGGAAGTACGACAGCCACACTCAATGGCAACGTGAATCCGAACGGCCTTGCAACAACCTATCATTTCGAATATGGATTAACCACTTCTTATGGCACAAGCACAACCGCCACGTCCGCTGGTTCAGGAAGTTCAGGTGTTGCCGTAACTGCCAACATAACAGGTCTTACACCGGGCAGTACTTATCATTTCAGGCTTGTAGCTGTAAACAGTGACGGTACCACCAATGGCGGTGACCTGTCATTTAATGCACTGATCACCCCGCCAACGGTAACAACCACGACACCTTCCGCAATTACGGCTCTAACAGCTTCTTCCGGGGGTAATGTCACTTCAGCAGGTGATGCAACAGTTACAGCGCGCGGCGTATGCTGGTCAACCACTGCAAACCCATTAATTACCGACAGCCATACAACGGATGGTACCGGAACAGGTACTTTTATCAGTGCGATCACTGGTTTGACTCCCAATACTATTTACCATGTAAGGGCTTATGCAACCAACACCGGTGGTACTTCATACGGCAGTGACATCCAGTTCACCAGCCTTGTGGCCCTTCCTACTGTTACTACCACAACCCCCACTTCCATTTATTCAACATCCGCATCTTCAGGAGGTAATGTAACGTACGCCGGGGGTGGAACAATTACCGCCAGAGGCGTTTGCTGGGCAACTACAGCAAACCCTGACCTGACAGCCAGTTTCAGCTCGGATGGGTCCGGAACAGGAGCGTTTATCAGTACGATCACAGGACTGACAGCCAGCACATTGTATCACGTAAGGGCTTATGCAACCAACGGTGCCGGGACTTCCTACGGCAGTGACCTGCAGTTTACCACAACAGTTTTGCCCACACTTGCGGTAACACCTGCAAACCAGGATGTACCATCAACAGCCGGTTCAACATCCTTTGCGGTAACATCCAATTCTGTATGGACCGCATCCAGTGACCAGGCCTGGTGTACGGTTACCTCATCAGGTTCAGGGAACGGCACCATCACAGCAAACTATACGGCCAACAGTCTTGCATCCAGGACAGCAAACGTTACAGTTACGGTGGGCGGGCTCACCCCGATCGTTGTTACAGTGACCCAGGCAGGTTCAACCCCGACTTTGTCGGTAGCTCCTTCCAACCAGGCAGTAGTTTATACAGCCGGCTCAACCTCATTCACTGTCACTTCCAATGCTTCATGGAGTGCTTCCAGTGACCAGGCATGGTGTACGGTTACCGCCTCCGGTTCAGGCAGTGGCACTATCACGGCCAATTTTACTCAAAACAACACCTTTGTAACCCGCGTTGCAAATGTTACTGTAACTGTTGCAAGTCTGATCCCTGTAGTGGTAACTGTAACCCAGGATGCTGCACCCGTACCCGAATTTATGTTTACCATGGTCAATGATGTCCAGGTATCCGATAAGATCCTTGAGTTTGACCTCTACCTTCTGGATTCCAGTCCGTCAACCAGTTTTGAACTTGCCTCGATCCAGGCAGGTATCCTTGTTAACAGTGCCATTTACGGAGGAGGAACAATCACTGCCTCAATCATTGCGGGCTCTTCCTCATTGAATACTGCCCAGACCCCCAGTGTGGTATCCTTCGTACAAACCCAGAACTGTATCAAACTGGCTCCAAAATCTCCTCCGGGGGCAGGTGCCGGAACGATCATCGGAACAACCGGACAGGGAACCAAAGTATGCAGGCTGCGATTAACAAACTCTGTTTCTTTCGCCAGTGCCCAGGCTAACCTTACATTTAACTTTACCACTTCACCCTATCCTGCAAAAGTATTCCAATACGTTGGAGGCCAGAACCTTTTGCAACCTTCAAACGCCACAGATTGTTTCAGCAACTGCACAAACCCGATACTGAATCCGCCGCTGACCACCGTTAATATGACGGTTTTCCTCGAAGGTCTTTATTCAGGTGGAGGTACCATGGTAGCAGCTTCCGACGAAAACGGCACTCATTGGGGCGCGACCATTGCTGACAAGATCACTGTTGAACTTCACAGCAGTTCCGCTTATTCAACTGTGGTTTATTCAACGGGTGCGATAAATCTGCTTACCAATGGAACAGCAACCTTCACAGTACCCAATTCCTATACCGGAAGCTATTATGTTACCGTGAAACACCGCAACAGTATCACAACGGTCTCAGGTTCCCCTGTATCTTTTTCAAGCAGCCCTGTTACTTATAATTTCAGCGACAACAGCTCCAAGGCCTATGCTGGAAACATGCAGTTAATGGCCGACGGTAAATATGCAATTTTTGGTGGAGATGCGTCTGTGGACGGATTGATCGATGGAACAGACCTCTCGCTGGTGGATAATGATGCCTCTGCGTTTGTTTCGGGGTACGTTCTGACCGATGTGAACGGGGATGGTTTGATCGACGGATCTGACCTTTCTGTCGTTGATAACAATGCAAATGCATTTGTCGGTGTTGCGACACCCTAAAACGTAGTACATTTGTAACGAAATGGAAAAAGGACCTATAAAGCTTTTACTTGCTGAGGATGACCGAAATCTCGGTAACATTCTTAAGAACTACCTGGATGCAAAGGGTTATTCAACGACCCTTTGCATCAACGGGCAGGAAGCATCCGATGCATTTAAAAGCGGTTCTTTTGACTTTTGCATTCTCGACATCATGATGCCGGTGAAAGATGGTTTTGCCGTAGCTGCAGAGATCCGTGCTGTTGACAAAAAGATCCCGATTTTATTTCTTACGGCTAAAGCCATGCAGGAAGACAAACTGAAAGGATTTGAAGCGGGCGCGGACGATTATCTTACTAAGCCCTTCAGCATGGAAGAACTGCTCATGCGGATGACAGCCATCCTTCGCAGAACGGAAGAACCGGCAAGGTCAGCCGACAGCGATGCAGCTTACCAGATCGGAAAATTCGTTTTTGACTTCAACCGGCAAACATTGATCATCCAGGGGAAAGAGCAGAAATTAACTTCCAAGGAAGCTGGTTTGCTCCGGTTGTTGTGCAACAATGCCAATGAAGTGCTCGAACGAAGCACCGCTTTGAATAAGATCTGGCAGGATGACAGCTATTTCAATGCCCGGAGCATGGATGTCTATATTGTAAAACTCAGGAAATACCTGAAAGAGGACCCCTCCGTTGAACTGATCAATGTGCATGGGATCGGCTTTAAACTGGTAATGAATAAATAGCCTTTCGTGGCACGGCTTTATATTGTCCCTACCCCCATCGGTAACCTGGAAGATATCACCCTCAGGGCGATACGCATACTGAAGGAAGTTGACCTTATCCTTGCCGAAGACACACGGAAATCTTCAGGTTTGCTGAATCATTTCGGGATTGTTAACAAGATGCTTTCGCACCACGCTTTCAACGAGCATCATTTCATTCCTTCCATCATTGAGAAAATAAAAAGCGGGATGACGCTTGCGCTGATTACCGACGCAGGCACTCCCGCTATTTCTGACCCCGGCTACCTCCTTGTGAGGGAATGCCTGAAAGCGGATATCCCGGTTGAATGTCTTCCCGGACCCACGGCTCTGATCCCGGCACTGGTCAACTCAGGAATTGCATCCGACCGTTTCCTTTTCGAAGGGTTTCTCCCGCATAAAAAAGGGCGCCATACACGGCTTACCCAGTTATCCACCGTTGAAAACACCATCATTTTCTATGAGTCGCCGCACCGACTGGTAAAATCGCTCGAACAATTCACTGAATATTTCGGGAAAGACCGGTTCGCCTGCGTTTCGCGGGAACTTTCAAAGATCCATGAAGAGAATGCAAGGGGCACCCTTGAGGAATTAATCCTGCATTTCAAAAGCAAGATCGTCAAAGGAGAGATCGTTATCGTGCTGGAAGGAAAAAAAGACTAAACCGGTTCATCGGAAGAATCACCCTCTGCCGGTTTTGAGTCCATCCGGAAAAACTGACGTTTTATTTTCGGGTAAAACACGGAAAGACCCAATGCTGTTGCTCCCAAAACTATGAAAACAATTTCCCGCACTCCGTTCTCCAGGAAGTAGATATCAATTGCCAGTATCTTGATCAGTTCACATCCAAAGATAACCAGCGCGAAGACACGCAAAAATCTGAAATGCTGCCGGAACCCGATGATGAGGAAGATGGCAGTACAGAAGATCAGGATAATGGAATCGTAGAGGTTTAGCGACTTATCAATATACTCTGTGGTATATCCAGACTGCCCGCGGGTTAACAGGAATACAAGGTGATGAAATTCCGTGATGACCATAAAAAAGACCATCAGGATGAAATAAACCCAAAAACCACGGATGATGTTCTTTTTGCGGGCAAATGCTTTTGTCTTGTATTTCATGATCACTCCAAGCAGGATGATAAGCATCAGAAGATTCAGGTAATGATAACCGAAGCCTGATAAGATAGCAGATCCATCCTGCGCCAGCAAAGCCCTGAATTTCAGATTATATACATGGATGATGGAAGGATAGATCAGGCTCATCACCACCGCTGTGATCATGACAAACCGCAAGTATGAAGAACCGGTTTTATAAAGGTATGGGATCAATACGATAAAGTAAATACAACTGTAGGTAAACATCAGCAGGTAGGTGATATCATCAACAGCTACCAGGTACTGCATTGCGTAATTAAAGATCCAGAATCCCCAGAGAAAAATGACGCCAAGCGTGATGCCTTTGAGGATCTTGCGAAATGCACTTCTGTTAAACAGTTTTGAAGAAACACTGATTGTAAGCTTTTTCAGCAGCCTGTTATTCAGAACCAGGGCAGGAATAATCGCTAGTCCGGCGACAAGCCCGCCCAAGAACAGGTTCCTGTCCTGCTGTATATTGTTGATGATGCCTCCCGGAATATAATCAAAGACCCACTGAAAAAGGTAGATCATAATGAGGATCAGCATTGTCCCGATCGAAAACAGGATGGATGTCTGATGGCGGGTCGATTTTGAGATCAGCAGAAAAAACACAGAGAGCGGCGCCAGGAAAAGGATGCTGAAATTGATCCTGATCAGCAGAGGCAGAACAAAACATGCGATCATGGCGATCGAGATCATATAGGGAAGCCGGTTGTAATACTGGTGTTTCCTGGCAGCAAAATAAACAGGAATAAAGGATCCAAGCGCCAGTACAAAGATAAAGGTAAGAGGTCCATATCCTCCCATCAGGAATTTCATCATCATGATTCCTGTGGAGAAATAAAAAAGAAAATTGGCATAGATCAGAACCGACTCAATGCGCCTGGTTAATTTTTTCCGGGTAGGGAAGACATTAAGAAGGTTTGTATAATAAATGGCAATAAAGAAAATGGTTGCAATTACAAAATAACCGATCATCAGGTAAAGTACATCCGATTCCCAGACAATCTTGACGATCCACCAGAAAGCAAGCAATACCCAGGAAAGAAAAGCGATAATACCAAGTTCGAAATTTCTTTTCCGCACAGAGATCCTGAAAACGAGGAAAATGATGACCGCAAGTCCGACAAAAAGGACCAGAGAAATGTTAAAACCACCGCTCAGATGTGATGCTGGCTGAGCCCCTTCCGTACCAGCTCCGAAATGAAGCATGGAATTGTAAATGAAAATGAAAAAATGGCGGAACCGCTCAGATGAGTTTACAATGAACCAAATCCCGTTCAGAAGGAAAATTGCTCCGATGATCTTAAGGAAGTGCTTTGTAAGCGTGGATTCTATGTTTTTCCAGCGATCAACCTTATGCTGTTGTTCGATCCTGAATTTATACCTTCCCTCCCCGCGGGATTCTTCCTGAACGGGGGTTTCCTGTCGCGGGGCCCTTTTAGGTCTGCTCTGGGAATGGTGATGATGGGAGCGGTGCGAATGATGGTGCCGCCGTCCTGATCCTTCACCAGAAGAATGGTGTGATGTGTTTTCGGAAAAATCTTCAGCCATTAAATAATAACAAGCTTTTATATAAAGGTGCAAAAATATGAAATTTATGCTACCTTTAATTTTAAATTTTCAAAAATGTGCGGAAGGTATTCTTTTGCGGTAGAAGATGAGCTTATCAAAGAACGGTTCGGCGTTTCGGTAAGAAGCGCCGTCTATAAGGCCCGGTATAACTGTGCGCCTTCACAGAACCTGGCAGTCATTACGAATACCGAACCCGGCATCCTGAACTTTTTTCGCTGGGGCCTGGTCCCTTTCTGGGCAAAAGATGCTAAAACAGGAAACAAGCTTATCAATGCACGATCTGAGAGTATCCTGGAAAAACCGTCCTTCCGCAATGCATTCAGGAAACGGCGCTGTCTTGTTCCGGCCGATGGCTTTTATGAATGGAGGCAGCCGGACAAAACCCCCTTCCGCATCCTGCTGAAGGACCGGGAGCCATTTTCAATGGCCGGAATCTGGGAAGAATGGAATGACCCTGAAGGGGGTATCCTGAGAACGTTTTCAATCCTTACAACCGGTCCGAATGAACTGATGGAGAATATCCATAACCGGATGCCGGTTATCCTCCAACCCGGGGATGAAGGAAAATGGCTGAATGAAACATCAGAGATTGAACTGAACGGGTTGCTTAAACCCTTCCCCCCGGAAGGAATGATGGCCTACCCTGTGTCAAGGCTTGTAAATTCACCTTCAAACGACAATCCTGCGTTGCTGGACCTGGCCGGAGGGATGCTTCTTTAACTCATCATCAGGCTGCATCCCCTGATATCGCTGTTATCATACCTCCCAAGCACTTCAAAAGATCCGTCGGAATATGCCTTTCCGAGATCTTCCGTGGCGATGAACGAACAGGAATTGAAATTAGCAAGGTCTATGATGTTAATGCCCCCGGTACCCGATCCAGGCAGATAGGAAAAAGGATCATTCATTTCCCGTATAAGAATCTTCATCCAGCCAGGTGTATAAAAAATGCCCTCCCCCTTTGACCATGCCTGTGAAAGAAGTTCTGTCATGCCATATTCGGAATGCACAGTGTTTACTCCGAACCGGTTAATGAGGAGGTCGTGAAGCTCTTCGCGGATCATCTCCTCCCTTCGTCCTTTCATGCCACCGGTTTCCATTATGATGATCCCCGGTAGCTGCATCGGAAACTGTTCGGTAAAATCCAGCAGGGCATAGGTGAGACCGATGATCAGGCGTTTCTTTCCTGAAGGAACTGGGTGGGCCAGCCGTTCCGCAAGTTCTTCGAACCTGTTAAGGTAAAAAATATCCGGGGCGCCTCCCTGCTGAAGCCGCCACTCATTGACCATGAAGACCAGTGAAGACCCGGGATTTTCTTCCGGTGAAGGCATCAGCGCATAGAGATCATAACTGGCGGGATCCCCGTAGAATTTCTGAAATCCTGCCAGCAGTGACTGCCGGTAAATGGACAGATCAGTAACAGCATGCCGGCTTTTAACAGATCCGGTGGTGCCGCTGCTTGTAAATATTTTTTCCGCTGTATGGGTCCCGGTGACCAGCGTATGGGTCTTAAAAAAACTTATCGGCAGAAAAGGTATATCCTGTACCGTCTTAACTTTGTCCGGACCGGCACCAACTGAATCCGCGAAAAGCCGGTAGGTTTCGTTCTGATCATACTGAAACCTGAATGTGGTCAGCGCAGCAGCATTAAATTCCTGATCAGTGAGATCTGTAAATATTTTCCGGTTGAATTTCATGGAGTGATTCAATTTAAGCCGATAAAAGAGAGGTACTTCTGAAACAGGAATTTTTCGTACTTTTATCCGCAGATTTTAGCCTGCAAAGATAGGTATCTTTCACCTCCTGCTATTTCCGGAAACATGAGCATTTCAAACAGAACCTTTTCCCTGATCATTATGATGCTTATGCTGTTGTTTTCTGCAGGTTGTATGAAAAAGGAGTCCTTCCCGGACACCCCGCAGATCGGGTTGAATGGGTTTCAGCTTGTTTTCGATACCTCCATGTACGCAAAAAAAGGAGTTCTTTCGGTCACATTCCAGGATGGAGACGGAAACCTTGGTCTTTCCGAAAGGGATACACTTTCGCCCTATGAAAAGAGCGGCCCCTATTACTATAATTTTGTGATCACCTATTTTGAAAAGCAGAAAGGGGTTTTTAAAACTGTGGCCCTCAACCCACCCTTCAGCGGGCGTCTTCCATTGCTTTCCCCCAATTATCCCAACAAAGCTATTAAAGGTGTGATCGTTGACACCCTTCCCATGAATCCCGCTCCAGTTTTCGATACCGTAAAATTTGAGGTCTTCCTTTACGACCGGGCATTGAATAAAAGTAACGTAGTAACCACCCCGGAGATTATTCTGAGAAGACGATAGGCGGATGGAGAGAATTTATGCCAACAGGAAATTCATAATCATCGGCCTGTTCCTGCTTGTCGGAACGATCTTTGTGGCCCGGCTTTTCTACATTCAGATCATTGCCGACAAATATATACTTTCCGCCAACAACAATGTGCTGAGATATATCACCCAGTACCCGGCCCGTGGTCTTATTTACGACCGGAACGGGAAACTCCTTGTTTATAATGAAGCGGCATACGACCTGATGGTAATCCCAAAACAGGTAAAAAGTTTTGATACGCTTGAGTTGTGCAGCCTGATCGGTATCAGCAAGGAAGAGTTCATAGATCACCTGAAAAAAGCCCGGAACTACTCCCCTTTCCGCCCTTCCATTTTTGAAGCCCAGATCAGCCGCGAAAACTACGGCTTCCTTGAAGAGAAAATGTTCAGTTTCCCCGGATTCTTTGTGCAGCCGCGCACACTGAGGAAGTACACCTATCCGGCAGCTGCTCATACGCTGGGTTACATCGGGGAGGTCAGCCCGGAACTGATCCTGAAAAACCCCTATTACCGTTCCGGCGACTATATTGGCATCAGCGGGATCGAACGTTCCTATGAAGAACTGCTCCGCGGGAAAAAGGGTATGAAGATCCAGGTGGTGGATGTATTCAACCGCCCCAAAGGGAGCTTTCAGCATGGGAAATATGACACCACTGCTTTTGCCGGCACCGACCTTTATTCCTCTCTCGACATTGAACTGCAGCTCTATGGCGAAAAGCTGATGGCCGGTAAAAAGGGTAGTATCGTCGCGATTGAACCCTCAACCGGCGAAATCCTCTGCATGGTCTCAAGCCCCTCTTATGACCCGAATCTGCTCGTGGGAAGAGATCGCAGAAAGAATTATGTAAAGCTGTCACAGGATTCTGTTATTGTCCCCCTGTTTAACCGCGCCGAAATGGCTATGTACCCGCCTGGTTCGACGTTCAAGCTGGTGGATGCACTCATCGGTCAGCAGGAAGGCGTGCTCGGTCCTGACACACGCTATGCATGTCCGGGCGGATTCTCCCTGGGGAACGGAAAAATGGTCGGCTGTCACAGCCATCAGTCACCGCTTAACCTGAGGGAATCCATAATGATCTCCTGCAACACTTATTATTGCAGGGTATTCCGATCCATCATCGACAAAAAGAGTTTCCGGACGACCCGTGAAGGGTACGAAACATGGCGTAACCATGTGATGAGTTTCGGCTTCGGGAAAAAACTGGGCATTGACCTACCGGGTGAACTGAACGGTAATATCCCTTCACCGGGATATTATGACAGGTATCACGGAAAAAACCGCTGGACCTCCATGGCCATCATTTCACTGGCCATCGGTCAGGGCGAGATCGGGATCACCCCTATCCAGCTGGCCAACCTCGCAGCCCTCATCTCCAACCGGGGAAGTTATTTTGTGCCTCATTTTGTAAAGGCCATCGGTTCAAAAGACAAACTGAATGAAGCTTTCAGCACCAAAAAGAAAAGCGATATCGATCCGGCCTATTTTGATATCGTGATCCAGGGGATGGAGGATGTCGTACTCTCCGGAACAGCCCGGGCATCGAAGCTTGACAGCATAACCATTTGCGGCAAAACCGGTACTGCCCAGAATCCGCATGGAAAAAACCACTCTCTTTTTATTGCATTCGCCCCGATGGAAAGCCCGAAGATAGCGATTTCCGTGGTGGTTGAGAATGCCGGGTTCGGGGCGGCATGGGCTGCACCCATCGCCAGCCTGATGATCGAAAAGTACCTGACCCGGAAGGTGAAAAGGACAGATATTGAGAACAATATGATCAACGGCACACTCAACAGTGCCGCCAAAGTTATTGACCAGTGAGAGAACAGCACGGGATCTTTAAAAACATCGACTGGGTGATGTTCATCCTTTACCTTGCTTTGGTTTTCATCGGCTGGCTTAACATATACTCTGCAGTGTACAATGAAAGCCATCAGAGTATCGTTGATTTTTCACAGCGCTATGGAAAACAGCTGATCTGGATCGTGGCGGCCCTCTTCCTGGCTATGCTGACCCTGCTGATCGATGGCAAGTTCTACTCACAGTTCGCCTACCTTTTCTACGGGATCACCCTGCTCATGCTGGTTGCGGTATTGTTCACCGGAAAAACGATCTCCGGGTCAAAATCATGGTTTCAGGTAGGTGGTATCGCCCTTCAGCCCGCCGAATTTGCCAAGATCGGAACTGCCCTGGCGATCTCAAAGTACCTGTCCATTATTGAAATCGATCTCAAAAAACCGAGGAATCTTCTTACTGTCACCGCCATTATTCTTTTCCCGGCTCTGCTGATCCTGCTGCAGGATGATACCGGTTCTGCGATTGTATTTCTGGCATTTGTTGCAGTCCTCTACCGCGCAGGAATGTCAGGACGGCTTATGGCGATCCTTGTCGCTATACCCATGCTGGCTGTTCTCTCCCTTGTAATGAATAAATTTATTCTGATCGGACTGCTGCTTGTGGCGGCGGGACTTTACTACCTGTATACCCAACGACGGATCCAGACGATCATAGCACTTGCCGTCATTTACATTGCATCAGTGGGACTGGTATTTTCGGTGGATTTTGTTTTCCAGCATGTGCTTGAACAGCACCAGAAAGTGAGGATCAATGTGTTGCTGGGGAAGGAGTCCGACCTTAAAGGCGCCGGTTATAATGTCAACCAGTCGCTGATTGCCATTGGTTCCGGGGGTGTTCTGGGAAAAGGATTCCTGCAGGGCACTCAAACAAAATACAATTTCGTTCCGGAACAAAGCACCGACTTCATATTCTGCACCGTTGGTGAGGAATGGGGGTTCATGGGCAGTGTGCTTGTGATGGGACTCTTTATCTCGTTGTTAATCCGGATTGTGATGGTGGCCGAACGACAACGTTCACGCTTCAGCCGCCTGTATGGCTACGGCGTGGCCTCCATCATCTTTTTTCATTTCGCCATTAACATTGGCATGACCCTCGGCCTGGTACCCGTGATCGGGATCCCTCTTCCTTTTTTCAGCTATGGCGGTTCTTCCCTATGGGCCTTTACTATCCTGCTGTTTATTTTTATCCGACAGGATTCTTATAGATATGAGTTGCTTTAGGTGCTCTTGAAATGCTTCTGAATTAATGCAAGTAGTTCGACCTTACTGACCGGCTTCACGATGTAGTCGTTGCATCCGGCTTCTATTGCTTTTTCCCTGTTGTCATAAAGTCCGAAGGCAGTTTGTGCAATAATGATCACCTGCTTGTTGAATTTGCGGATCTGACGGGTGGCCTCATAACCATCCATGCCCGGCATACGGATATCCATCAGCACCAGGTCAATATCGGGATTATTGCGGCAGGCGTCAACGGCTTCATACCCGTTTCTTGCAATTATAATTTGTTTGCCAAACCTTTTGACTTTTATACTGACCAGGATTTCAGACACCTCATCATCTTCGGCTATCAGTATTTTCAGATCGGCGACATGATTTTCAGGATTATCCGCTGCAGGAATCTTATCAACCGCTTTGAGATCTTCCTGTTCAGCAGTGTATGGCAGTGTGAAATAGAACGTTGCCCCATCGCCTTCCTCGCTTTCAACCCAGATCTTTCCGCCATGAAGTTCCACGATCTTTTTGCAATGGGCAAGACCTATCCCCGAACCGTTGTAATCCTTCTTACTGTGCAGGCGCTTGAAAATAATAAAAACCTTGTCTTTGTGTTTTGCCGCAATCCCGATACCGTTGTCCCTAACCGAAAAAAGGTATTCCTTCTCACGGATTTCAACAGAAATGCTGATCTCCGGATCTATATCTTTTTTCCGGAATTTGATCGCGTTCACGATGAGATTCTGGAATAACAATCTTAATTCTGTTTTATAACAGTTTACGACGGGAAGATCCCCGACTGAAATGTGCGCATTACTCGCTTTGATGGAGTCCTCCAGGTCAGCTAACACCTCACCTGTTATTAAACTGCAGGAAACAGGGGATTTGACGCTCTCCTTTCCGAGGATGGAATACTCGACCAAACCTGTAACAAGTTCCCGCATTCGTCCTGAGGAACTGTGAATAAAGTCAATGTACTTAATGCCGGTCTCATCCAGCTTATCTGAATAATCCTCTTTTAAAAGCTGGGTAAAATTGGTAAGTGTGCGAAGCGGCTCCTGGAGGTCATGCGACGCAATGTAAGTGAACTGCTCTATTTCACCGCTGTGAAATTCAAGTTCCTTGTTTGAAAGGTCAAGCTGGGTCGTACGTTGTTCAATCCTGCTTTCAAGGATCTCATTTAGTTTCCTGATCTCATTTTCTGCCCGTTTTCGTTCGGTGATATCCCTGGCAATTAAAACAGTCCCGATCGTAACTCCGGCGTTATCCCTGATCGGTGAACTTGAACAGATGACCGGCACCATTCTGCCGTCACTGGAGAGAAAAACACCATCTGCATTTGTCGAAATCTCCTCCTTCGCGATCCTGTCCATCAGTATTTTCCCGGAATTATCATCCGGGAACAGCTTCTTCACAGACTGTCCTTCCAGTTCTTTTGCATTAAAGTTCAGCGAATCAATGGTTGCTTTATTCACTGTAAGGATATTGCCGTCGCGGTTAAGGAGGATCAGGATTTCATCCATCGCGGTGATAATGCTTTCGGCGGCTATTGTAGGGGTGATCGTTAAAAACCGGTATTTATAGATGGCATACATGACCCCGATTGCAAACATAAAAGCCAGGAGATCGGCCATGGGAGGAAAATGCTGAAAGCCCAATTCTTCTATCACAACATCCGAAAGTGTTCCAAGAAATACACCGATAACCATTGTGATCACAACGATCTTCGCCTGTTTTTTTTCATTGACCTGAGATGTTTTTCTCCCGTACAAATAGATTATCAGAACTGAAACAATAGTAATCGTCAGATAATAAGCATAAAATAGATAGGTCCAGATCGTTTCCGCCCATTCGAAAGACCATCCAAAGGGCTCCCTGGCCGGATTTATTGTCAAACAACCGCTTATCTGCTTGTAAATGAAAAAAAGCGGTACCAGGAAAACAGGTAATAAAACCCATATCTTCTTAAGCAGTTTTTCCCTCTTTGAAAATACCAGAGAAAAACAGAAGATTGCGCTGGCAAAACCGATCCAACCTACGGAGGCAATATCCTGAATTATTTTTACGGTAATTTCTGTTATAACCGGATCCGTATCATGAACAAGGATATCTCCGAAATTCCAAAGTGCATAACAGATCATCAAAACAGAGCAGGATCTGTTCAGCAGGGACACGGGGTCTTTATAAATAATAAACCCGGCTACGAACAAACAGACAAGGAATGCGAAAAAATGCAGTAGTGGCAATAAAAACATTATTCTTCTCCCTTTACTTGAATTGTAAAAGTAATGAAATTGTCGCAGCCTTTAACAGGCCTTGCCTGTTTTAAGCATAAGATGACCTGAAACCAGGATTTCAACGTCCGGTCTTTGTAAAACTCAGGATATCCTTGGCTTCCCGGAAAAATACTTTTGTATCAAAGTCAGTAATTTCTCTTTGCTGACCGGTTTCGCCACATAGTCATTGCATCCTGACTCAATGGCTTTCCCCCGATCGTGTCTCAGCCCATATGCAGTCTGTGCAATAATGACCACATCCCTGTTAAATTCGCGGATCTGTCGTGAAGCTTCAAAGCCATCCATGTCCGGCATCTGAATATCCATAAGGATCAGATCAATGTCGGGGTTATTGCGGCAGATCTCTACTGTTTTCTTTCCTGTATCTGCTTTTAAAATTTCCCTGCTGAAATCCCTAATGGTCAGACTTATGAGAATCTCTGAGGTTTCATCGTCCTCTGCCAGCAGAACTTTCAGGTCGGGAAGCCGGACATCCCCTTTTTCGGAGGATACTTCGCGCTGATCAACGTTTTTTTGTCTGATTTTGGTATTGCAGGGTAGTGTGAAATAAAATACCGACCCGGCTCCGTCTTCGCTTTCAACCCATATTTTCCCTCCAAGGGTCTCCACGTATGCTTTTGTAATAGACAAGCCCAATCCTGCTCCCTGCCTCGCCATTTTATCAGAAATATCTGCCTGAATAAACCGCTCAAAAATGGCTTTTTGCCTGTCCTTCGGAATTCCGATGCCGGTATCTTTCACATAGAACTGCAGGTACGAAGTATTTCCTGCCCCCATGCAGTCATATCCTAAACTGATCACACCCTGATCGCTGTATTTTATGGCATTCTTTACTAAATTTGTAAGAATCGCAAAGAGCTTCTCCCGGTCTGTATTCATGACGGAATCCTCTGATGACAATCCGTTTCTGCAGATGAACTGCATGCCTTTGGCTTCGATTTCGGGTTTGAAAAAAGCGCTGATATAATCCATCTGCTCATTGATATTCGACTCCTGTATATCAACTTTCATCAAACCGGCTTCAATCTTCGAAATATCAATGATATCATTGATGATATTCAGCATCCTCACCCCGCTTTTCTCAATGATCCGGATGTATTGCTGCTGTTCATCACCCGTAAGATTTGGTTCTTTCAGCAGTTCAGCAAACCCAAGTATCCCGTTCATCGGGGTCCGGATCTCATGCGACATATTGGCAAGGAAGGCTGATTTCAGCTTATCGGCAAGCTCCGCCTTTTTTCGTTGGTTGATATAAAAAGACAGGGCAATCTGAATCAGGAAAATACTTATCACAAAGTAAATGATGAGCCCGATATAAAGATCAAGCAAACGGGCGGATTCAGTCGGATACCGGCCAAACAGGGCAGGATTATTGTATTCAATTAAAAATAATATGGTAACATTCAGAAAAAGAAGGATCGAGGCGATTATCACCTCTTTGTTTTTAAAAAAAATAAGGATGAACGATTCAATAAGGATGAAAAGGTAAAGAACAGGGCCTGTTGACCCGTAATTTATAAACCATTGAATATTAAGAAAAACAAGTGAAAAGATGGTGATCGCATATTTGGAAACAATATACAGTCCTTTGATCCGGCTGTAAAAATAAACAGAAGTAAAAATCAGCGTCGGAAGGGCTGTTGAAATAATGGTCTTCAGACCCAGGTTTAAGGCAATATTCGTTATTGATCCAAGCGTGCCGACAACAATGATGATCATTGAGAAGATGAGTACAATGTAGTTTTCAAACCCGATCTCATCGGGACTCCGGAATAAATAGTGGCTGAGTCTGTTTTTCATGTGCTGTCTCGAATTAATATCCAAAGGGAATCTTATTCCTGCAATGATGGTACTTAGTTATTTCGTATCAGATCAGCATGAAAATATTGGTGAATGGGCTATTCATCATCCAATCCCTTTCCCATTAAAATCTTCTGCATACACTTGTCAATCCTGGACACCCTTGTTTTGGATTGCTTTGGAGCAGAAAAATAAAGAATATACGCTCTTTGTCGCCCAGGCGTCAATGCATCAAAAGCTGTTTTCAATTCCGCAGTAACCTCCAGCTTTTTTTGAAACTCTTCAGGAAAGACAAGTTCTGTATTCTTTTTAAATACCACCTTCAAACCGGCCTTTTCCACTTCAATGGCCTCATAAATATAGGCTTTCAGCAGATGCTCAACTTTCAGCACCTCCTGAATACTGGTGAACCTTACCTGGCGTGAAGACTGTACATTCTCTGTTTGTTTGACGAGAATGCCATGAGTATCCTGAAGCAATGCTCCTTTGAAGAACAGGATCGCACAGTATTCTTTAAATCCATGGATCAGGACCACGTTTTTGTTCTGAAATGTGTAACAAGGAACACCCCACTTAAATTCTTCTGCCAGCGGACAATCTGAAATGATCATTCTCAGCCGCTCATATTCCTTCTGCCACTTTTGGGCTTTACTTATAAAGATATCTGCTTTAGGATTCATTTTGTTCTTATCATATTAATTAGCCGGCATTATTCCCATGGTCAACTACGCCTTCGCCGGATTAAGGTTAGTTGAGCAACGTTTATTGTTTTATTATTTTCCTGACGATCAATTTATCAGCAACACGAACCCTTAACACAAACAAACCCTTTTCAACAATAAAGGCACGGGCAGTTTTGCTGTTAATGTTATAATTGCTGTACGCCAGCCTGCCAAAGATATCAAATATTTCCAGTGATGAAATTTCCCCTTCTGCGGAAATATCAACCTGATCACTTCCGGGATTTGTTTTTATAATTGTTTTATCAGAAAACCTGTTTTTAACCGATAAAAAGGGTTCGCAGGCCGGACAGGCACTGTTATTAACCTCCGTGTAACACAGCAGGTCAGAGAACCATGCCGTTGTTGTAAATAAACCGTCCGGTGACCCTATGCCCTCAATAATGGAATAAACATTCTGAAGATAATCAGTCACGTTATATCGTTTAAAATACCTGCTGCAAAACTGAACGGAATCGATAGAGGTCACTGTTCCGCAGATATAAAATGTAACCGGAAGAAATGTGGTTATATTGCAAACAGAATCCCCCACATGCATGTTAAAATCATAAATAACAATGTTTCCCCCCTGGTTGAACAACACCCTCTTATTCGGAATATCATTCCTGATGGCACCATAGTAGCCGGAAATATATCTCCAGGTGGGACAAGTAGAATAGCCTTTATAAAAGAGCTTTTTGAAAGAAGTGTCATTGATGATTGTATCACCATTGCAATAAAACATGACAGAGTCAATTTGTTCGGTACAGTAAGGGCCGCCGAACAAGCTGACCTTTACATCATACCTGACAACCCATTCCCCGCTTTCAAAATTGAAAGGTGTATAACCCTGGCTCTTTGCAACAGAGATCAGTAGTGTTAAACCCAAAATGATGATAAACCTTTTCATAATCTTAATCCATAAAGATTTGTGATATTTCCATCAATCGTCACTTTACCTTCATAATGTGAACAATTGGGATAATTATTCATTGGTTTTCAATTTTCAAAAAACCATTTTCAGACATGTTTTATACTTTTAATTTACTGCCTGATTACCTTGTAATAAAAAGTATCTCCATTAATATTTGCTTTCAAAAAATAGATCCCGTTTTGGAGTTTTGACAAATCGATGGTATTATTATATTTTGATAAATTCCAATAAAATACCCTTTCCCCAAGTACATTGAGGATTTCGACTGGAATTATTTGAGAATTTACATCATGACCTGGTTCAATTGTGACAGTATTGCTAAAAGGATTAGGATAAATGTTCAAAAGACTGCTTAATCCTGATCCCTCGTTAATCCCAAGATTGCTGTAATTGCATGAAGATACAACACCTGTTTCGTAATGGCCCAGAATAGTGTCATCATAACATCGTAAGGGTCCTCCGAACATCACATCACAACCATTAAAAACCCATGGAAACATATAGTAAGTATCTCCGATACTTTCGATGATATCCCCTGTTCCTAAAGGCTCTACGCCATTCTGATCAAGTGAATAACTGACATGAATTTCTTTTAAAATTCTGGAATTGATCGTCTTTGAAAATGCCGAATCGACATTCACTATAATAGAGTCCTGATAGCCCATATTCCCGGGGTACCATACCCATGAATCACCTTTGATCGCATTAAAATTATAAAGCATCTGAAATTTCAACCGGGAAACATCATAAAAGTAAACTTTCCCATTATCAGAATACATGAATTCAGTAAAACCCAGTTCATCGCAAACGATTGTCGATTTATGCAGGATATGACAACTCTTTCCCTGAATAACTGTATCGCCAACTGATCGGATCACAAGTTTATCTATACCCCCAGACATGGCATAACTTAAAGTATAAGTCCATTTTGATCCCTCGGGAGCCCAGTCCTGCGCTTGTATCAGGACAGCCCCCGATATAAACATCAAGAATAAAAGAGTACGTTTGAAATTGATCATATAATTTGATTTAGTCAGTTTTAAAGCAAATTCGCTCACGCCTGTTTGCAAATGAAGCGCCGTTCATTCATTAGATTAATTGATTGATGTTTAATTGTTTCGATTGCAAGCTCGATAATATCAGAATAAATCATTTAGCTTTTTCCATTTTCCCAGTTGAGATTTCAGTATGATCATGGAAAACCTGATAGCAACATTTTGACACTAACGCTTTTACATTAACTCTTCAGTTCCTAAAAGATGAATTATAAGTATAGACAATGTTATTACCTTCTCTTTCCAGATAAATAAGTACCAGCTGGTCAGAATTTAATTCTTTAATTTTCCAGAAAGATTTCCTGCCACTCAAATCATTTTGAACTCCATTAAATTTAAGGGACTGAATAACCAAAATCCCTTGCCCATCAAGATACCATAATCCTTCTAATTTATCCATCCCCCGATTTCTTTCCCATACAGAATCGGTTTTGAACATTATTATTTCATCAGGCAGATCTTCGGTTTTTAAATATGGTTTCCCATCAGAAAAAGTCATGCTCTGCAATTTCCAGGTTGCAAGTAACAGGTCCTTTTTATATCCTGTTTGTGCAGGACTATAAAATTGGATCAGTAAAAAGAACATCACACCAAAATTCCGAATTGTTTTTTTCAACGATTTCATTTATAAAATCTTTAGCGTCATCATTCTTTATTACGCCACTATACTGGGGTACTGCATGCTAAAATTTTTCCTCAACATATTTTTTCCAGATTTCAATAGAATGATTTAAAAATTCCGGCGGCGTGTTTATAAACTCTTTGGTATCAGTGTATCTGCCATTCAATTTTGCAAACTCATCTGTGTAAGCTTTTTCAACCAATGCTTTTTCCAAATTAAATTCATAGTTTGTCAAATCCATCGTATCATAAGGCTTCCCCACTCTGATCAGGGTGTAGCCCCGAAGGCAAAAACTGCTTTTGCTTGTATGAATCTGAACAACAAAGTCCGCAAGCGAAACATCACTTCGACATACGTTCTTGTACACTAAAGTTGTTTCGGTAATACCATTATTATCTAAATCTGTAATGCTGATAGAGTTAGGAATAAAATCAAGTTCAACATGCATGGGGCAGACACTTTCAACAAATAAGTCACCCCAAAGCAGTAGTATTTTTTTGTCCCTGATCGTGTATTGTTCCGCAAATATTTGTTTTTTAACAGTTGGTTCCCCATAAGCCTGTTCTTTAACAATGGGACCAATCGATGATGAAATAAATATGTTTTGACCATTTCTGTCATTCCAGGAGAGCACTTCAATTATGTTTCCATTATATTTGATTCCCACAGGTAAATCTTTAATGCCAATAGTTTTAACTTCTATTTTTTTCTCCTGGCCCAACAGGGGAACTTGTATTACAAAGAGGATAGAAATAAGAAGTACGACTTTCATATTAAATTTCTTTTCAGATATTGCCAGGTCCTGATGAATCAATATAAATTCTGAAGAGATTTGTTCCATCATCAAAATTAATACCGCCATAGTTTATCTGAGAAGAAACAGGAGCTGTAATAAAGGCCAAAAAAAAGAAAAGGACAAACTTTTTCATATGGCTGGATTTTAATGTTTTTTGCACCTGAAAATTTAGCAAAATTGCATATGATTTTATTTTCACCTCGGTTTGGGTCAACGCCAGAGCCAATTAATTAATAATTATTTTCCCTGACCCAATAACCCCTTTACCGGAAGTGACAGAGAAGAAATAGATTCCAGGAATGAAATTTTTTCTTGAAATTTTCATGCTGGTTAGGCCGGAGCTTCGACAAACTGCTTTTCCAGCTAAATTGTAGAAACAAATTGTAATTGAATTTGTTTCTTTTAAACCAGTTATCTCCAGTGTTGAAACGTCGGTTACTGGGTCCGGATAGATTTTCACAGTTGTTGTGGCAACTGTCATATTATCTATACCTGTGAAATACAAGCAATTGTCATAGTTTGGGTCATGATATTGTAAAACACCGTTTTCGAAAAAACACTGTAATGAAAAACGATCACCTCCGACATACAGATGTTGATTGTGGAGCATTCCCCCCAAACTTCCGATGCTATCAATCCATTGTTCAAAAACGTTTGCAGTATCCCCTGGAAACGTTAAATTTATTCTCTTGTGGTAGGATTGATCAATTAAGACACTATCGATATTCCGAACATAAAACCTGATGGAATCAAGGTTTTCATATGTATAACTCGTAACAAGGCCATAAACAAGTATTGTTTGATGAGGTTGAACGTTCATGTCGTAAAGTAAACGTTCAGGATCACCAGCATTCATTTTGTAAAATACCTGTTTGCCCGCACTCTCCCGAATGAATCCGTATGGAGACCAGGTAATCTGGTTTTCAGAAGACGCTCTTTTTACATTTTTATACGTTAGAGAATTAATTAACGTATCAGTGGTGAATTTGATGTGTTCCGTGCCGGTTATTGGAATTGGTTCCGGAGAATAGTAATTGATAAAATTACCCCATTGCTTATTGCTCGTTACAATGGATTGACCAAAAATAAAGTTACCAAAGAGCAGAATTGTGGTAATAATAACTATTTGTCTCATAATCCTTCTGTTTATATAAAAGTTGGCCTTAACGCTTCAGTTCTGATGAAGCGGTGATTTGAAAGTTCAATATTGATTGATTCCTTCTTGTTTGATTTGTTTTGTTTTCCATATTGTTTGATTCGTTGTCAGACAGTTTTTTCCAATATCCAATCAGATATGCTCCTGAAAGATTAATCATATCAATAAAACCAGCGTAAGTGGTTAGAAAATCCGGTTTTCAGAGCCTATCCGTTTGCAATTATTGCATCAGGTCGCAGAAAACAGTTGCAATTCCCTTGCAG
>Ga0118677_10000980_pt1 | contig 61327 bp, 61 predicted proteins | sample AliMusrvi5mmetaG_FD_86154 | JGI IMG/M metagenome (GOLD analysis project Ga0118677, IMG submission 86154) | reverse complement strand
CCTTCGAGAAACGCAAAATGCTCTTCAACTTTTTGATTGCCGACGTCTACGAAAACAAAGGCCGTTTTATGGATCAGATTATGAATGGGGTCTGGTCGATCTGCGAAGAATCGTATTGGGGCATCAATGCCCATATTATCCAGAGCAGGAGTGGAGCGGGCTTACCGGATGTCTCCAAACCCTTTGTGGACCTTTTCACAGGCGAAACCGCCTCACTGTTGGCAACGGTTGATTATATTATGGGTGAAAGGTTTGAGAAAATGGCTCAACAGATTCGTCCACGAATTCATTACGAAATAGAACAACGGTTTTTTACACCACTTATGACGGTGGATCATGCGTGGATGGGTATGGATAAAACTAAACGGAGACCCAATAACTGGAATCCATGGATTTGTTCCAACTGGCTCAATACCCTGTTGCTGGTGGAGAAGGACTCGAAGAAGAAAACCGAGATGGTACAACGCATTGTTTCTATATTGGATAACTACCTCAATCCACATCCGCAGGATGGTGGTTGCGACGAAGGGCCGGCCTATTGGGATGGAGCCAGTGCCGCATTGTTCGATAATCTGACACTTCTCAATCAACTTTCGAATGGAGGCTTCAATTATACCTACCGGGATTCATTGATTCGCAACCTGGCCAGCTATATCTATAAGGTAGAGATTAGCAAGGGATATTTTATCAACTTTTCAGATGCAAGTCCTCAGGTGGGCATCAATGCCTCTATGGCATGGCACTTCGGCAAAGAGATAGAAGATAAAAAAATGATGGAATTTGCGGCTTATTTTCGAAAGGACGAAGTTCCCGTCGAAAATAATTACGAGAAATCATTCCGTTTTTTTTTCGATATTTTTACGCGTGCAGAGTTTGAAAAAATACCTGGCCGCCTACCTTATCCCCGCGATGTATGGTTTCCTAACCTGGAGGTGATAGCTACGCGCGATTGCGAAGGATCTGATAAGGGTTGGTTTGTCGGCGCCAAAGGAGGTAATAACGACGAGAGCCACAATCACAACGATGTAGGGAATTACATGGTTTACTACGATGGTTTACCTCTCTTGATTGATGTGGGAAGAGGCACGTACACCGCCCGCACTTTCAGCGCCCAACGATACGAGATTTGGTCCAACTGCTCGAACTATCACAATACCCCTTCCATTAATGGTGTTCAACAAAAAGATGGTCCGGAGTTCAAAGCACAGAAAGCTGCCTTCAAGAGCGATAACAAATCGTCCCTCTTTACCCTTGACATCAGTGGTGCTTATCCGGTTGAAGCCAATGTGAAAAGTTGGCTGCGTTCTATCCGGTTAGACAGAGGTAAGGGTGTGTCCATAAGGGAGGATTATTCATTGAGCAAATCGGCTGATATCACCAACCATCTGATGACCTGCTGCAAGGTGGACAATTCTCAAAAAGGGAAATTGGTATTAACACAGAGCAGGAAAAATGAAGAGGCAAAGACATTTATCATCAGCTATGATGCCAAATGTTGGACTGCATCAGTAGAACTTGTGCCTATGAATAACCCCGAAGATGAAAATATAAAGAAGAGCTGGGGGGGAAACACCATTCGACGCATTAACCTGAAAACAACCAATGCCCCGTTGAATGGAAGCAATGAGATTATCATTTCGATTGAATAGAATCAGGTTATTGTAACCACCAATGATAATGTGTAGCTTTTTATAGAGAATAGTATTTCGACGGTTCCACAAAGGATCTTTTTCGGCAAAGTCCAACGTTCCGGTATCATTTTTTTCGGTCAATTCACTACTTTTTCCTGAAGGGGTTTGATAACTCCGGTGTATTTTTTTCTGTCAAAAAGGTAAATTTAGTCAGCTCTGTCCGGCACCCTGTTGTCTGACAAAGGGGTTGACTTTATTTAATATCATTGCCGTTTAGCCAGTTTGATATTTGCCTGAATTTTTCATAATTTTTCGGAAAGTCAGTATTTGGGCATTTTAAATGCCAATATTTGAAGTATTGGGCAAATAAAATGTAGTTATGGGCAAATAATTCCATTGATGAAATAATAAATTTGCCAAGATTTAAAGATTTTGATTTGGTTGATATTCCCAAGATCGTCACGGTTGAACAAGAGTTTGATCTTCTAAATGCTCCGAAAGAACACCCAAGTAGAAAGGAAACAGATACTTATTATTTGGATGATGTCCATATTTTGCGAACGCAGATGACAGTTTTTTGGGCTTTTTATTTAAAAGATCCTGAAATTTTAGAAAAGTTAAAAAAGAATGGTGAACTCAAGGCCTTATCTAGAGGAATTGTTTACAGAAAGGATGAAATTGATAAACATCATTATCCAGCTTTTCATCAAATTGATGGGCTGTATATTTGTAAAAAATCAAAGAAGCTCATTACTCAAGATGACTTGAAAGAAGTGCAAATAGACATGGCAAAAAGTGTTTTTGGAAACGATATAGAATATAAATTCTTAGTTGATACTTTTCCTTTCACAGATCCCTCTGTCGAAATGGACATGATGTTCAACGGTGATTGGATGGAGGTAAACGGTGCAGGATTGGTTCATCCACAAGTCTTAAAAAACTTTGGTTTAGACCCAGAAGTTTATAATGGTTGGGCATTTGGTTTTGGTGATAGATTGGCAATGGTTAAAATGGGAATTCCTGACATTAGACTTTTATGGTCTGAAGACCCTCGTATCACTAGTCAATTCAAAGATATTAATAGTAAATACAAGGATGTCAGCAAATATCCTGGAACTTTTAGAGACATTTCTTTTATCATCAACAAGAATATTAATCTTAACAATTATTATGAAATTGTGCGTGATTTTGCTGAAGATTTGATTGAGGAGGTGAAACTGATCGATCAATTTGAAAATGACAAAAAATTCGGTGCAGACAAAAAGTCTTACACATTCAGAATTACTTACCAGTCGCATGAAAGAACTTTAACTGGCGAAGAGGTGAACAAAATTCAAGACGGAATAAGGAGTAAGACAGCCACAGACTTAAACGCGGTTTTACGATAAAAATATGAAACAAAAAAGACTTACCTTTTATTTAGAAGGTAAAGAATTCAAACAAAGTACAAATAGGTTTGTGCCATTTGATTCGGGTGTTATACTATGATCTATGGAAAATTCACCAATGAAAAAAGTGTTGTGGGTTGAGGACGATACTCTCCTGGGAAAAATTCTCGGAGAAGCGATAAGTTCACAAGGCTTCAATCTTCAGTTGGCATTGACAGGTAGAAGTGCTATAGCGATGCTGAAGGATTTTACTCCCGACGTAATCATGGTGGACTTATATTTACCTGGTGACTTGAATGGTTATGATGTTCTTACTGCTGCGGCAGAAGATACTAGGCTCAAGAATGTTCCGACCGTGATCCTTTCCAACTTCGGTAAGTCAGAACATTTTGGGAAAAATTATCCAATTACACCCACGAAGTATTTACTCAAAGCAGATGTAACAATAGCTCAGATTACCCAAACTCTACGCGAGCTTGCTGGTCGCTAACTTTTTACATTATTCATGCTCAATTCACTATTAGGGCAACTATGGCAAGGTTATACAGCGATAGTAATTGTAATAAGTCTAACTCTGCTTGTTATTGTTGTTTGGATATTGATGGTCCTGTGGAAAAGTTTTCATAGTAATGAAAACTTGAAATACGAGTTCATAACTATTATTGCTCACAAGTATCGTACGCCACTTACTCAGGTAAAATGGCTGTGTGAAAATTTGTTAGCAAGTGAGACAGACTCATTCAAAAAAGAAAGTATAACTAATATCAGTCAATCCAACGCCAAGCTTATCAAGCTTACCAATTCTCTTATAGAGGTGACAGATAATGACAGGTCAGCCGTAGCTTCTTATTCCTTTCAAATAGTATCTTTATGTGAACTGGTGCGCGCAGTGGCTGAACCATTCACTACAGTATTTCACGAGAAAAACATTTTCTTTTCAGTACAATGCCCGGCTGAGGATATTAGATGTAGTGTAGACAAACAACGTATAGAATTTGTGCTCCAATCTCTTTTGGAAAATGCCCGTACATATACACCTGATGGTAAAAATGTGAAAGTGGTCGTAGAACATCTAAAGAATAAAGCCATCATCAGCGTAATAGACGAGGGTATTGGTATAGCCCAAGAGGATCTATCAAACATTTTCACCAAATTTTATAGATCTGGTCCAGCCCAGCATGTGGATACGGAAGGTTTTGGTATTAGCATGTTTTTATCAAAGGCCATCATGAGGCGTCATAAAGGTTCTATTAAAGTAAGTTCGCCGGGATTGGATAAAGGAACACGGTTTGATTTGGTTTTGAATGTGGTGTAGAAGAGTAGAATAGTATATATTTGTTCTGGTCATATGGAGAGATGGATGAGTGGTTTAAATCAGCAGTTTACTAAACTGCCGAGCCTTAACTGGCTCCGCGGGTTCGAATCCCGCTCTCTCCGCCATGTTCGGTAAGGAAGCCTGAAGGGCTTCCGAACCGAGCGTCGAGTGAGACGGTGATGAGAACGCCGGAGCGATGTCGAGCCAGCAGGCGAGACCGCGAGGCGGTGCCCAGACCGAGGCTGACTGGTCAGCCGAGAGTCGCGGGCGAATCCCCTCTCCGCTAGTATATGTAAAACCTGCCAAAAGGTATGTTATAATTGCGCAAATTAGCATAAAATTATATGATTAAAAAAATTCTAGAGCATAAGATTACTTTAATAATTTCCTCAGTCGCTTTTCTTGTTGTAGTTGTTGGGTCGTCATACTTTTTGTTTTCTTCACAAAAGCACGTACTTACCAATGCCACAGCCCAAGTTATGACGATTCATCAGCTTGTTTCAGCTGATGGTAAGGTAGATTCTGATCAACACGTTGCATTATCTTTTCCTAAGGGTGGCCGAGTCACATCGGTAACTGCCAAGGTGGGCGACCAAGTCTCCTCCGGACAAGTTTTAGTTGCACTGGACTCTAGCCAACTCGCGGCATCATTGGAAGGCGCCAAGGCTGATCAGATTTCCGCTAAAGCCAATCTCACTGCCTTAGAGAAAGGTGCTACTACTCAGACATTGGCTGTGTACAATCAAAACGTCTCTACTGCCAAATTGGCATTGACTACAGCTATAAAAGATATATATCTTAAGGTTCAAGACGCCTTACTTAATAAAATAAATAATCTTTTTACTAACAATACGAGTGCCAACCCGACATTGGTAGTACCAACACAATCCGTTTCGACTGCTCATGACATAAATTTTGCCCGTATGAATCTGACAGATCGTCTTGAAAGTTGGAGTTCTTTGATTCAGGATAATCCTATAGGAAACCAGAGCCTTTCTACTACATTAGATACTATTACCGTTACCAAGAAATTTCTTGATTCACTTTCAGTGGCAGTCAATCGTTTGACTGCAGCCAATTCTGGTTTGGTCCAAAGTGACATAAACAGCTACGTGGCGATGACCAATGGTGCTGCTCTGGAAGTTAATGCTGCTGAAACTGAATATAATGCAGCTCTACAAGCATATAAGACTGTTACAGATCAGACGGCGGTTGTTCAAGCTTCTAGTACACCTGAAGCATTGGAGATTGCACAGGCTAGCGTTACGAAAACTGGTGCCAATATAGCTTCAATTCAGAGTCAAATAAATGACACAATGTTGGTTGCACCTTTTGATGGCATTGTTGCCAGTATAGAACCGAAACTTGGTGAGAATTTTCCTGCTGGTACGGTGGCGGTAGATATTATAAGTCCTGGATCTTATAAAATAGATATTATGGTTCCAGAAAATCAAGTTGCCGCTGTTTCTGTCGGTGGTCAAGCTAATGTTATCTTTAGTGCATACGGAAGTGATCTGACGGCCACTGGCACAGTAGCTTCTATCGACCTATCTCCAACCACAGTGAACGGTGTGGGTGCTTACAAAACTACAATTTATCTCAATAATTCAGATCCTCGAATTCGTACTGGCATGAATGCAAATGTGACTATTGATGGTGCTTCTGTTCAGAATGTTGTGGCTGTTCCAGCGAGTGCAATAATAACAAAAAATGACGGTCTTTATTCCTTAGTTTTATCTAAAACTGGCTCATACGTTGAACGCAAGATCATTGTAGGTATTTCTGATGGTCAGTGGACTGAAATAAAGTCTGGTATCCAGGCGGGGGAGACAGTGGCGACTTTCGGTGAAACTATTTAACACTAATCTGTACATTGCTTATTAATCATATGAATAATAATAATCAAAGAAGGGTTGAAGATGAATTAAGGTCAGTAAAAAGTGAGTTGGCTCGTGATGAAGTCAAGATCGCACGCGATGAGCAACGTATGACTCGAGATGAGGCAAAAATCGCTAGTGAAGAGAACCAAATTCAAAAGATGAAATTGTCTATTCGAGGACTCGCAGCTCTTATAATGATCGTTGTAGCTATTGGTGGCGGAATTATTTCTTATTTGGTGTATCAAAACCGTAGTGTGTATATAGAAAAGTCTGACATCGAAGCACCTGCAATAAGTCTCTCATCAACTGCACCTGGTACACTCAATGAAATGTTGGTTCAGGCAGGAGACATTGTTTCAGCAAATCAAGTTGTAGCTCGTGTTGGAGATCAATTAATCAAAACAAAGATTGCCGGAGTTGTGACAAAAGCTGATTCTACAGTTGGTCAATCATATGCAGCTGGTCAAACGGTTGTGGCTATGATTGATCCCACACAACTACACGTAGTAGGTCACTTGGATGAAAATAAAGGTCTAGATCGTGTTCGTGTTGGTCAGTATGTTACTTTTACCGCTGACGCTTTTGGTTCAAAACAATACACCGGTATTGTTGATGAAATCAGTCCTGAAGCTCGTTCTGGTGATATTGTCTTTACAATCTCTGATGCACGCCAAGAACAAGTCTTTGATATCAAAGTTCGTTTTGACACAACTCTCTATCCAGAACTCAAAAACGGAATGTCTGCGAGAATTTGGATAACAATATAATGACGGACAAACGTTTGCGATGGATGGTTTTGTTTACGGTAATCGTCGGCACGTTCTTGGGTCGACTTGATCAGACGATTGTAAATTTGGCCATTCCAAAAGTTATAGACGGCTTTGGCATAACAGTTTCTGCTGCTTCTTGGATAGTGACGGCTTATATTATTGCCAATGCTATATTTGTTCCAGTTTGGGGGAAGCTCGGTGATACTATTGGCCGAAAAAAGATTTATATTTTTGGTTTCTCAGTTTTTATTCTTGGTTCTGTTCTTGCTGGTCTAGCATGGAATCTAAGTTCCATGGTGATATTCCGTATTATTCAAGCTATAGCCAGTTCTGCAGATTATCCGACTGCCATGGCTATTATTGCCATTACATTCACCGATTCAAAGGAACGCGCTCAAGCACTCGGTATCTGGTCTTCTTCTTTTGCGGCTGCGGCAGTCTTTGGTCCACTCATAGGAGGTCCACTTATAGACACGTTTGGTTGGAGATCGGTCTTTTTTGTCAATTTGCCAGTAGGGCTAATTGGGTTATATATGGCTATGAAATACATTCATGAGTCGGTTAGCGCAGTCAAAACTATCAAATTTGATTGGTGGGGTGCAACTAGCCTTGGCATAGCTCTAGCCTTTCTAGTGCTTGTGTTGGATCAAGGTATGACTTGGGGATGGACATCCGGAGCAAGTTTGATGTGTTATGCCATGATCGTTGCATCTAGTGCAATTTTTGGATGGATTGAACATCATCATCCCGAACCAATTGTAGATTTTTCTTTCTTCAAAAATCGTACGTTTAATGCGGCTTTACTAAATAATTTTGTGGTATTTCTAGGTATGATGGCTAGTGTCTTTGCTATCCCTATTTTTGCACAAACTTTTCTTGGCTATGATGCTACTCAATCAGGGTTACTATTTGTTCCAATGGGGCTTTGTATTCCGTTGTCGGCAATTGTGCTTGGACGTTTTCTTTTGGCAAAATTTCCACCACGCTCGGTTATTTTTTGGGGAACACTTGGTGCGGCAGCGTCTTTCTTTTTCTTGTCTATGCTAGATCCACGCTCAAGTGCCTGGAGTATAATCTGGCCACTTTCTTTGATGGCCTTATTCATGGGTTCTGGTATGGCTCAACGTACAAACCTTGTGGCATCTTCTGTACCACCATCTGAAATTGGTGTTGCCTCATCCATTCTTGCCCTTGTCAGAAATATCGGTGGAGCTTTCGGTATCGCCGTGTTTGGAACACTTATAAGTACCTTTGCCCAGAACAATGTTATTGCATTGGCAAAAAATAGTATTATTCACGCGACTACACAAGCACAGTATAAAACTGCTGTGGCATTGATTTCTCTAAAAGCACAAGTTTTGGCGTATTCTCAGGTTTATGTTATTTCATCTATAGTCGTAGCAATAGGAGCATTTGCTATATTTATTATCAAAAAGGATGATGCAAACAAGAAGACCGAAATGACAAAGGAAGAAGAGATGATGTCGGAAGTGGGGTAGGGTTTTGGTAAATATTTAGATGCCCTTCACTCTTTCTAGAAATTGTTTCTTAGGCATTGTAAGTTCCTGACGTTGTATCTCCTCCATGGCCAGTCCAGTCTGTGTGAAAAAATTCTCCACGCGGTTTGTCAGTACGTTCGTACGTATGAGCACCGAAGTAGTCCCTTTGTGCCTGAAGCAAATTTGCAGGCAAGATAGCCGAACGATACTGATCATAGAATGATAGTGCATTACTAAAAGCTGGTGTCGGAATGCCACGTTTAGCAGCTATAGCTACAACATTTCTCCAACCTTTTTGACAACGTTTAATTTCACCACGGAAATAATTATCTAATAATAGATTTGAAAGCTTTGGTGAATTGTTGTATGCATCTTTGATTTTGTCGAGGAAGCGCGAACGTATGATACAACCACCGCGCCACATAAGTGCAATACCTCCATAGTTTAGGTCCCATCCATATTCTTTGGCCGCAGCCTGCATCAGCATATAGCCTTGCGCATAGCTTATAATTTTTGAAGCATAAAGTGCGTCATGGATATCTTGGATAAGTTTCTTTTTCTTCTCTTGATTTTTTTCTGGGTTCTTGGCAAGACCAGTAAGACTAATCATAAGAGTCCGTGGACCTTTCAGTTTACGTGAAGCCTTCATGCGCTCATCTTTAAGAGCTGAAATGCAACGTGAATAAACTGCTTCTGCAATTAGCGTGACTGGTATACCCAGATCAAGCGAGCTATTAACAGTCCATTTGCCAGTACCTTTTTGACCAGCAGTATCCAGAATCTTGTCTACAAGAGGTGTGCCATCTGAGTCTTTTTTGGCTAATATGTCTCTAGTAATTTCGATCAAATATGAATCAAGTTCTCCTTTATTCCATTCCGCAAAAACTTGATGCATTTCATCAGCTTTCATTCCTAAGCCGGTCTTCATAACGTTATAGGCCTCGGTAATCAGTTGCATGTCGCCGTATTCAATTCCATTGTGTATCATCTTTACATAATGACCTGCACCATTTTCACCAACCCATTCACAACAAGGAATTTTCTCATCAACTTTAGCTGAAATACTTTGGAAAATATCCTTTACGAAAGGCCATGCTGCAGGTGAGCCTCCGGGCATTATCGATGGTCCATTGCGTGCACCTTCTTCACCGCCACTAACTCCAGTGCCAATATAAAGTAATCCTTTTGATTCACAGTATTTGGTGCGACGATTTGTGTCTTCAAAATAAGAGTTACCACCATCAATGATAATGTCACCGCTAGATAGATTGGGAATAAGCTGATCAATAAGCTCGTCAACTGGCTTGCCAGCCTTCACTAGCATCATTATTCGTCGAGGACTTTTTAGGTTGGCTATCATTTCAGGGATAGAATGTGCTCCGATGATTTTTGTATTTTTGGCTTCGTTTGTGAGGAAGTCATCCACTTTTGAAGTTGTACGATTGTAAACTACCACCGTAAAACCGTGATCATTCATATTCAGGACTAGGTTTTGCCCCATGACGGCAAGTCCTATGAGTGCTATATCGGCCCGTGGTATTGTGTTGTTTGTGCCACCTTTTGAATTTTCAGTATTCATTATTTTAAATTAATATCGGTAATAATTTCTGTTCCAGGAATTTCACGCCAAATTCTGCAAGGGCTTTCATTTATGCCACCTACGCCTCCTACTTTTGTTCCTTTTCTACACATTGCCCCTTTTTTATCCTCTGATTTTTCAACGAGTAATTTTTCTAGTGCTGGTTTTTTGTCTTGTCCAGTCATGAAAATGATTGCTGCATCAATTTTTTTGAAAAAAGGAACTGTGGTTGTAATACGTAGTCTATGCGGATTTTTATTCTCTGCGTCATAGCTGGCTATCCAACGGTTTTCGTTGCAAAAAGTTTTCTGAAAGAATTCTGGATTTTCTGGATAGGGCATGATGCCGGAAGTATGACCGTCAGGTCCAATACCTACAGTGGCTATGATCGTACCAGCGTCAGTACTACCTGTATTACTTTTGTTCGTCGTCACCCAATCTCGTAGCTCTTTTTCATAACGCAACGCCAAAGATTCCATAGATTCGTTTTGTGACACTTTTGTATCAATAAGATGTGCACCGTTTTTCTTGGCTTGTGCCCAAAAAGAGCTTCTTTCGATCAAGGTGCAGTTATTCAATAAAGAGTCTTCGGAATAACGTTCATCCAACGCACCAATGGTGCTGTTTGGACCAAAGTTTTTTGGATCTATATAGTCAAGCAATTTGAGGGATGAACCGCCAGATGATAGGAATAAAAGGGTTTTTCCTTTTTGTTCGGCAAATAAGGCATTTAGAGCCTTAGCAGCTTCTCTTGTCACGATATCACTAGTAAAAACTCGAATATTCATTGGTTTTGTAGTACTATATCATAGTCTAATATCATCGCTACCAATTATTACTCTATAACTTATTTATAAAAAATGGATCAAATAAAACAATTACTTAAAAATAGGACGGTGGTGATCACTGGTGGGGTTATCATACTAGTTGTAATAATTATTATATTATCGAAAGGTGGACAGGGTATAATAGGACAAAATGGGGCATTAGGAACATCTGAAGTATCAAATGTGCCAATATCTAGTCAAGATGCTTTTCGTACTGATCTCAACAAAGTTGACTTTTCACTACCTGTCAGTCCTCAGAGTTCAAAAGGTATTTCAGCTGCAGACAAAAAAGCAGTTTATGAGTCACTTCTCGCTGGTTACAAAATATTAACATCCAAAAACGCATCAGACATTAGGGCTTATATGTCTATCAAAGCCTCTACTCCTCCAGAGAAAAATCTTATAACAAAGATGACAGATGCCGACATTGTCTCCTTGTCGTCGCGTTTGGCACAAACCATGATTATGCCAACGCCAGATTTGTTTCTAACAGCATCTTCTATTTGGACTAGAGATGGTAACGCTGTAACTATCCAATACGCAGATCCCAATACTGGTACGACCACAAAAAGAGTCGTAAATATCAATGGTCAGTGGTATTAAAAATTTTATTCATTAACTTTATAACTATTATGCCAAATACAAATATATTTCAAATTTCACAAATGAAACCTTCGGCGGTCCTCTTATTCGGAATTTCCGTGGTCGTGATTATTGTACTCAAGGGGCTGGCTCTTTGGCACGCAGTTAAGAGAGACGAAAAGTGGTGGTTTGCCATTTTGTTGGTAGTTAACACTTTTGGTATCCTCGATCTTGTGTATTTGATATTTTTTGCCAAAATAAGATTTGACAAGCTTTTTAAGAAATGAAAACCAAAGTCAATATCATCACAGATGAAAAGAAAATCGATGAACTTCTTTCTCGAAGTGTGGTTGAAATTGTGCCTTCAAAAGAGTTCTTAAAGAAGAAACTGATGTCTGGTGAGCAGTTGAGAATATATATTGGCGCAGATCCGACAGGTCCAGCTTTGCACATTGGTCACGCGACCAACTATATGATCCTTGAAAAATTGAGAAAGCTTGGTCATCATATAATTATTCTTGTTGGTGACTTTACGGCTCGTATCGGAGATCCGACTGATAAGACGGCTACTCGGGTGCAGCTCACAAGGGAACAGGTTGTGGGTTATACGAAGACATGGATAAAACAACTATCTCCAATACTCAATTTTGAAGATAAAGAGAATCCTGTAGAGGTTGTGTATAACAACGACTGGCTTTCCAAGTTGTCTTTCGAGGAGGTCATTGACATAGCTTCCAATTTCACTGTTCAGAGAATGCTCGAAAGAGATATGTTTGAAAAAAGAATTAAGGAGCAAAAACCTATATATCTTCATGAATTCTTTTATCCATTAATGCAAGGTTATGACAGTGTGCATCTAGATATAGATGTTGAAGTTTGTGGTAATGACCAAAAGTTTAATGCGCTTGCCGGAAGAACATTGTTGGCGAGATACAAAAACAAAGAGAAGTTTCTTTTTATTACTACTTTGTTAGAGAATCCTGTAACCAAGGAAAAAATGATGTCAAAGAGTCTTGGTACTGGAGTGTTTTTGGACATTTCTGCCAATGATATGTATGGAAAAATTATGGCGCAGCCAGATGAAAATATTCCACAACTTTTTACTGATTGCACTTTTTTGGATTTAGGAGAGATCACAAAAATCAAAGATGATTTGACTAAAGGTGTTTCTAATCCTAGAGATGCAAAAGCCAAATTAGCGTTTGAAATTACAAAAATCTATCACGGAGAGCCAAAAGCAAAGATCGCCGAGGAAGCTTTTATTGCAACCTTTTCAAAGGGCGGTGTTCCAGACGATGTCCAAGAAGTGAAAGTTTCTTCTGGTGATATGTTGGCTGATGCCTTGGTTATCGCCAAGATAATCCCTTCAAAAACAGAATGGCGCCGTCTAGTTTTAGATGGGGCAGTGCGCACAGGGAAAGATGAAAAAATAACCGATCCAAACATTAAGGTCGGCAATTCCTTGTTGTCTGAAAAGGAAGTGACTCTCAAAATTGGAAAGAGGAGATTTGTGAAGGTTGTTGTTACAGCTAGTTAGTGCGCCAATGCCAAGCCGTAGGTGTTTATTAATCCTGCTTCACGCAAAGTGTAAACCGCTTCTTTCATAGTACTTCCTGTGGTGATGACGTCATCTACTATTATGATCAAATAATTTTCTAATAAACCTGAATTTTCTTCGGGCTTATTATCTATAATATTTAATTGTGTACACATTTTTTTGAGCGCATACATATTGATAGAGAATATCTTTTTTACTCCTTCTAGACGTTCGTGTCGGTCTTTCAAAGTCTGGCGCTTGTTGTGATGAGATCGAACCAAAAGTGTGCGAGTGATCGTTAATACTGATTCTGAGTTTCTAGTATTTAATTTTGCTATGTCTGCATTATCAAGCTTTTCTATCTCGTCTATCAATAGTTCACATTGATTGAATCCACGCTCACGTCGCCTTTGCTTACTTATTGGCATCGGTATTATTATTGTGTGCTTTGTTGTTTTTGCGTATGTTTTCAATATGTTATGAAGTGCATATCCACCAATTTCTACGGCGTGTTTCGATTTTCTATATTTTAGACTCCAAATAAGCGTAGAAACACGCTTATCTTTATAGGCAAAGAGAGAACAAGATTCAGGGATAGACGACCTTGGTGATCGTGGAAATAGTTGCCATAAATTTTCTCTTTTTATAGTCAAAAGAGCTCTTTCTTCTCTAGTTAACGGAAAGAGTGCCTCGAGTAGTGTTTGATATATGTAGGAGAAAAAAGTCATAGCAAGGTGAACTTACTATGGCAGGCGTATCTCTACTATAAGCCCTGATATACAGGTAATTCAACTTCACATATATCTTGTTTCAATGTACAATTGTGTGCATGGCTTTATTCGGCTCATTCTTTTCGTCATTGTTAACTAAAGAAACGAGTGTTCTTGGCATTGATATCGGCTCTTCTGCTATCAAAGTTATTCAGATAAAGAAGGCTCGTGGGCGTGCTGTTTTGGAGACGTATGGCGAGTTGGCTCTTGGGCCATATGCTGGCTTAGAAGTTGGTCGTTCTACCAATTTGCCAGTAGCTAAGGTTGTCGAAGCTATCAAAGATATATTGCGTGAATCTAAGACTACAACAAAGACTTGTGGCGTCGCTCTACCACTCTCTTCAAGCTTGATCAGTTTTATTACTATTCCTACAGTTTCAGATAAACAGATGGGTGAGGTTGTGGCTATTGAAGCAAGAAAATATATTCCTGTACCACTAAACGAAGTGATGCTTGATTGGTCTCCGATCCCACGAGAGGAATCATATGTCTCAGATGATGAAGTGTCGAACGTGGAAAAGCAGGGAACCGATGTTCTTGTCGTTGCTATTCATAATGAATATTTGAATGATTATCAATCCATCATGACCAACTCTGGTCTCGTGCCTGGATTTTATGAAATTGAAATATTCAGTTCAATACGCGCCGTTATTGAGCAAGGAGTTCATACTGATATGATAATCGATGTTGGTGCTCGTACGACAAAACTTTACATAATTGAACGTGGAGTTTTGCGTTCATCACACATTATCAACAAAGGTGGACAAGATATTACACTTGCATTGTCGAAGGCACTATCTATTCCGGTGACCGAAGCAGAAAATATGAAACGAGTCTATGGTTTGAAGGGTGGACCAGAATACAAAGAGCTGACAGAGATTATTACACTTAATCTCGACTATATCTTTTACGAAGCCAATGCCACACTGCTTGGTTATCAGAAAAAGTTTGCAAAAAATGTTAGCAGGGTTGTTTTGACTGGTGGTGGAGTTTTGCTGAAAGGTTTTGTCGATTTGGCAAAGATTAGTTTTCAGACACAAGTCACATACGCAGACCCTTTCAACAAGCTAGAAACACCGGCATTTTTGGCTACAGAGTTTGCCCAAGCTGGTCCAGAGTTTGCTGTAGCCATCGGTACAGCCCTTCGTAAGCTGTCAGAGTTGAAGTAATGAGGTTTTATAGATACTTATTCACAGCCTAACATATTGTTATTTCTGGTATAATATTGTTGTATATGGAGACACATTTCCAAACCTCTTTTATTCCCAAGAAGCCCCTGGCTCAGTCTGAGGGTTCTAATCCAGCTGTCAAAAACGAGGCTAGTCTTATCTTCTCGTTCGGTCTTTTCTTGTTTATTGTTTCCATACTAATTACAGGTGGTGCTTATGGCTGGAAATATTACTTAATACAGCAACGTACAACATATATTAATACTCTAAAGGAGCAGCAAACCCAATTCAATCCTAGTCGTATCACTCTGCTCAAATCCATTGACACAAAGATCGGTATTGCAAAAACACTTCTAGCGAACCACTTAGCTATATCACAAATTTTTGATAAGATAGCGCGTCTCACTGCTGACAATATTCGCTTTGTAAGTATGGATGTATCTTCTCCTGGTGGAGGAAAATCAGTCACAGTTTCTTTGAATGGTTATGGTCCTTCCTATCAGGTGGTAGCCTTCCAGTCTGACGCTTTGGGTAAGCTTGAGCTTCAAGGATTGCGTGGAGAAGTTATTAATCCTGTTCTTAGTAATCCTGTCCAAAATCAAAACAGCACAGTGTCTTTTGATTTTTCTGCCACGATCAACCCGGCTAGTATCTTATATAATTCCGTACAGCCAAGTTCTGCACAACCAAGGAGTAAAGTAGCCTCATCAACTACGCAACAATAATTATATGAATCGCAATACTACAGCAATAATACTCATAGTTCTAGCAATTGGAATTTATTTTACCTTTACTCAAGGGATTATTGACCAAGCCAAGACTGAGTTAACAACAAATGATCAGTACACCACAGCTATCGCCAATGCCAAGACCTTGATCAGTTTGCGTGACAAAGTAAATAATCAGTATATAAATATTGCTCCATCAGATCTCGATCGTTTGAACAAGATGCTTCCTGATTCGACTAACAATATTCACTTGATTGTGGATTTGAATAATTTGGCACAGCAGTTCAATTTTTCACTTAGTAATCTGAAAGCTGATGCTGGTAGTCCTATAAATCCGGACGGTTCTTCCAGTGCTTCACCAGCCCAATCTAGCGGACCATCGCTTTCTGTAGTTAGAGTTACTTTCACCGCAAATGCATCTTACAATGATTTCTTGAACTTCCTCTCTGCTCTCGAATCCAATCTTCGTGTTATGGATATATCAAAACTCACAGTCAAGGCCAATGACACGAATATTTTTGAGTTTCAGGTCGAACTCAGAACTTATTGGCTAAAATCATAATGACAAGACACCTATATATTTATGAATAAACCAAAAATTATCACAATAATACTCATTGTAGTCGCGATCGTTGTTGTGGGTGGTTATTTCTATATGCAGGGTAGTCAGACACCTTCATCTTCTACGTCATCAGTAGACGGGTCACTAACTTCTTCTCAGACAACACAGGGACCTGCGGAAAGTGATGCTATTTTGTCCTTGCTCAATCAAGTGAAGTCATTGAATATCGATTTGTCATTCTTTCAGAAAACATCTTATACTTCGTTGACGGACTATAGCGTAGCAATCAATTCATTACCAATAGGAGATAGACCAAATCCTTTTGCAGCGCTTCCTGGTGTACCAAGTCCGTTTGCGACTGGTATTTCAGCGCCAGTTGTTGGCAGTCGTGCAAGTCATTAGTTTTTTGTTGTTTAATCAATTAAGCCCCCATACTTACAATGAGCGTTCTAGACATTCTATTACAAAAAAATGTCATTTCTAAGGATGATATACGAGAAATTCGTAAACAGACTGGTGCTGGCACCAGTTTAGACGAAGCTCTCATTTCTCTTGGGGTAAAAACAGACGCCATCATTGAGGCTCGTGGGGAATTTTTGAATATCCCTATCCGTTCTGTAACCGAAGGATCTGTACCATTCGAGGTTCTAGACTATATTCCAGAAGAATCGGCTATACATTACAAGTTTGCACCACTAGGTTTGGCTGATGGGGTTTTGGAAGTTGGTGTAGTTGACCCGGACAATATGGAAGCACGTGACGCACTCAACTTTATTGCAGCAAAGAAAAATGTACCGTACAAGATTTTTTTGATTAGTATTGATGATTTCAACAAAATTATAGAGACTTATAAGGGGTTGACGGGGGAGGTGAGCAAAGCCCTTTCAGAGCTTGATACAGAACTTACAGTGGATAGCAGTACTGATACCATCCAAAAGCCTGTCGATGGAAAAGAAACTTTGATTATCGAGGATGCGCCAGTCGTCAAAATTGTTGCGACTATTGTACGCTATGCCGTTGAAGGTGATGCGTCTGACGTCCACATAGAACGTGTGAAGGATATGGTCCGTGTCCGTTTTCGTGTTGACGGAGTATTGAATACAAGCTTGCGACTTCCTGCGTCTGTGCACTCGGCTGTAGTGGCACGTATCAAGGTTTTGTCTAACATGCGTCTGGATGAGAAGCGTAAGCCTCAGGACGGACGTTTTCCAGCAAATATTGATGGTCGTCGTGTAGATTTCCGTGTTTCTACTTTCCCTTCATATTATGGAGAAAAGATCGAGATGCGTATTCTCGATCAGAGCAAAGGAATGCGTAAGATGGATGAGCTTGGTCTGTCAGCCAAAAATCTGGCCATGCTCAAAGCTGCCATAAATAGACCATACGGATTGATACTATTTACTGGTCCGACTGGCTCTGGAAAATCTACATCCCTTTATTCTATTTTAAAGGAAATGGATAGTGAGGCATACAACATTCTTTCTTTGGAAGATCCTGTGGAATATACTATCGATGGTGTCAGTCAATCTCAGGTGCATCCAGAAATAGGATATTCTTTTGATACAGGATTACGTACTACTTTGCGTCAGGATCCGGATATTATCATGGTTGGTGAGATTCGCGACAAGGAAACAGCTCAGCTCGCTGTGCAAGCGGCTCTTACTGGACACTTGGTGCTCTCTACCTTACATACCAACAACGCTGCTGGTGTCATACCACGTCTTATCGATATGGGAGTAGATCCGTATCTTATTGCACCAACCCTTATATTGGCTGTTGGTCAGCGCTTGGTTGGGCTTTTGGCTCCCGGTTCTGGGGAACTTGTACCAGTCGATGGCAGTATTAAGGCCTTGGTTGAGAAGTCATTTGCGGATTTGCCACCAGAGTACAGAAAGGAAATACCATTTTCCGATAAAGTCTATAAGATCAAGCCCACACCAGAAGCTCCCAAGGGTACTCATGGTCGTATGGCAGTCTTCGAAATGTTCTCTATGGACAAAGACATAGAACGCGCTATTTTGGAAAACCCAACAGAAACAGAAATCACTCGTATACTTAGGTCAAAAGGTACCCTAACGCTCCAAGAAGACGCCATGATCAAAGCCTTCAACAAACTTATCCCATTTGAGGAAGTTACTAAAGTTTAGCTATGATATAATATTGTCATAATACAAACCCATGTTAAATACAATACCAAAAAAAATACTTTTGATTGATGACGATCGTTTTTTACTAGATATGTATGCTATTAAGTTCAATAAGGCAGCATATGATGTCAAAACAGCTGATTCTACTGATACCGCTGTCAAGCTTATCCGCGGAGGTTATATACCAGATATTATTCTCTCAGATATTGTTATGCCTGGTATGGATGGTCTCGAAATGGTAGATACAATAAAAAAAGAGAATCTTGCGCCAAAAGCTACTATCATAATGCTGACCAACCAGGGTTCTTCTGATGACATCGCTAGAGCTCGTAAGCTCAATATTGATGGATATATAGTTAAGGCTACTACTATTCCTTCGGAAGTATTGGATGCAGTTGAGAAAATCCTAGTTAGTAAAAAACCAATTTAACTTTTTAAATAACCAAACAATATGGATTATCGCAAAGAAATTGATGAATTAGTAGATATGATGATCAAAGAAGATGCATCAGATTTGCATCTATCTGTTGGGCGTACACCTATCATCAGAGTTTCTGGCTCACTCATCCCACTCATGAAGAAACCTGTCATTACAGAAAATGACATGAGAGGTTATATTGATGTCTTTATCCCAACCGCAAAGGAACTTCTTACGCCGATGAAAGATGTTGATTTTTCCTACAATTCTGCCAATGCCCGTTTCCGTGGGAACGTGTTCCATCGCCAAGGGACGCCGGCTATTGCGCTTCGATTGATACCAAAGACTATCCGTACATTGGCTGAATTACATCTTCCTCCTATTCTAGAGAGTTTTACCCGTAAGTCTCAAGGCTTTTTCCTAGTAGTTGGTCCAATTGGACAAGGTAAGACTACAACCCTTACAACTTTGATAGAAATGATTAATCAGACTCGCACAGAACACATTCTTACAATTGAAGATCCTATCGAATACCTTTTTGAATCAAAGAAATCTATTATTGATCAACGTGAAGTTCGTATAGACACTCCAGATTTCGCTGATGCCCTCAAGGCTATGTTCCGCGAAGACATCGACGTCTGTATGGTAGGAGAAATGCGTGACACAGATACGATTTCTACAGCCGTTACAGCTGCTGAGACTGGTCACTTGGTATTCTCGACACTACACACCAACAATGCTGCTCAGACCATTGATCGTATCATTGACTCATTTCCATCAACTCAGCAAGACCAGATTCGTGTCCAGTTGGCAGGGTCATTGTCTGGTATATTCTCTCAACGTCTTATACCTAGTGTGTCTGGTGGTTTGGTACCGGCTTATGAACTTCTCATCAACAATTACGCTGTTGCCAACCTTATCCGAGAGCGTCGCAGTCATGAGATTAATACTGTTATAGAGACTAGTTCTCAACAGGGCATGATCGATCTAAACCGCTCATTGGCTGAACTTGTCCGTTCCGGTCAGATTACCGTAGAAAATGCTTATGCTTACTCTATGAATCCAAAGACGTTGGAACGTTTAATTTAGCTTGCGCCTTTCATCTTTAAACTTACACCATGTTATTTAATTACGAAGCAGTCGAATCAGCTACAGGAACCAAAAAATCTGGATCTATTGATGCAGTGAATGTAGATATTGCCATCAATTCTCTCCAGAGACGAGAGTTGGTGGTTATTTCCATAAAAGAAGCTGATGAAGATGTCTCTTTTTTTTCAAAAAAAATATCATGGTTCGATCGTGTTTCGACCAAAGATGTCGTTATCTTGTCTCGTCAGCTCTCTACTTTATTCCAAGCTCAAGTTCCAGCCTTACGTATTTTTAGATTATTAGCCACAGAGATAGAAAACAAAAAACTTGGTGGTGTACTTCAGATCATCGCCGATGACATACAAGGTGGTAGTTCTATTTCTACGGCTTTGTCGAAGTATCCGAAGGTATTTTCACAGTTTTATGTCAACATGGTTAAATCTGGTGAAGAGTCTGGAAAACTCGATGAAATTTTCCAATACTTGGCAGACTATTTGGATCGTGAATTTGATCTAGTCTCAAAAGTCCGTGGCGCTTTGATATATCCAGCATTCGTGATGGTGACTTTTATTGTGGTTATGATCCTCATGTTCACTATGGTTATTCCCAAGATTAGTACGATTATAATTGAGTCTGGAGGTAATATGCCTGTGTATACACAGATCATCCTTGGTATCAGTAATTTTTTAGTTAATTATGGGTTCGTGCTTCTTGCGATTGTTGTTATTGTGGGATTTTTTATAGCACGATATATACGTACCACTGGTGGTCGCATAGCTTTTGATCAATTCAAACTCAGCATTCCATATATCAGTAATCTATATCGTAAACTCTATATTTCTCGTTTTTCCGATAACATGAACACTATGCTCGTCTCCGGAATTCCTATTGTCAGAGCTTTGGAACTAACCTCTAGCGTTATCGATAACCGTATCTATCAAGGTATTATCAATGTTGCGTCTGAGAGAGTCAAAGGTGGTAAAACACTTTCCGAAGCATTGTCTGGTTATCCAGATAATATTCCTACTATAGTTGTGCAAATGATAAAAGTCGGTGAAGAAACTGGTGAAGTAGGATCTATTCTGAAGACCGTTGCCAAGTTTTATGTACGTGAAGTCGAGACAGCTGTTGATGCTACCGTTTCTCTGATAGAACCAGCCATGATCGTTTTTCTTGGAGGTGGAGTGGCTGTGCTCCTAGCGTCAGTGCTTATTCCTATATACAGTATTGCTAGTTCGCAGTAAATAGTCAGGATCATTTTATGAGTTTCTTTTCTAGAAGACAAAATAAAGGTTTTACGGTATTAGAATTACTCGTAATTATCGCTATCATAGGTATTATGTCAGCGATTATTTTGGTAATGATAGGGAACACTAGACAGACGGCAAAAGATGCACATATTATTGCGGATGCGAGACAGATGAGAAATTTGCTGGCATTAGGATTTGATGGTACCAATTATTCTGATCTGTGGGCAAATTCATTATTCTATGGTATCAGTTTTGACGGTGTCAATCACTTGTATACACTTGCGGACGGGTGTTCCTCTGATGGTCCAGATGTTACAGGAATAAAACAAATAATAGATGATGTTAATAGCCAAGGGGGGGTGGTAAGAATTGAGGTTTATTCAACAGGGGAAAACAATTGGTGTGGTCGCAGTCATGTTACGAGTTATGCTATATATAGTCGCTTGGCTAGTGATTCGTCCAAGGCTTTTTGTGTTGATTCGTCTGGTAGATCAAATCTAAAGGCCAATATGCCGGTAGGGGTTATTAATCCCGATTCATCTAGTACCAATCCTCCATTGTGTCCATAAAACTACCTATATTTTGGTGATATTCAGTCGTCATATATGCTTATCCACACCCATTTATATAGAAAGATGTGTTCCGTAGTATAATAGTCGTAAGAACCTCATTTAACAGGTTTGTTGTTAGTCTATTAATAATCTAACTTTTAATATGAAAAAATATACAAAAGGTTTCACACTTATAGAATTGCTCGTGGTTATCGCAATTATAGGTATTCTCTCGTCAATTATTTTAGTGAGTTTGAGTACAGCTAGAAATAAGGCCAAGGATGCAAAGGTTCAAGGTCAGTTATCCGGTATGCGTACCGCGGCTGAGATCTTCTATGGATACAATTCAAATGCGTATGGTGCAACCTCAACTGCAGCTGTAGCTGGTACAGATTGTAGTGGTACAAGTGCATCTTCTATGTTTACAGAGACTGCTTCTGGTTCTGGTTTAGCCAGCTTGATTACTGGAACAATCTCAGATGTTGGTGCAAGTACGAATCTTGATTGTGGAAGTGCAGTGGGTGCATGGTCTGTTGCCGCAAAACTCCCAAGTGGTACTGGGTATATGTGTGTAGATAGCACTGGTGTCTCAAGGTCAACGTTGGCCAACGGAACAGCTTACAACACAGGACTTGTTAATGTTGCTGGACCACACACCGTTTTGGGTCAGGCATCATGTAACTAGTTTTTTTCTTAGTTTATTATTTCCACCCCACCCCTCACCCCGAGGGGTGGGTTTGTGTATGAGGAAGTGTGAATTATTGGACTAAACACAAAAGTCCCCATAGAGAGGACTTGAGTGTGCCTTGAGTATGGAGTTGAATCCATCTTGAGGGCCCCAGATGTGAGAATGTTACCAAACAACCTCATTACATCAGAACAATTGTAAGCTTTCAGCTGGGTATTAGTCAAGGGACTCATCAGAGATTCGTATATTGGCCCCCAGAGAGAATCGAACTCTCAACTCTTAGCTTAACAATGCTAGGGTCGTACCAAACTAGGGGCTTTGATAAATATAAAACAAACGAATGAAGTTTCTGTGAATTCTTTATGAAAAAACACCGAAGAAAGTATGAATTTTTACCAAAGATTATCCACCAAACTCTGCATCTAAACCCCTCGTTCTCTGTGTTATAATTATCCCATGTTGATTAAGTTCTCTAAGAAGAATGCTTCGGTCTCTGTACGCGGTTTTTCACTCGTAGAGCTGATGATTTCTATTGCCATTATTGCCATAATGACAGCTATTATTACTACGAATTTTACTGGTTCACGTCAGCAGTCACGCGATGGACAGAGGGTCTCTGACATTGGACAGATTCAACTTGCTCTTAGTCTATATTTTGATAGATGCGGAATTTATCCGTCACTTACTGGCTCTATCTCTGCCAATGACCTGATTAGTTCCTCTTGTCCCGATCAGCTTGGAGAAACTATTCCGTTTACGAGTTATATTTCAAAAATTCCAGTACCTCCAACTCCTTTGCCATCTGGTTCTGATGCTTTTTATGATTATGTGACCAATAGTTCTGCTACCGACTTTGTCTTACATGCACAATTAGAAGGGACGAACAGTAGCGCTACGAAAAACTCTCTTCTTCATGCCAATCTTCCAACTTGGTTTGCATCTCTTTCACCTGTTGCTACATTCGATTGTGATAGTACGGTGAATTATTGTGTAGGCTCAAAATAATCCTTAATTTCTAAAAACGTGGACCTCTATTTCTTAATTCTAGCTTTCATCTTCGGAACTCTGATTGGGAGTTTTCTTAATGTGGTGTCACTACGCTTCAATACAGGAGTAGGTCTCGGTGGTAGATCAAAATGTATGTCATGTGGAAAGACGCTTGGTTGGATGGATCTGGTCCCACTACTCAGCTTCTTGGTTCTTCGTGGGTCATGTCGTTCGTGTAAGAGTAAGATTTCATGGCAGTATCCAATGGTAGAATTCGTGGCAGGAGTTGTTTTCACACTGATTTTCTTTGCCTTTCCGCCAACAAGCTATTTATCAGGGGTTGTTACACTGCTACAGTTGATCATTGCTTGTCTTTTGGTAGTGATCACTGTTTATGACATAAAGCATAAGATCATTCCAGATAAGTTCGTCTATACGTTCTGTGCTTTTGCTCTTGCTTTGCTTTTTGTTGGAGGTTCTTCATGGTGGCACATCCCTACGTGGCAACAACTTATCGCTGGTCCACTCCTAGCTCTACCATTTGCAGCAATGTGGTTTTTTTCCAGAGGAACGTGGATGGGATTTGGTGATGCGAAACTTACTCTGGGTATTGGTTGGCTACTAGGATTGAATGGGGGAGTTAACGCGGTGGTATTGGCTTTCTGGATTGGAGCCGCAGCTAGTCTTTTCTGGATTATATATTCTCATAAAAAATTCAAACCACGTATGGAAATACCCTTTGGTCCATATCTTATCTTGGGTTTATATATAGTCTTGGTATTCAAAATTATTGTCATAGATCTACATGTCGTCAAAGCCATATTCGCGCTATAATATTCCCATGAATGGGTCAAAATCCAAAGGATTTACTTTGCTTGAACTTATAGTTTCGATTGCGATTTTCGTTTTTATGACGGCGCTTCTTATCGCCAAGTTCGGTAATTTCAATCAAAGCGCTTTACTTACGAATTTAGCTTATGATGTAGCTATTACACTACGTACCGCACAGACTTTTAGTATAAGTTCTGTTAATGCCAATACAGGTGCTACGCCGTTCCAATATCCTCACGGTGTGCATATTACGACGGCTACTACTCCTGCCAATCCAGAGACAGACAATACGAAGATTATTATGTTTACGGACGTAAATTCTGATGGTAAGTATAATCCCTCATCGAGCGATGTGATAGAAAACATATACACTCTTAGTCGTGGAGCGGTAATATCATATTTGTGTATAGGTGATGAAAATAATTGTGCTCCAGCCAAGAGGGGTCCATCAGATATAAATCTTTCTAGTGCTGACATAACTTTCAGACGTCCTGACCCATCTGCATTGATCGTTGGCTCGGCAGCTTCGGGGTTCCAGCAATCTGTGTATATAGAGATTAGTATTCCAGGTGTAACCAATGGCACACGAGCTATTGTGGTGAGTAATAATGGCCAGATTTATGTTTTGAAATAAAAATATGTTCAGTATATTCTCTAATAAAATAAATAATAATAAGACACGCGAGAGTATTGGCTCAGTTAGAGGTTTTACTTTGATTGAGATCATAATTTCTCTAGGTATATTTGCTGTTGTGGCTGTTATCGCCATAGGTGCTCTTTTGAAAGTTTTGTCTGCCAACAAAAAAGCTCAAAGCGTTCAGGATGCTGTGACGAACCTCAATTTCGCTATGGATACTATGTTGCGTGATATTAGGACCGGGTCAAAGTATGATTGTACAACCAGTGTTGGTATTTATACGCCGACAATTCCTACTGTTCCGTGCGATTTCCAAAGTCCTGACACGTCTGCTGTAATAGCTTTCAGATCTTCTGATCAAGCGTACGATACTCATGGTAGCCCTTGTATTGGCTCACAACAATTTTTGTTTTACGCATACAGATTCATACAAGATCCAAACGATCAGAGTCATTATCTTATAGAAAAAGCAAAACAAGATAATGCCTGTTCAGATTCTTGGGCACCATCCGGATCATCTTTTCAGCCTATAGTTTCCTCCCAAAACGTAAAGATTGCATCATATAGTTTAAAGGTGATTTACGATTCTACGTATCAATATCCTTTGGCACTCATCCATCTCACTGGTATTGCTGGTGCGGGAACTAGTACTCAAACAGTCTTCAACCTTCAGACAGCCGCATCATCACGTCAGCGATAATAATATGAGTATGTTTAAACAAACAAAAGGCTTTACTCTAATAGAAACACTGATCGCTGTGGCAGTATTGATGATCGCTGTGGCTGGTCCCTTGTCTATATCGAGTAAAGCCTTGGTTACTGCTCTATATGCTCGAGATCAATCCGCGGCATCGTATTTGGCACAAGAGGAGATGGAGTTAATCAAAAATAGAAAAGATAATAATATGCAAGATTCTGGTATTTTCATTGATCCTTATATGAGCCCATGTACAACTTCATATTGCGATCTAGATCTTGTTCCAAACCTCACAACATCTTGTTCAAAATCTGGTCTTTTGGGTTGTCCCCTATATATTTCTAGTGATGGCACATATACTCACAACAATAGTTCTGGTACCTCGACTGTCTTTCGTCGATATTTCACCCTTTCAAAAGTCACAAATAACGATCCTCGACCTCCGTCTTTACATGAATATGAAGTTACGGTTTATGTGTTGTGGAATACAGGTAGTGTGGTGAATGCAGTGATTTTGCATGGCGAGCTGTCCCGTGCTAGCTAATTATTATATTTCATGAACATTTTTCCCAAAAAACAGTCTGGATACACTCTTCTCTTCGCTACACTGACTGCAGCATTGGTGCTCGGTGTAGTAGTTTTTATTGTAGGGACTACACGTAAACAATATATATTGTCATCTACTACTCGTGACTCAGTTTACTCCTTTTATGCCACTCAGTCTGCGATGGAGTGTGTAGGATCTGTTCATAATCTATTTTCACCTTATGATAATTCATCGACGACAGATGAAGTTACTCAGATAACGAGTCATCCTTATGTATTTTCATGTGCTAATAATCAGTATGGTGGCAATCCTATAACACTAAGTTATGTTGCAACTACGACTTTTCCTTCAGAGGTCGGTGCTGGTAGCAATCCAGTCTACTCCATGAGTTTTAGTCTGGGTTTTGCTGAAGTTGGTAAAGATTTGACTAGGAATACCAATCTCTGGGGTTGTGCTTCGGTAATAGTTTATTTTTATATTGATCATACGAAAAATACTGAAAATGCATATGTGATATCGCGTGGATACAATCTGTGTCAGTACCAATCTAGTGCTTCTATTGATGCACGTTATATTCCAAACTATTCTAGTCCACGTACAGTAGAGCGTGCTCTATGGTGGGTTTCTTCCTTACCAGAATGATATAATTAGGGCATGTCTTCTAATATCAAAAATACGGCTACATATAAGGCTGTTGTTCTACGTCTGAACAAGTTGAAGCAGACGATAAATCATCATCGTAGTCTTTACCATACACAGGATAAGCCAGAAATCAGTGATGAGGCTTATGACTCCTTGGTCAAAGAATTGGCTTCCATTGAAAAGGAATTTCCTGAGTTGGAGACTCAAGATAGTCCAACACAGCGTGTAGGTGGATCTCCACTCAAAAAATTCGAGAAAGTAAGACACACCTTCCAGCAGTGGTCTTTTGACGACGTTTTCGATTTTGCAGAACTCAAAGAATGGGATAAACGCGTAAGAAGTTTTATGGAAAAGGCTGGAGTGAGTGAAAAACTTGAATATTGTTGTGAGCTCAAAATAGACGGTCTCAAGGTTGTACTTACTTATAATGACGGAATTTTGGTCCAAGCAGCAACGCGTGGTGATGGTGTGGTTGGTGAAGATGTGACACAAAATATAAAAACTATAAGGAGTATACCTTTAGCGCTCACTCAGAAAACATCGAACGTTAATACGAAAAGTGATGATAATAATGTCGCGAATTTGACAGTAGTCGGAGAAATCTGGATGAGTTTGAAAGATTTGGAAAATATTAACCTACAACGTGCCAAAGATGGTGAACCACTCTTTGCTAATACCAGAAATTTGGCAGCGGGATCTATTCGTCAACTTGATCCAAATGTTACTTCCTCGAGAAAGTTGGATGCGTTCATGTACGATATAGAAGAATACTCAGAAAATCTTTTGACAAAAAAACACGAAGCAAAAGCTGTTGGTAACATCCTAACTATGCTAGTAAGTCAGTCTGAGGAGCTTGAATTAATAAAAAAACTAGGTCTTCCATCTAATCCACATTACAGAATCTGTGCAGGCCCAGATGAGATTCAAAAATATTATGAAGAGTGGACAAAGAAGCGACACAATTTGCCATATCAACTAGATGGCATTGTTATCAAAGTAAATTCTCGCAAGATTCAGGAAGCTCTGGGTTACACAGGAAAGTCTCCGCGCTGGGGTGTAGCTTACAAGTTTCCTGCAGAACAAGTTACTACAATACTGGAAGATATAGTATTTCAGATAGGGCGTACTGGAGTTATAACCCCAGTAGCAGTTCTCAAGCCCGTGCTTGTGGCTGGTTCGACGGTGTCACGCGCTACTTTGCACAACGAAGATGAAATAAAACGTCTGGATGTTCGTATAGGTGATACTATTATCTTGCAAAAAGCTGGTGATGTCATACCAGATATTGTTTCAGTCGTGACTAGTCTGCGCACTGGTCGGGAGAAACCATTCAAATGGCCAACTCATATCAGTGGCTGTGGGGGAGATGGAAGGATAGAGCGTGTTCCTGGTCAAGCAGCGTGGCGCTGTGTAGCAAAAGATTCTTTTGAACAACATAAGCGTAAGCTATATTATTTTGTATCCAAGCACTGCTTTGACATAGAAGATCTTGGACCAAAAGTTATAGATTTGCTTTTGGAGCATGGGCTTGTAACTTCTTATGAAGATATTTTTTCGCTCAAAAAAGATGACCTTGTAGCTTTGCCACGTTTTGCAGAGAAATCTGCGGATAATCTCTTGGCTTCTGTAGAAAAGGCTCGTAAGGTGACGTTGCCTAGATTTTTGGCAGCACTTTCTATACCACAGGTTGGTCAGGAGACATCCTATGATCTGGCTAAGCATTTCCAGGAAAAAGTTGGACACGATCAGTCTACTATTAAAGCTTTGGATCTCATTGGTAAGTCCTCGTTAGAAGATTTTCGATCTATATATGGTGTTGGTGAAGTTGTGGCTGAATCTTTGGTCGCTTGGTTCAAGAATTCCGATAATCGTTCACTGGTGAAGAATTTGCTTGGGCAAATTACCTTGATCAAGGATGAGATTGTGGGAGGTCTGAGTGGTGCGGGTACTGGTGGTGCTAGGAGTGTCGCTCGAGCAAATCTTTTGGAAGGCAAATCCTTCGTCTTTACTGGTACTTTGCCGACATTAGAACGTGAAGAAGCACAGGCTATGGTTCGCCGACTAGGTGGTAATGTTTCTAGCTCTGTCTCAGTTAGGACTTCATATGTTGTTGCTGGAGAAGAGGCAGGATCCAAACTTGATAAAGCTAGAAGTTTGGGAGTAAAGATTTTATCAGAAGATGATTTTTTGGCATTAATCAAGTAGTATCTACATATGCCAAAATCAAAGCTTGCCACAAATTTTGAACCATACAAAAAGACACTGTTGGGTATTGGTCCGATTATTTTTCGTCATGTATTTCTTTTGGTAAATGGGGTAATTTTCACAGTTGTCGTACTTTTGTATATTTTTAACAATAAAGAAGCTGCGATATTCCTAGGTATAATTATCGCTTTTAATATTTGTTTGGGTATTATTCAGGATACACGAGCTAGAATCGCTCTTGAAGCGCTTCAACTATTGACAGCGCTTCGTGTGATACGCATCAATCAAGATGGTAGTGAGACATTGATCTTGTCAGAATTAGTGGAAAAAGGTGATCATGTAAGGTTACGTCTTGGTGATCAGGTGCCTTGTGACGGAGTACTTTTATTCGAGGATGGGCTCGAAGTGAGCCAAGCACTTGTTACCGGAGAATCTGATTCGTCACCTCGTGCCAAAGGTTCTAAGGTAGAAGCTGGCGATGTTGTAACCGCTGGAACCGGTATACTCGATGTACAAAGTGCTTTTCGTGATAGCAAAATATACAAAATGATGGAAGAAGCCAAGAAATATTCTGCTAGTCCAAGCCCGATCCAGCAGGCTATCAATAAAGTTATAAAATATACAGGTTACATGCTTCTTGCGGTAATTGTTTTTGTTGTGTGTCGTGGTCTTATTACACATGAAGCTGCTGTTAAGATTGTTTTGAATGTAGGAGCACTCGCTAGCACGATCATTCCTCAAGGTCTTGTTGTTATAACCACTTTACTTTTTGCTTTTGGAGCATCGAGTTATTCAAAAAGGAATGTTCTTTTTCAGGAAATTAATGCGACAGAGAAACTTGGTCGTATAAAAAATCTTTGTTTAGATAAAACTGGCACATTGACAGAGAATTTTTTGACAGTTGAAGATTTGTATATACGTGAAGGTATTTCTAGAGAAGAAGCATTTTGGCTTACCGATATGTATATACTTGGATCCGGTGATTCATCGCAGACTATTGTTGCAGTGAAGAAGCATATTGGTGAACAAAGTGTAAAATCCTCTAGTAATGTTGTGACAGATAACAGCTCACATAACAGTAAAATTTTAGGTGCTTTACCATTCTCATCGTGGAGACAGTATGGTGTTGTGGAAGTTGATTCTCATGATAGTGGACAAGCGGGCATCAGGACAAGTGTTTTTGTAGGACCACCAGATATTTTTCTTGCTTACATTTCGGACTCTGGTGACAAGAAGTGGCTAGAAAATATTTTGGCAAAATATAAAGGTTCCGGAAAGAGATTATTATGTGTTGCAAAGTCATCCTATAGGGTAGAGCAGAAATCTGGTTTACCAGACCGTGACTTGCCTCGTGAACTAACAGGTATTGATTTGTCGGTAGTTTCTATATTTGTACTACAGAGTGCTTTACGGGAAGGTATTAGTAAGGCAATAAAGTTTTTTCAAGATCGTGGCATTCATCTACGTATAATTTCTGGTGATAATATGGATACAGTTCAAACTGTTGCTGCCTCTGCTGGTGTGAAAAATACTGGCGCAGCTGTTACCGGTAAAGATATAGAGCGATGGTTGGACGAGGAAAAAAGAGGAATTTCTAATTTTGACAAAAAGGTTGGAGAAAACACGATATTTGCGCGTATTATACCAGAGCAGAAAGTCAAAATTATTGAATCTTTGAAAAAGAATGGTTTTACTGCCATGGTCGGGGATGGTGCTAACGACGTTCTGGCGATCAAGAAAGCCGACCTAGGTATAGCAATGTTCGACGGAGTTTCTGCAGCTAGACGTCTCGCCGGTGTGATTCTTATGAAAAACAGCTTTACTGATCTACCTGGTGCTGTTGAGCTCGCGGATAATTTTATTAGAAACATTGAAATTTTTGCAGGTATTTTTATAAACCAAAGTTTTCTTGGGCTTTTCTTTTTTATTCTTATTAGCTCATTTGGATATCCATATCCTCTGACTCCTCTTAATATTACCCTTATAAACTATTTTGCTGTGGGTATACCTGGAATGCTTATAGGATATTGGGCTATTCGTCCATCAGGAAAGATTCTACCTGCTAGCACGGAATCTTTTCTATCTAAGGTTTTGCCATTTGTCATATGGTGTTCGATCATCGAAGCTATTGGTGTTGCTGTGGTCTTTGCCCTGAGTCCGACGTATCTCAAACTTGCAGGTTCTAACACATTAGTTGCTCTTGCCTTTATCGTTTGCGGATTTATTTTCTTTGCTTTAGCTCCAAAGGTCTATCGTGGCGTTCAGACTAATAAAGAAAAATTGCATCTTTTATATCTTGCGATATTCGAGATTGTTGCACTTTTGATCTTGTTGAAAATTCCGCTGATCGTGAGATTTTTTGATGTTACCAAACCATTTCCTTCTTTCATGGAAATATTGATAGCTCTAGGTGTACTTTTGGTTTTTGGGCTCGTGCAGTACTTTGTGATGATAAAATTTATTGCGAAGCAAGAAAAACTGGAAAAATTACAAAAGTAATAGATGTGGTACCAATAATTACAGGCATTTGGAAATGCATTAAATGGTTAAACGGCGGTTCTCTCGCAATGATGAACCGCCGTTGTTATTGTTTCGAAGTTTTGTACTCATGTTCACTGTAGTATTACCAGTGAATAGCCCGAGTTACCGTCAATGTAACCTTACGTAGCAACTGATACCAAGGATTGCCCATGATACGAGAACAGTGATCCATCCCATGGTGCTGTGTAGGTAATCTCGCCCACACCAGCTTGGTTTTACTAAACCAATGATCATGTGATTGCCTATGAGAATGTGAATTCCCAAGGCTACACTAGTCCAGACTAGGAACTGTGGGCCTACGTCTTTTGTGGAGAAGTAGAGCAAAAACAATATTGCTAGAACCCATGCCATGTAGATTTCATGAATAATTCCAGCAATTGTTAGTTTGCCACCGTGCGTGTGAGCTTCTGGCACTGAGCATCCACCGTCAATGTACATTTTGTGCATGTAGACGCTGACTACAATGCCCACGGTTAGCCATCCGACAATCTCCAGGACGCTCCATTGTGAGCCGTACAGATACACCGAGACCCCCAATATCAATGAGAGTGCGATCAAGTCTCCCCACATACCACCGTGTGTAATGTAGGGGAGACCGTATACGTCGCCGTGTTTCAGCATCTGTCCCACAGTGAGGAAATTGTCTTTGTAGGCGGCGTAGCCACCAATGAGGACAAACAAGACGCTGACGATGAAGGTGATCCAACCGGCAACCGGGCTAATAGAGTTTGTGTTCATCACAGACTCCTTTCTTGATATTTAAAGTTTTATTTCGATGTTTTGATTCTTGCGCAATGATAACATTCTTATGTGTAAGTGTCAAGTTATTGCTAATGGCTCAACAGTGCCATTTTATATGTTAAAATCACTCCATAGCAACCAGCGATAAACTCAGAGTAACTACTAATAATTACAATGACTGCAGATTTACCTAAAATAACCACCAAGGAACTCGAAAAATTAGCCACTTTGGCGCGCGTAAAACTTACCGAAGACGATAAAGTTTCTTTGGTTAAAGAATTCGATTCTATTTTGGGTTATATTGATCAATTAAAAAAGGTAAACGTTTCTTTGGATAGCGCATCACGTATTGGTGTTGTAAAAAACGTTGCACGACTAGACAAAGTTGATGTTGGACCTTCGGATGCTCTGAGTCATGCAGACACGCGTGAGCGTCTTTTGAATGAAGCTCCGGATAGGGAGGGTGATTTTGTAGCGGTGAAGAAAATTCTTGGCTAAATTTGCAAAGGACTAAAAATTCCTAAAAAATATATGAAAATAGACCTGAAAAATTTAACTATTGAGAAAGCTCACGACCATATGATGAAAGGTGATTTTTCGTCGGTAGATCTTGTGAAAGCTTATTGTGAAGAAATTTCTAAGAAAAACAAAGATATCAATGCTTATTTGGAAGTATTTGATGATGCTTTGGAATTGGCGAGATTGGCAGATGAAAAATTTTCCAATGCTAAGAAAAATGGTGGAAAAATCAAAGACGTAGGTGTCTCTATACTTACGGGTATTCCTTTTGCTATAAAAGATAATATTTTGATAAAAGGTCATATTGCTAGTGCCTCTTCAAAAATGTTGGCGAATTATCATGCAACTTATGATGCTACTGTGATAGCAAAGTTAAAAAAAGAAGGCGCCATCTTTCTCGGAAGGGTAAATATGGATGAGTTTGCTATGGGTGGTTCTACGGAAAATTCTGCGTATGGTGTGACAAAAAACCCCATTGATACAACTCGAGTGGCTGGTGGTTCATCGGGTGGTTCTGCTGCTGCTGTCGCTATGGATGGAGCCCTATGTGCACTAGGATCAGATACTGGCGGCTCGATTCGTCAACCTGCGAGCTTCTGTGGAGTTGTAGGACTAAAACCGACTTATGGAGCAGTTTCTAGATATGGTGTTATGGCTATGGGTTCTTCTCTTGACCAGATTGGTCCTATAGGAAAATCTGTAGCAGATTGTGAAATTATCTTTAATGCGATAAAAGGTCAGGACATAAAAGATGGCACAACGATTTATGCAGACACGTACGCTGTTGGTTCTGCTAAAAACGCTGACATCAAAAATCCTGCTAGCAAAAAGCCTGCGATAGGTGTACCAAGAGATTTTCTTGGCGGTGACGGTATTGATCCTGAGGTTTTACAAGCTTTCAACAAGAGCTTGGAAGTTCTCAAAGCTCAAGGCTACGAAATTCGCGACATAAAATTACCGAACATATCTTATTCACTTATGGTCTATTATATTATTATGCCAGCTGAAGTTTCTTCCAATATGGCTCGTTTTGATGGAGTGAAATATGGACTCCACGTTGATGGTAAGACTGGTATAGATGATTATTTTGAAACACGCCGGGCTGGACTTGGTCGCGAGGTGATACGTCGTATTCTCCTTGGAACGTATGTACTTTCTTCTGGATATTATGATGCTTATTACAATCGTGCTAACGCGGTTCGCCAAATGATTACTGATGATTTTAAGAAGGCTTATGAGTCTGTTGATGTTATAGCTACTCCCACTGCTCCTTCACCAGCTTTCAAAATTGGAGCAAAAACTGCCGATCCTATGGCGATGTATCTAGAGGATATTTTTACTGTTACAGCGAATTTAACTGGCATGCCAGCTTTGTCTATACCATGTGGTACGACACCGGTAGATGCCACAAAAGGTCGTGACATGGAGCTTCCTGTAGGTATTCAGTTGACTGCACGGCATGGTGATGAAAAGACGTTGTTCGAAGTTGGTAAGGAATTTGAATCTGCTCATTCCGTGAAAGAGGTATAATATAGTTCGAACCCCGATAATATTATGGATATTATAAATACTTTAGATCCACAGACTCTTTTTCACTCCGGTGTCGGCTTTTTACCTACATTGATTGTGTGGACAAAAAATCTCATAGAGCTACTTATTGGATTATCTTTTCCGTTAGCCCTCTTTTTCTTTATTGGAATAATATATTGCGTTGAGCGACTTAAAGAAATAAGAGAAAAAGAGGCAGCTATACATGATTTGAAAGTAGAAGAGAGTTATGACACTGTTGATAAAGCTGATCCTGATTTAAACAAAAGGTGGGAAAATGTTATGCGCCATATTGAATCTCCGAATCAAAACGATTGGAAACAAGCCATCATAGAGGCTGATGTGATTTTGGATAGTCTGTTGAACAAAATGGAATACCGCGGAGATAGTGTTGGTGAGAAACTTAAGCGTGTGAATAAGGGTGATTTCAAGACATTAGATGAGGCTTGGGAGGCGCACAAGATGCGAAATCAGATCGCTCACGAAGGTTCTACGGTCGCTCTGAGTCAGTATGAAGCAAAACGCATCATCAATCTGTACAAAAAAGTATTTGAGGAGTTTTATTTTATCTAACAGAGTTTTTCTAGCTAAGTAGTCTCATGATAACTTTTTTTGTTTCTTCGGGACCACTGACTTGTATACAGTCTACACCAGTTGATTTTGCTGGATAGTCATTTCCTCCAGGGAATATTGTGTCGCCGATAAAGACTATCCTTTCTGTTGGTATTTTCAAAAAATCCTCCAATTTTCTTATACCATAGGCTTTGTTTACGCCTTTTATTGTTATGTCTATAGAAGTTGTTCCACCGATTCTTACGTCAAATCTTGGTAGTTTATCTTGGAGATAAGACACTATTAGCTGGCGTTTTTCTCTAGTTGGATCCCATGCCTCTTTGGGTTTGAGTGGGGCGTTTTGTCCCAGGGCAGAAAAAGTAATTTGAGAGCCACGATCTTCTATGATTTCACCGTAAGACTGTTTTCCATTTGTCTTTGTAGGGAATTCATATTTTGCCATAGTGAGTGCCATTTTCAACTTTTCTAATATGAGTTTTTTGTCACTCTCTGATAAATTTTCTGCGTATTTTTCTTGCCAATTGCCTTGCCAAACATAGAGTCTGGTTCCTGATGTTGGTAATAAATATAGATTTGTTAGATGCAACGTTCCAACTGGTAGTCTATTTAAAATCTGAGTTTCGAATATCTGGTATATACTTCCTGATATTATAGCCACTTTCTTTTTGGCTAGAAGTTGAACGAGTAACGCAGCCATCTCGTCATCGATTACCGATTTGCTATCTGTAAGGGTGCCATCCTTGTCGAAGATTATAAGTTCTTTTTCTGGTCCTGTTCTTGGGTCTGGTTGCATGAAAATGTTTAATTAAGTTTTTGGGTGTATGTTCAGGACACGTGCTCTAGGTATTTATACTCTAGGTGCGTAATTTGTCTAAGAGGTCGTCTAAGTTTATCGTAGCTACGCCGATTACGCTATCACCTCCACCATAGTAAATATACACAATGTTGTTACGTACAATAAGGCTACATGGAAATACTACGTTTGGTACCAAGCCGTTTTTTTCATAAGATTCTTCTGGTTCAAAGACGGGGGCAGCCGTTCTGGCTTTGACCATGGTTGGGTTTTTTAGATCTAGAAGTAGTGCGCCGACACGATATTTTCGACTTTTTGAAACGCCGTGGTACAGAAGAAGCCAGCCTTGCTTCGTCTTGACTGGTGGGCCAGCAATTCCGACCTTTTCACCATCCCACATTCCTGGGCGAGGGTTAAGTATTTCGATACACTTGTTTATGGTTTCTTTAGAAAAATCTAGTGAAGAAATAAAATCTGCACACATACTATTGTTTACTCTGTGTAACACCATGTATTTTCCATCTACAGGTTCAGGTAAGATCGTTGCATCTTTGTTGGGAATATTTGGTGGTGTAATAACATTTGGGTGAGACCAAGCACTCCAACGTTTGTCTAGAAAATCATGGATAGTGATGAAACTTACTGCTACTCGAGGAGTCACACCATCATAAGCTGTGTACGTCATATAGAGCTTGTCGCCTATAGTGACAATGCGTGGATCCTCACAGCCGTAATTTGTATTTGACCCTGGTCTGTATTCAAAATCTGCACGTGGGAAATATATTGGTTTGTCCAAACGTTCTTCAATTGTAAAACCATCGCTACTCTTGGCATATCCGAGTACAGAAACATTTGAAGAGGAAGCACCTCTGTATATGATATAAGTTTTGTTATTCAAATCTACAGCAGCTGGATTCAGTGTCCCACCGGCTTCCCAAAGATATCCTTGTCGTGGAGATATGATGGGATTTCCAATAAAGCGTTTGAATTGCTTTTTCTTTAAGTCTTTTGAGTCGCTAATAGTATCTAGGAGATTGTCCAAGTATATTGAAGCAAAAGCACAATGTGTATCTGCAGCACCATAGAAAATTTCTAACTTATTCTTTCTGATAAATGCACCAGAAGGGAATATTATATTTGGGACGTGCCCAGCTTTTTCGTAGTATGCGTCAGGTACCATAAAAGGACCTTTTGTACGACCGACGATACGTCTTGGATTTTCTAGATCAAGTAACATTGTCTCTATGCCAAATACAGGATTTGATCCACCGTAATCTTGAATATGTGAATAGACTATCAACCATCCCTTGTCAGTTTTGAGTGGGGGAGCGCCAAGTTCGACTTGGTCACTGTCCGCTCGACGAAGATTGATTATGTGAGTGTCAAGATTATTCATCCACTCTTTCCAACGCCCTTCCGACCAAATATCTTCTGGTTTATCAAATTCGACATAACAAATATCCGAAGGTCTTCGGTCGGTGTTGACTGTAAGAAGAGCTGCTATTTTGCCGTTGATTTTTTCTGGGAACAGAGCCATCGCTTTTGCATTGAATGGAGTGACAAGATGCTTCTCCTTGACGGTTTTCAAGTCTTCACTTAGAGCGACAGCTACTTTTATGTTGTCTGCCGAAAAAGGGTAGCCACCGAGTGCGGTGTAGAATATATAGTTCATTCCATCTAGTTTTGTGATTCTAGGGTCCTCACATCCGTATTTGTCAAAATCTGTACTTGGTCCAAAGAAAATATTTCTCTTGTCAAAGTGTATATGATCATTGGCCGTGGCGATCCCGATCACTGAAGTACTCATATGTGGTTCCTCGAGCGGATCTGGTTCTGACATTGCTCGATAAACAATATGAGTTTTATTGCCATCAACTATCGGGCATCCATTGAAGGTTGCCAAAGCTTCCCATGGATGTTCTTTATTAGGTGACAATATTGGATTGTGTTCGGACCTGTTGAGAGTGAACATGAGTATTTTTTAGTAATAATTTGCAGTATGTCCGATTCTATACTTTCCCATATTCTACTAGCCAATCCAATAAAGGTTTTAGTGGTGTTTTTGCAATGCAGACGTATTTGTCTCCACCACCATAATAGACCACCAAGTTTTCTTCGGTGTTACTGGTTGATTTGTTTTCTGGCAAATTCATCAACAAGGCGCCGGAAGCATATATCACCCCAGGTTTCCAATCATTTTCGTAATGCATATCAGGTTCTAGTATAGGTTCTGGTGAGCGGTAAAGGATTTTTGTTGGGTCTTTTGTATCCAGTATCATACAACCAAGTTTGTATTTATTTGGATCATTTTTGTCCATGGCATGATAAAGGAGTAACCAGCCCAAGTCTGTCTTTACTGGTGGTGGTCCGGCACCGCGTACCCAGTTGTCCCAATGATCTGGTCTTCCTCCGGATGGTGGTATGCTTTTGATAAAGTCAGTACCATTTTCGTCATATATATCGCTCAGATAATCAATTTTTATATTTGGCGATATGCTGTGAAGAACCGCGAATTTGCCGTTGATTTTCTCTGGGAATAGTACCCAATTTTTGTTGACCTCATTTGGGGCAGATATGATTCTCGGACGTTTCCAATTCCAATGACTTTTCTTGAGTTCATCCATGGAAATAGAAGTCAGGGCGATACGTACAGAGTCCCAGCCCTCGAATGCTGTGTAAGTCATATAAATACGTCCTTCGATAACGACTGCACGAGGATCTTCACATCCACCCCAACCACCGCCAGATGTGTATATCTTTGAATCAAAACATTTAGGGTTTTTCTCTTCATCGTTTTTTTTGTCGCCTTTTTTTGTATGGCGAGACGATGTGGAAATATAAACAGGATAGGATGATTTTTCATCAAATCTTAAGCCATCACAGCTTTTTGCATGACCGACACGAGATAATCCATCATTACCAATGGCGCGATAAAACAAATGTACCAAACCCTCATCATCTTTTACGGCTGCTGGGTTGAATGTCCCCACAGATTCCCATTCTTTGTGAAGAGTTGGTCTAATGACAGGATTATGTTCATGACGTTGTATAAGTTGATTTTTGGATGATTTTGATTTTGATTTTGATGACTTCTTCAGGTATAAGCGGACGATTATGTATAGTAAGCATGCAAATACACATGCACAAAAGGCAATGAAAACAAATGGAGCCCGATTTATAAATTCAAGAACATTAGACATTTTACGTTTACTTAGCTCTACTACTATTATTGTACTCTTCCATACCTGTCTTCGGTGCGCACGATATCGTTTTCGTCGAATTGTCCATACGTGATTTCCAATAATGTAACACCGAGGTCGCCGGCCTCTATTCTGTGCAGTGTTCCACTTGGTACAAAGAATTCCTTTCCCACTGATATTTCATTTGCTTGAGTGCTTTTGTCTGCGCCAACCTCTATGCCTATTGTGGCTATGCCGTTTCCTGATAGGATACGCCAAAATTCATCACGATGATTATGATACTGTAGACTAAAAGATTGACCTTTATTGAGGGTTATGATTTTTACAGTACAAGGTGAGTTTTCTACAAACTTTGTAAATTCACCCCAAGGTCGCTCCTCGTGATATGGTTTTGGTGGTTGGGAAGCCATTCTTTGGCTAAATTATATCACAAATTGTTGCTTGGTTAGCTTTTGACATACGTATCCTTATCCACAGCGTATTATTGATGCACCGTTTTGTTGGTTTCTTCGTATATATGAGGTAATATATACACCACTTATGCGGAAATTGTTTATTCTTGTAGAACTTTATGCTCCCAGCGTGCTACGTTACGGTATGACTGTAGTTATTTTATGGTTTAGTTTGCAACAATTTTTGAATGCTGGTCAGTGGACGGCTTATGTTCCAGACTCGATTGTGTCGATTTCACACATGAATGCTGTTACTTTGGTATATTTTAATGCTTTATTTGAGTTGGTTTTTGGCTTGATGCTTCTTATCGGGTGGCAGACTAGGATTTCTGCGCTTTTACTCTCTCTACATCTTTTTGATATTATGTGGGTTGTCGGTTATGGAGAAATCGGTGTACGAGACTTTGGTTTGGCTGTTGCTACACTTGTAATATTTATGAATGGCACAGATGTGCTTTGTATACAGCAAAAAAGTTCAGCACAGTCATTTGTGCAACCAATAGAAGAGAGGGATACACAACCTGTGAGGCGTGACAATTTTTAATATAGTCAAATTTAATTATTTAATTCAAACATGGAACAAAATAGTTTACAAAGAAACTTGGGAATAACACTTAGTGTTATTGTGGCATGTGCTGTTGTGATTGTCACAATTATTTTTAATAAATCTTCCACGAGTTCAACACAGTTAGCAGATCAAAATACCACAGGGTCTGCCCAAACATTAGATCAGACTTCTTCTGCATCGACACAAGTATCCTCACCAACATCAGCGTCTGCACCGACCAATGCTACAGTGTCTAGTTCTAGGACTCGTCTTGGTAGTAGTGAAGAAAGTGGTGAAGGTGGAAGCGAAGGGGGAGAAAATGGTTATGTCCCCGTTAGTACTCCAGCAAAAACTCCCGTCGTGACAACTGCACCACCGGCAGTTGTACCAAAAAAGACGGTTGTAACTAGTACTTCTATTTATAGAAATGGAACATATTCTGCTACCGGATCATATATGTCTCCTGGAGGTTATGATCAGTTAGGTGTTACCGTCACTATTGTAAATGACATTATTACTGACGCTACAGTTACTTCTGGGGCTAATGATGGCAGGTCACAAAGGTATCAAGACAGATTTATTTCTGGTTACAAACAGTATGTCGTTGGAAAAAATATTGCTAGTGTAAATTTGACTAATGTTTCGGGTGCTTCACTTACACCAATTGGTTTCAATGATGCCCTTTCTCAAATAAAGGCACAGGCCAAAGCATAGCCCTCTCAAATTTTTATATATTTTATGGCGCAATTTAATTTCAAAGCCATAGGAACAACTTGGAAGATGGATATTTACGAGAAATTTTCTGGTGACAAAAAAGAAGTGGATGCTCGAGAAGCAGAAATTCTTTTTCATATCATGGCCCGTATTGAACTTTTTGATAAAGCTTACTCTAGATTTCGCGAAGATTCATTGGTGACGGATATTTCACGTGGGGACGAAAGAAATAAATCTGGTAAAAATAGTGAAAGTCGAGAGTATATCTTGCCAGATGATGCCAAACTAATGATGGATCTTTATCATGATTTGTATGTACGTACTGAAGGATTAGTTACGCCACTCATTGGTCAGTTAATTTCTGACGCTGGTTATGATGCGAAATATTCCTTGCAAGCAAAAGAAAAATTACAAAGTCCACCAGAATGGGAGGAGGCGATTGATTATAAGTACCCAATACTTACTGTAAAAAAACCAGTCTTACTAGATTTTGGTGCGATAGGGAAGGGATATCTCATTGATCTGGTTGCTAAGGTATTGGAAGCGGACGGTGTGGCAGAGTATTGTATCGATGCTGGTGGAGATATTCTTCACAAAGGTGTTACACCGATACGTGTTGGTCTTGAGAACCCAAACAATCTCGGGCAGGTTGTTGGCGTCTACACTTTAGGAAATGGAAGCATTTGTGGATCTGCTGGCACTCGTCGCAAATGGCATAACAAGATGGGTGATTTTACGCACATAATAAATCCTGTAACCATGGTTTCGCCGAAAGATGTTACTGCTGTTTGGGTTACAGCAGAGACCGCCATGTTAGCTGACGCTATAGCAACGTGCTTGTTTTTTGTGGGTGCTGAAAAGCTTAGTAAAAAAGATGAGAAGGGTCTATCTTATTCATTTGAATATTTGTTAATAAAAAGTAATCGATTATACGAAAAGTCTCCAGGTTTTGCTGGGGAGATGTTTGTATGATAAATGTTGCCGTCATAAGACGACTACTACGTTCACTATCGTTCACTTGTTGCGGGGGCCGGAATCGAACCGGCAATCTTCAGGTTATGAGCCTGACGAGCTACCGTTACTCTACCCCGCGGTATATTCGTCTAAAACTATATGTAACTTATAACTTGTTGCTATTGTGCCATAAAGTATGACACAACGCAAATGTGTATTTGCGTAAAGCCCATTTTTGCTTTATTGTAATGGGACGCGATATGTCGGCGTAGCTCAGGTAGTTAGAGCGATGGACTCATAAGCCATAGGTCGCAGGTGCAACTCCTGCCGCCGACACATAAGAGATACCCTTTGTTTTTTGTTCATATTCTGATACATTAGTGCAGTACTCGTTGCCCAGAATGAGTATTGACGTGAATATGCGGCCATAGCTCAACTGGTTAGAGCACTCGCCTGTCACGCGAGAGGTTGGCGGTTCGAGCCCGCTTGGCCGCGCAGTTTCGTAAATGATAATATATAACATAGCCACATGAAATCTTGGAACGATTTACCATATTGGGGAAGAGGAGCAATAATTGGAGTAATTTTATGTGTTGCTTTCATTTTTTTTCAAACGGCGATAGTTCCACAATATTTTTATCATGTTTGTGATACTTCGTATTGTGTGAGCTCATTCGCACAATCTATAGAATCTTTTTATAATATTACGCTTATACCACTTTTGTGGTCTCTTGCAGCGCCAGTATTTTTAAGTTCGCAAATAGCACTTAATATATCTGCCATGATTTATTATATAATTGTTGGTGCTTTTTTCGGTCTTATTTATGGTAAGATTCGGCACGGTAAAGGTGTAGTTTAAAGGTTTGCCGATGTAGCTGTTTTGGTAGTAATGCACTGTTAGGACGCCGATGTAGCTCAGTTGGTAGAGCACGCCATTGGTAATGGCGAGGTCTCCGGTTCAATCCCGGACATCGGCTCAGTAAGTAGTTTGATGAAACTGCCAAAGTAGCTGTTTTGGTAGCAATGCATTGTCAGTTCGCCAAAGTAGCTGTTTTGGTAGCAATGCATTGTCAGTTCGCCAAAGTAGCTGTTTTGGTAGCAATGCATTGTCAGTTCGCCAAAGTAGCTCAGTTGGTAGAGCATCGCTTTCGTAAAGCGAGGGTCCCCGGTTCGATCCCGGGCTTTGGCTCCAAATTTTAATTTTTAAACACAATGAACACACCTAATACTGATAAAACAGAAAAAGAAAAAATCCAACAAAAAATATCTGAACTCGAGGTTTCTATGACCACGACTGATTTTTGGAATGACAAGATACGTGCACAAACAACGGTAAAAGAACTTCAAGATCTAAAAAACCAACTGGCTGGTGTAGGAAAATATGATATAGGGAATGCCATCCTTTCTATTTTGTCTGGTGCTGGTGGAGATGATGCTGAAGATTTCACGGGTATGCTCATGCGTATGTATAGAAAATATGCCGATGCTCGAGGATGGGGTTGGACCTTTGTTCACACACATGAAAATGACCATGGTGGTTATCGTAATCTTACAGTAGAAATTACTGGCAGACCTATAGAGGGAAAAGAAGGCGTAAAAATTGGTCCATATGGGACTCTCAAAAACGAATCTGGTGTTCACCGTCTAGTACGAATTTCTCCTTTTAATGCCAATGGAAAACGTCACACATCTTTTTCACTTGTGGAGGTAGTACCGGAATTTGAGAAGACTTCAGCAGATGACATTGTTATTCCAGATTCTGATGTCGAGATTACAATTGCAAAATCAGGTGGTCCTGGTGGACAGAATGTAAATAAACGCGAGACGGCAGTACGACTCGTTCATAAACCTACCGGTATTTCTATTCATGTGACATCAGAGCGTTCTCAAGCACAGAATCGTGAGAAAGCATTTTCCATTCTCCGTGGAAAACTTTGGAAGTATGATGAAGAAAAGCGTATTGCCAAAGAGAGAGGTATGCAGATCTCCTCATCGACTTCGATTGAATGGGGAAATCAGATTCGTTCTTATGTCTTACATCCTTACAAAATGGCAAAGGATCATCGTACAGGCGTAGAGACTAGCCAGGTTGATAAAGTTTTGGCTGGAGATATACAAGACTTCATAGATGCGGAAAAAGAATTATAAAATCAATATTCATATACTCCGGCGCGGCTTTGCTATGGTATAATTACAAACAATGATCTACTACGACAAGGTGACAAAAGTTTATCCAGACAGCTCTGTTGCACTTAACAGTGTTAGTTTTGGTATAGAACCGAAGGAATTTGTGACTATCGTTGGTCATTCTGGTGCCGGTAAGACTACTCTCATGAAGCTTCTCATTGCCGAAGATTATCCAACTGAAGGTAAGGTATTTTTTGAGTCACTCAACGTTCACAAGCTCAATAAGAAACAGATGAGTAAACTTCGTCGTCGTATTGGTACCGTGTTTCAAGATTATCGTCTTATACCAAATAAGACTATTTATGAAAACATCGCCTTTGCTATGGAAGCTGCTGGGCGCACAGATGCTCAAGTGGCTTCAGATGTTCCACATGTACTGGATCTTGTGAATCTGGGTCATAAGATCTGGAATTTTCCCAAAGAGCTTTCTGGTGGTGAACGTCAGAGAGTAGCTATAGCGCGTGCTATCGTAAATCAGCCAGACATTATCATTGCTGATGAACCAACAGGTAACCTCGATCCAACAAATACTTTTGAAATTATTAGGATTTTACAAAAAATAAATGAACTCGGTACGACAGTGATTTTGACGACACACAATAAGGGTGTAGTGGACGCTGTTGGTGGCAGAGTTATTACTATGGAAAAAGGTCAGGTTATAAGGGATGATAAGGCTGGAAAATATATTTTATAATCACGAGTGAGCAAGGTGCTATAATAAAAAAATGATTTTTACAACAATAAAGAGAATTACCAAGACAGGCTTTATTAGTTTTTGGAGAAACGGTTTTTTGTCTTTTGCGGCAATTGTAGTGATCACATTGTCATTGTGTGCTTTTGGAACTCTTATATTCGGAAGTGCTTTTGGCCGCACTCTTCTTACGGAAGTAAAAAACAAGGTAGATATAAATGTCTATTTTACTCTTGATGCACAACCATCAGATATTTTAGCTCTCCAAAAAGATATAAATGCTTTACCAGAAGTTTCTAGTACAACCTATGTGTCTTCTGACCAAGCTTTGGCAGATTTCAATGCTCGTTGGCAAGATAATGCTCTTATAATGCAGGGCTTGTCTGAAATAGGCAGTAATCCATTTCCAGCAGCCATCAATATCAGAGCCAATGATCCCGGACAATATCCTAGCATTGCTCATTTTTTGGAAAGTAAAAATCCTACAGATGCAAATGGCGCACCGATTATAGAGAAGATAAATTATCAGGAAAATAAACTAGTAATTGATCGTTTGTCAAAGATAATTCCAACTATGGATAAGGCTGGCACCTTGATCGCTATTATTTTTGCTATTGTTGCCATAATTGTTGTCTTCAATACCATTCGTCTGATTATTTATACTGCACGTGATGAGATTTCTGTGATGAAACTGGTCGGTGCTAGCAACACTTACGTTCGTGGGCCATTTGTTATTTCTGGAATAATGTATGGACTTGTTTCTGGTATCATTACTTTGATCATAATGTCAGCGTGTGCCTACTGGGGTGATATGGTAGTTCTTAAGTTAGCTGGTGTAGATGTAGCCGAAAATTTTCATTTGATCGTCAATGTGCTCTCCTCATATTTCATGGCAAATTTCAGTCAAATTTTCTTACTGATCATGGGCGCCGGTATTATCCTTGGAGGTTTGTCTAGTTACATAGCGGCTAGAAGATATTTGAAGGTTTAGTAATTACTACGGATAAAACAATTTTTTTTATAAAAAACACTACGCGATCTCAGGATCATGCAGTGTGGTGATTTTTTCTCAAATGCTGTCTGCGCTCAGTGCTTTTTCTTCGCCAGGAGCCTATGTGACTTCGATAGTGCCTTTTGGACGCCAGGATTTGATGAGATCACACCAGAAACAGGGAGCCAGGAGTAACGTGTCCCCAAGGTGTGTTTTTCGTGTTCGTCGTTTTCTATTTGAGGGTTGCTCTCACGACGGGTGCTGGTGTCTACTTGTGGCAACATGACGGCCACGAATATAGTCGGATAATCTTCATGCGGAAGACCTTCCAGCCACCGGATTCCTGATATTTGTTTTGTCAGCCTTCCGACACAAATCAAGACATAAGGCTGATCCTTGATGACTTTTTTGATGTGTCGATGTGCGGCTTGTTCACATGTTTCCAATTCACGCTTTTTTCGTCCACTGATGCTGACACTTAGCCTGTCAGTGCTACGATTTCCGTCCACGAGCATATGGACAATATTTTTGGTGCCGTAAATTGGGTGAAGAATCATAATACGTACTGATTCCTCTTCAAGTACAAGCCCGTGAGGTCTTTCGGTCAGACTGCACTTGCCCTTTTTGATCTGCTGGACCAGCCTCTTCAGGCATGGAGCCAAACGATCTTCCGGTCCAGTGAAATGGACATGATGTTTTTTGAAAAGCCGTCTTATTTTTCTCGATGTCACCAATGCCTCCTTTAGGCTAAAGTTGTTTGTTGCGATACCCCAAGTTCCAAACTGGTTTTTACTCTTTCCAAACAAACCATAACATGTTTTTTTATCATTAGCAATGACACGCTTCAGACACATTATCAAGTAGACATTTAGTGCATGTTTCTATTAGAATGGGCTTATGAATAAACCTACTAAAAAGTCAGCTAAAAAACTGACAAAGAAGTCTACGTATTCGCCCAAAAAATCTGCTAACCATAAATATATTTTTGTGATTGGCGGCGTGATGTCTGGTGTAGGAAAGGGTATTGCAGTCTCTTCTATGGGTACATTGTTGACTGCCAAAGGTTATAAAGTTAATCTGGTAAAAGTTGATCCTTATTTGAATGTTGATGCTGGAACAATGCACCCAACAGAACACGGCGAAGTTTTTGTCTTAAATTCGGGATTGGAAACAGATCAAGATATGGGGAATTACGAACGTTTTTTAGGTCGTGACCTTGCTTCTGATGACTATATTACGAGTGGTATGGTTTACAAACACGTCATTGATAAAGAGCGGGCTCTAGAATTTGGTGGAAAATGTGTTGACGCAAAGCAGATTCGCGATGAAATTATTCACCGCATTGAACATGCTGCCAAAGTAAACAAATCAGATATTTCTATTATTGAAATTGGTGGCACGATTGGAGACTATCAGAACGTTATGTTTATGGAAGCAGCTCGTGTTTTCAAGACGTATAATCCAAATGATGTCATATTCATGATGGTTAGTTATCTTCCAACACCGGGTAGTATAGGTGAAATGAAGACAAGGCCAACTCAGAATGCAGAGCGTCAGTTGGCATCTTATGGTATCAATACAGACTTTATTATAGGTCGCGCATCGACTCCGATAGATAAAAAACGTAAAGAGAAGATTGCTTCGGCTTGTAACATTCGTCCAGAGAGAGTTATATCGGCTCCAGATATAAAAAGTATTTATGATGTACCAGTTAATTTTGAAAAAGATCGATTGGCCGAACAATTGCTTGAAGCATTGAATCTGCCAAATACTAAGACTGGTCCAGACTTTGATAAATGGAAAAAATTAGCTCATGGTATTAAGAGTGATAAAGGTAAGCAGGTTCATATTGGTGTTGTAGGAAAATATTTTAATTCAGGAGATTTTATTCTGTCTGATGCTTATCTTTCGGTTTTGGAAGCCATCAAATATTCCGGGTATGAAGTAGGTGTGAGACCTGTTATACATACTATTAATTCTAGAGATTTTGAAATAAAAAATCCTGATTATTCCATATTAGATAAGTTTCAAGGCATTATAGTTCCTGGTGGTTTTGGTGAAACGGGGATAGAAGGTAAATTGAATGTTATTCGTTACGCGCGTGAGCACGGTGTACCTTATTTTGGTTTGTGTTATGGTATGCAACTTATGTCTATTGAATATGCACGTAATGTTCTAGGTCTTACCGGTGCTCATACTGCCGAAATAAATCCCAAGGCACCTCATCTCATCATTGATTTTATGCCTGAGCAAAAAAAGAAAATCGCTGCGGGTCAGTATGGTGGTACGATGCGCCTTGGACTTTATCCAACAAAAGTACTGACTGGGTCAATTGCAGAAAAAGCGTATCTTTATGCTATGACCACTGCGGATAGGAGCAAAGGCAGGTATTTGGATTTACGCATTGAAGGGAAGAAGAATATCACAGTTCACGAACGCCACCGTCATCGTTATGAAGTTAATCCAAAGTATATTGATCGTCTTGAAAAAGGTGGTATTGTATTTTCTGGAAAATCACCAGATGGTACCCTTATGGAAATAGCTGAACTGCCAAGATCTGTACACCCATTTTTTCTTGGTACACAGTTTCACCCAGAGTTTATGGCAAGACCTTTAGCACCACATCCTCTTTTTACAGAGTTTATGAAAGCAGCCAAATCTTTATCTTCAGACATAAAGAGTGAGAGTGACAAATAGGTAATATGGTGGCTCAATATAGCTATAAATGGTTTTCCACATAGTCAGCTGTTAATAGGATAGCTTGCTATCTCTCCCTGTGTTATAATTTGATGACAATATAAAGTAAAAGATATTACAATATTAATATTTTATAATTAATTAGCACTATAATATAAATTTGTTTATGAAGAAATCAAACAATGTTCTTGTAAATAGCAAAGGTTTCACTCTATTGGAAATCCTCCTAGTTGTAGCCATCATAGCCATATTAGCTGGTATAGTTATCGTAGCCATAAATCCAGCCAAACAGCTTGGTGATGCTAGAAATGCCCAAAGAAAGGCAGATGTTGCTACCATTTTGAGTGCTGTATATCAGTTCGTTATTGATCATAATGGAGCTTTCCCAGCCAATATCGCTCAAAAGACAGACTCATTCGTGAGTGCTTCTAGTACATGTGCTATTCCTGATGTATTTGCCTCATCAACCGAAATATGTAAATCTTCAGCAACATCTTGTTCTGGCCTTAGTAGTCTAGATTCTGATCTTACTTCTGGCTCTGTTGCTTATGTTACGTCTATGCCAAGAGATCCTAGTGCTCCAGCGTTGAATGATGGAACGGGATATTATATTGCAGAGCTTATGCCGTCAAAACGTATAATTATTTGCGCACCAAACACTGAGAACGTCTCTACATCTACAGGTATGATTGGTGTTTCTAGATAGTATACATTAGTCGCACAAGAGTCGTGCGAGAATAAATCTGCATGTCATTATCTTATGATCGTGAAAAACTAAAAGAACTTCTAGTAGGAAAAGGTCATATAGATGAGCTTCATTATAAAGCAGCAGTAGCAGATGCTGATAAGCTCAATCAGCCTGTGGAAATTTCTTTGGTTGAACGTGATGACATAAAAGACCCTGTATTAGGTGAGATTATTGCAAAAGAGTATGGTGTCCCATTTGTGGACATCAACGAACAAGGTGTAGACAATGAAGCCTTTGAGTCATTGCCAGAAGTGGTTGCCAGGTCTCAAGGGGTAGTTATCTTCAGTAAAGATAAAGACGATATTGATGTGGCGATGGTAGATCCTAATAATGTCGAATTTGTAGACTCTCTTAAGAAAATTACAAAAGGCAACGTAACTATATTTTACGCTACACCTTTTGGTCTGCGTGAAGCTTTCAAAAACTACAAGAACAATATCTATAAGACCATCAAGGATCTGATAGAGGATTATGAGGTCAATAAAAACGAGAGCAGTCCAGTTGCTCTAGTGGAATGTCTTTTGGATTATGCGTATGAGAATCTTGCGTCTGACATACATATAGAGCCATCTGGAGCAGGTGATGTCTCTGTCCGTTTTCGAGTTGACGGTATTCTGTATGAGGTTTCAAGATACCCGATAAACATGCATCGTCCAGTGGTATCAAGAATAAAAATTATGTCTCATTTGCGTACTGATGAGCAGGATGCTACTCAAGATGGTCGTTTTGATTATACAAAAGACAAAGTAAGGTTTGATGTTCGTGTTTCTATTCTACCTATCACCCATGGAGAAAATATCGTGTTGCGTATTCTCTCAGAAAAATCTAGAAAAATGACTCTGGATGATTTGGGATTACTTGACGAAGATTTGGAAAAAGTAAAACGTTCTATCGATAAGCCATATGGAATGATAATTATAGTTGGACCTACTGGTGCTGGTAAAACAACGACTCTTTATTCGATTATGCTTATTCTAAATCAGCAACCTATCAACATTGTCTCTATCGAGGATCCTGTGGAATACAGCGTCGTGAAGGTTCAACAGATTCAAGTAAATTTAAAAAAGAATATTACTTTTGCGAATGGTCTACGTGAGATTGTTCGTCAAGACCCAGATGTGATCATGGTTGGAGAAATTCGAGATAGTGAGACCGCGGCCATCGCTGTCAATGCAGCTATGACTGGTCACATGCTCCTCTCTACTATGCATGCCAATGATGCCGGTACGATATTTCCTCGTTTAACAGAGATGGGAGTTGAACCATTCTTGGTAGCGTCTTCAGTTAATATTGTCATTTCACAGAGACTGGTGAGGAAAATTTGTTCATACTGTAAGATATTGTATCCACCACATCCTGAAAATTTGTCTGAGATTCAACGTATGAAAGACACAAAAGAATTCAAAACATTGATGGATAGACATTTTCCAGGTCAGAAAATAGAAGATCTGAAACTTTACAAGGGAACTGGTTGTAAAAATTGCAATCACACAGGCTATCTTGGTCGTCTGGGCATATTCGAGGTTATGGAAATTGACGATGATATACGTGATTTGATAATCAAAAAATCTTCTGCTTCCGCTATAGAGTCAAAAGCTATAGAAAATGGTATGATTCCTATATTCTACAATGGTGTAGGGCTGGTTTTTAGAGGACTAACTACCTTTGAAGAAATATTAGGGCTTACAAATTAGGTAAAAAATAACAGCATTAGGTTTGTAACTGTATGATGACTTTCAAAACCTCATTAAAACTTGAAGATCAGGTTGAATTTGCCAAAAATCTCTCTGTGTTATTACGTGGAGGCGTTTCTATTGATGAAGCTATTACATCTTTGGCTAGTCAAGCTCGTTCTGCTGGTCTACGCAAGACTTTGCTAGAAATAAGTAGCCACTTGGCAAAAGGAGTTTCTTTGTTCACTGCCATGTCATCTAGTTCGAGTCGTTTTGGTACGGTAGTGACTAGTCTAGTTCGTGCAGGTGAGCTGAGCGGTTCATTACCTGAGAATCTAGATTTTTTGGCAGATTGGCTCAGTCGTGATAGTAATTTACGTAAGGAGATTAGTTCTGTGACCTTATATCCTAAGTTGGTTATAGGTGCGACAGGTATCCTTGGGGGTGGACTGGCGGTATTTATTTTACCTAAACTAGTCCCAATGTTTAGTGGTTTGCATGTACAATTGCCTGCTATCACACAATTTATTTTAACCGCTTCTGTTTTTCTTGAAAAAAATTGGATAGAGGTTATTATTGGTTTGATCCTGGCTTATGTGATATTTAAAGTTCTTATACACCTTCAATCTGTCAAATATGTCTTTGATAGAACATCGATCTATATTGCTTTTTTTGGTGACATGATCCGTGATTATCAGTTGGCGCTTTTTTGTCAGCTTTTGGCTACGCTATTAAAATCAGGTCTCACCATTGATGAGTCACTAGAAATTGCTTATGTTGGGACTAGCAATCTTTATTTTAGAAAAGCATTGTTGGATATTAGAACAAGAATGTTGAATGGTGTTTCTGTGACTGAGACTGTTAAGTTATATCCAGCACTATATCCACCCAACTTCGTCAACCTTCTTTCTGTTGGAGAAAATTCTGGCTCTTTGCAAGAATCATTTGCGAATTTGGCTGATTACTACACAAAAGAGATAAATATAAAAACAAAACGTTTGCCTGTTGTTATAGAGCCAGTATTACTCGTCATGATTGGTGGTGCTGTTGCTACTTTGGCTTTGGCTATTATTCTACCTATATACAAGCTTACAGGAAGTTTGAGTTCATAAGAGGACAGTAGGTGACAGTTTTCTTATGTTATAATCTTACTACTATGGCTCTAATCAAAAGCCGAAATATTCGTCTTTCAAGAAGTTCTTTTGCTGGCTTCACGCTTATTGAAGTAGTTATAGTCTTGGCTGTTATTACGGTTGTGTCATTGATAACAGCACCCTTGGGTATTCAGTTTTATGATGGTCAGACTATTACTGGCGCCCAAGGTCGTCTTGGGGACGCTCTTACACGAGCGCGTAGTCAATCAGTGGTTCAAGAAAATGATATTCAATACGGTGTGTGTTTGATTGGATCTGGTAATTCCACATCGACTTACGTTTTGTACGCCGGTGCCGCTGGTTCAGCATGCGTTACACATAATAACCCAACAGATGAGTTGTCTACCGTTAATGATGGTACAGTCATAACTTTTCCGGGTTCTGCTACAGAAATAAATTTTGCAAAACATACCGGCATTCCATCAGCAACTGGTACTATATCTATCGTATGGAATGGGTATACAAGGACCTTAACTGTAGATAGTCTAGGTACAATTGTGGAAAAATAACATGAGTAAATTACCATTCAAAAGTTCTGGCTTTAGTTTATTAGAACTAGTATTGGCTATAGCCATCTTTGCTATCGGTTCTATTGTTGCTGGAAATTTGATCATAGATGCTAATACATCTACTCGTATTGATTTGGACAAAGCCGAAGCCGCATTGATTGCACGTGAAGGTATCGAAGCTGTAGCATCTATCCGCGACTCTGGTTTTGCAAATTTAACAATGTCTAGTTGGCCTCATGGATTAACATCTGGTTCTGGTGGTTTTGGGTGGGTGTTTTCAGCTTCGACTTCAGATATTGTTGATACTAAGTTTTTTCGCTCGATTTATATTACTCTCGATCCGACTAGTGCACCATTTACCAGTGTATCTACCGCTACAGCTACAAGTACAGTGTCTTGGACAAATGCTAGAGGCATAATAGATTCCGTAAGTCTTGTAACAGTCTTTACTAATTGGCATCAGGCTGGTTCATAAAAGTATGTCTATTCACACAAAAAAAGGATTCATAGCATTAATCTCGGTACTGGTTATTACCGCGGTATCTATTATTGTCGGTACAACTATAGTTATGAAATCTATAAGCCATGCAACAATGAGTGCTGGGGAGATATCTTCTGCCAAAGCTTGGGCATCTGACAATGGCTGTGTAGAATATGTTTTGGGGCAGTATTCTATTGCTTCTACGTCATGGGATTTTTCTACCTCGACTGGATATAAGGGAAATGAGACAAGGGTTATTGGCGGGATACCGTGTTATATCAGTACGATTACGGCTACAGGTAGCGACTACCGCCTTATTAATGCCTCTAGCACAGTTTCTTCTTTTGTACGTAAATTACAGGTTATCGTAGCTACAAACACACCGCAATCCGTGATATCATCTTGGAAGGAAGTTGGTGACTTTTAGTTGCAAATAGTCAAAAAAATCACTTATGGAAAAAAACTCAATTATAAAATTCAAGGATACTCTGAGGCGATGGAGTAAAAAACTACAAAAACTATTAAATACAAATTTTGATCGTGCTTTTGGCTTAGATATTTCTGATAAATCAATAGGTATTGCCGAACTTAGCAAGATGTTCCATTTTTCTATTGAGAACTATGGACGCTCGGAATTGCCAGATGGAGTTATAAAAGACGGTCGTATATTAGATGAAAAAGTTTTGGCAGAACAGATTAAGATTGTTTTGCGTAATGTCAAACCTAGACACGTATCTACGAACAAAGTGATCCTTTCTCTGCCTTCTTCTCAGCTTTTTATTCACCACTTTGTAATTAATACAATTTTGACCGGTGCAAACTTGAGAACATTGGTGCAGAAAGAAATTATAAAGGTTTTACCGATAAATCCGTCGAGTATGTATTGGGATATTAGGTCCAAACCAATTACTTTTGGTGTTGGTGGTACATCAAGCGTTATATTTATAGGTATACAGAAGGATGTAGCAGAGAGTTATATACGTGTTTGTAATGCTGTAGGACTTGATGTTGTTAGTTTCGGCTTGGAGCCTATGAGTATCGCGCGCTTGTTCGTAGATGCTGGAGATAAGATAACGGCTACTATAGATATGGGGAACTCTACAACTAATGTCGGTATAATCAAAGGTAACGATGAATTGGAACTTTCCATTACTATACCTATTGGTGGTCATAGTATGACGCAGATGATAGCTCAAGGCTTGAATGTCGATGAGACTGTGGCCGAAGCAAAGAAAATATCGACTGGCTCAAGCACGTCGGATGAGCTATTTTTTTTGGTGGAACCAGTTGTAAAAAATATTGCCAACGAAATAAAACGCACGATAACCTATTATGAGACTATATTTAATAACAGCGTTGACTCTATAGTGTTTATTGGTGGCGCCTCTGTAATGTCTGGTATAAAAGAAAAAATTAGTGAAATTGTTGGCAAACCTATATTGGTCTTTCCTCACTCAAATAATATTGATAATTTGAGTCTACTTAAGACCGAAAAAGGTGATAATAAAAGCGCTTTTATGCTGTACGCTAGTGTTATTGGCTTGTCTATGTTGGGAGCTAGTAATGAATTTGAAAACATAAATCTATTGAAGCAAATACCTTCCATGCAGATCAATAAGATCAAGAGACGCGATCTCTTGAATTCTGGCTACATGAGCAAGTCTACCGCTTTCAGGATAATGTTAAATAGTAGATTAATGTTGTTTGTGGCGATTATTTTGTGTCTTGGTTCTTTTCTAACATTTAGTTTCTTATGGTTTAATTTGAACAAAGTTGTACCTTCACCAATCAGACAATACAAAACTCCGGCGGTAAAAGTTAATCCGCTCTCTCCAAATTTTTCCCAACAACTGCAGTCACTCAACTCATCTATCCTCGGTTCTTCTACCATGTCCACTTCCACAATGTCTACTTATGAATCTACACCTTGGTCTTTACCTAAATCCGGTGCACCTAATATGCCAAATATGCCAAAATCTCCTGCACCGACTATACCTAAACCTAAGTAGTAGTTTTGAAAGTATGTTTGAAAAAATGAAATAAGTATCTAAGTGTCATTTTTATTGTTCCTTCACTTTTGAATCTGCGCGCTGAAGTTTTCATGGCAACTTTTGGAGTAAATATTACATAGCCGTATTTTGCCACTCGCTTGGCTGTGTCCGTATCTTCTCCGTAAAAAAGTAAGGCTGTGTTGTAACCACCCATTTCTTTCAAGATATCCGCGCGAATCATGTTATTACCACCGATTATCACTGCGCCACCTCGTATAAATGACCATTGCAGAATGTGAGCTACAGTTTTGTATATATAACTCTGCACAAAAAAGGAAGTGTGCTTGAAAAAGGGATGAGCATCGTGATAATTGTATGGACCGCTGACTGCAACAACATCAACATTCTCGAAATATTTTACAGCTTTCTCCATCCAATCAATTTCCGGTAGACAATCCGCATCTATGTTGGCAACAATTTCACCGCCGGCTTCTTTACGTCCGCGATCGCGCGCAAAAAGTAATCCTTTCTTTGATTCATGAACCAATTTTACCGGAAACATTGCTACGACTTCCGCAGTGTTATCTGAACTGGCGTTGTTGACTACGATTATTTCAAAATTTGGGTAAGTTTGGCGGAGAATTGCTTCTATGGTTGGACCAATAACAAGGGCTTCATTATGAGCCGGTATAACCACAGAAATCTTTGGATGTTTTAAAGAAGGGTGTTTTCTGCGAACAACCTTACTAGAGGTCGTTTTTTGTGACCCTTTTATTATCGAATGTCTTTCCATGATTTTGTATATGACTTATTAAACATCATAACGTAGAAAGTCTCGAACATCCATATACTAAGGAGTTTTGGCCAGCCAATTTGGTGAGCACGGCGACCTGTGTGTCTGACTACGATGGTTGGGTCATAATAATTACGACCAATTTTTGAAAGCCTCCAGAACATATCGCCATCTTCACGTGTTATCAGATCCTCACGATAACCATTAACTTTGAAAAAGGCGTCACGACGCATCATTTGAAATTTACCTGAAGCTTCATCGAGACGTAAGGTATTAGTCTTTATTCTATGTACAAGATTAAACCCTATGTAAACAATTTTGTCTCCCCATGTCTCATATTCCGGTAAGACACGTATAGCCCCAGTAATACCGACCAGTTTTTCTCGATAGTTCTTGTTTTCCTTGTCACTTTTTTCAAATAAATAAACTGCATGTGCTAAAGATTCATTCATATTTTCTATGACACAGTCAGAGTCCATGAATACAAAATAATCTCCATGTGCTACTTTTGCTCCAGCATTTCTGTTTTGGGCGATAGAGAAATGTTTTGTTTCATGAGCTAGGATCGTGATGGGATATGGGGTACTCACACCGCCCGGTGTCTTTTGTGCCGAATAAGCAACAGATCTTGCTACTTCGATAGTTTTGTCAGTGCTTTTGTCATCAGTTACTATGATTTCATAGGGAATAGCTGATTTGGATAATTCGGTTACTAGATGTTTTAGTGTATTACCAATAGCCTTTTCCTCATTATAAGTTGGAATTATTATGGAAATCATGAGAGTATTATAACATCATGCTATATAAATACGTATTAAAGCCGGTCTTATTCCTTTTTGATCCAGAGTTTGTGCATGATTCGTTTATTTCTATTGGAGAATTTCTTGGCAGGTTTTGGATAACACGTATATCGATCAATTTGATTTATGGATATCATGAAGGGCGTAAACATGGACAATCATGCACCTGTAATCATAATAGTGACGTATCAAAAGTCGTTGATGGAATAAAATATCGTACACCAGTATTATTGTCAGCTGGCTTTGATTATAATGGTCGGCTTACTCGTATTTTGCCATGTGTTGGATTCGGTGGTGAGGAGATCGGTTCTGTCACCGCTCATCCTTGTCATGGGAATCCAAAACCTCGTCTAACTCGTTTGCCAAAATCGCAAAGTATCATTGTGAATAAAGGTCTTCGAAATGACGGTGTGGATGCGATCATCGCGCGACTCAAGAAAGTTGGGCATGGTAAAAGTGAAGGTAAATGTGGTAATTCTTTGACCCACGACTTTGTATGGGGAATTTCTATTGCTCGTACCAATGATGAATGCTCGGCTGATATCAAATCTGGTATAGATGATTATGCGTATTCTTTCAAACGTCTGAATGAAGAGGGGATCGGAGATTATTATACAATCAATATCTCTTGCCCAAACGCTTTTGGTGGTGAAGCTTTCACAACACCAGAATTGTTAGCACAGTTGTTGGCGAGACTAGTAGTTATTCCGTGTAAGAAACCAGTTTATATAAAAATGCCGATAAATCTTCCTTGGAACCAGTTTAATGATTTGTTGAAAGTTGTAGATTTTTATAAGTTACAGGGTGTAGTGATAGGTAATCTTAATAAAGATTACAGCATGTTGGTTGATCCTTCGGACGCACCAGATTCGTATGTTGGTGGTCTATCTGGTCTACCATGTCGCCAACTTTCTACGGGCTTGGTCAAGAAAACGCGTCAGGCTTATGGCAAAAGATTCACAATTATAGGAGTCGGAGGCATAATGTCAGCCGAAGATGCTCATGAAAAATTCGAAGCCGGTGCTGACCTGGTTCAGTTGATTACAGGAATGATTTTTGAAGGACCTTCTCTGGTGGCAAAAGTAGCTAGGGCGGGTGCTTGAGTATTAGGCGTTTTTAGCGTATTTTATAAGGGCAATTAAAGAATTGCGGGATCATGTACGGTCCGCGAGGGTAGTGACAGAACAGTACATATTTACATTGCGGGATCATGTACGGTCCGCGAGGGTAGTGACAGAACAGTACATATTTACATTGCGGGATCATCTAATGGTAGGATGCAGCTCTCTGAAAGCTGTCATCTTGGTTCGAATCCAAGTCCCGCAGCAATGACTTTTAAACACGGCATTTGCCGTGTGAAAAGGCATAGATACAGAGACGAAGGATAAGAACGCCGGAGCGCACGAAGCGAATGTAATGAGCGAAGTCTGGAGCGAGCACGCGACAGGTGCGAGGCGGTGGCTAGCCCGAACGAGCGGGTAGCGAGTGAGAGGCGAAGCCGAATCCAAGTCCCGCAGCAGTCTAGTTAAAGTATCGATGGACCGAGAGGGGTTCAACGTTAGAGCCATCATTCAGAAAAATTCAAATAACGTCCAAGACGGGTCATTTTTCCATTTCTATATTTTAAGTCGCGAAATCGGTTCGAGTCCTAGATACGGTGAATGTGTTAAAATAGCGTTATGATTATTTTTATAAATGGTTCTATAAATGCGGGTAAATCCACTGTTGCCAAGATGCTAGCTGAGAAAATTCCTAATACCGCTTTGGTAGAGATTGATGTGTTTCATGAAATGATCGAATGGATGCCGATTGATTGATAGGGCCGTATCCATTAATCTGGAAAATGCAGTATCCGTGATTAAAAACTTCGTAAGTAGGGGAATAAATACTATTGTACCGTACCCACTATCTCAGAAGAATTATGACTATTTTATTAGTAATCTCAAAGGTCTTGGAATAGAAATATCTATCTTCACTCTTTCACCTAGCCTAGAAAAAGCATTGACGAATAGAGGGATGCGAACATTGACCGCACAAGAAGTAGATAGGATTAAGTATCACTACAGTATCGGTATACACAAGCCTTCGTTCGGTGTAATAATCGATAACACAGACCAAACGCCCGAAGAGACCACTGGTCATATCCTGGCTAAGATATAACGAGCATTTTATTATAAATGTGATATATTGTATTTGACTTTGAACACCTTCAGGTGTATTAGTGAATATAAAATGATTTTATGAAAAAAGAACAAGATAAAACTGTTTTTGTCGATAAGATAACACCAAGAAATGAAGATTTCTCCCAATGGTATCTTGATATTGTTCGAACTGCAGATTTGGCCGAGAATTCTCCAGTGAGGGGTTGTATGGTTATAAAACCTTATGGTTATGCAATCTGGGAAAATATCCAAAGAGTATTGGATTCCGAGTTTAAAAAACTCGGTACTCAAAATGCCTATTTCCCACTTTTGATCCCAAAGAGTTTTTTAGAAAAAGAAGCTGAGCACGTAGAAGGATTTGCCAAAGAATGTGCGGTTGTAACCCATCACAGACTTGAAAAGAAGGACGGCAAGCTTATTCCAGCTGGTGAGCTCGAAGAAGCACTCATTATTCGTCCTACTTCTGAAACCATAATTTACGATACATTTTCAAAGTGGATACACTCACACCGTGATTTGCCTTTGATCATAAATCAATGGTGCAACGTATTCAGATGGGAAATGAAAACTAAGCCATTTTTGAGAACATCCGAGTTTTTGTGGCAGGAAGGCCATACGGCCCATGCCACAAAAGAAGATGCAGACAAAAAAACTTTAGAGATGCTTGGTATATACAAAAAGTTTTCGGAAGAATATTTGGGAATATCTATTGTTACAGGTATAAAAACTGAAAGTGAGAAGTTTGCCGGTGCGGACTATACAACGACAATAGAAGCGTTAATGCAAGATGGTAAGGCTTTGCAATCTGCGACCTCACACATGCTAGGTCAGAATTTCTCGAAATCGTTTGAAGTTTCGTTTTTGAATGAAAAACAAGAAAAAGAGTATGTCTGGCAAACGAGTTGGGGCATGTCTACTAGAATAATTGGCGCCATGATCATGTCGCATTCAGATGACAAGGGTATAGTTCTGCCCCCAAAGATTGCGCAATTCCAAGTTGTGGTCATACCTATTTATGGCAATGAAGAAGAAAGAAAGATTGTTTCAGAAAAGGTTGAAAAGGTAAAAAAGGAATTGGAGAGTTCTGGTATAAGTTACAAAATTGATGACAGAGAGGGTCGTCCTGGTTTCAAGTACTTTGAGTGGGAAAGGAAGGGTGTTCCATTGAGACTTGAGATTGGTCCAAAAGATGTTGCCAAGAATTCCGTGGTTGTTGTTGAAAGGTTACAAGGAAAAAAGGAGTTTGTGCAAGATCAAGATTTGATTACCTTTGTAAAGTCTAGTTTAGACAATATTCAAAATACCTTACTGAATAACTCCAAAAAGTTTAGATTGGAAAATACAAGAGAGGTGTCTGACTATGCAGAATTCAAAAAAGTGATGCAAGATAAGCTAGGTTTTATATTTGCTCATCTATGCCTAGATAAGAATTGCGAAGAGAAAATCAAAGAAGAAACAAGTGCTAGTAGTAGATGCATACCTCTTGAAGGTGGAGTGGGTAATGCTGGCAAGTGTATTTATTGTAAAAAAGACGCCCCTAACAAGGTTTTGTTTGCGAAGGCTTATTAGAATCTATTATGGCAATTGCAGTTTCTCTTTTTGAAAAACAAGTTACCAAAAATCCAGACCTGTAAGTACAGATGGTGAACTTAACGATGTTGTTGATAAGATTGTTGCTTTAATCAGCTAGAGGAGAGTTGTTGCAATGTGGTATTATTGATTTTAATTATGCCTACAGTTATCACATCAGGAGAAACATTCGCGGATATCGACGTCCTTGCGTGTGCCATTTCGTACTCAGAATTATTGACACTGGAAGGCAAACATAATGAAGTTGTTTTACCGGGAATATTTAATAGTAGCATCACACCAACTATCCGCGAATGGAATTTGAAATACAAGATTTTACCAAGTGATTCTGCATCACCAGTAGTTATTGTTGATATTTCTGAATTTGAACATGTTGCTAAATTTGTAAAATTTGAAAACATAATAGAAGTATATGATCATAGATTTGGTTTCCAAGATTTTTGGAGAGAAAAATTGGGAAGCAATGCACATGTCCAACTTGTCGGGGCATGTGCGACCCTTATTTGGGAAGAATATAAAAAGCGAGGGTTTGCGGACAAAATAAGCTCATTAAGTGCTAACTTTCTTACAATCGCCATTCTCTCAAACACATTAAATTTTGGATCTACCGTGACCACGGACAGAGACATAAAAGCTTTTGAAGACCTCAATAAATTCACAAATTTATCTTCGGATTGGGCTAAACAATACTATGCTGAAGTAGAGAGAGATATCTATGAAGATGTTGGTCATGCAATCGCAAATGATACTAAGACTTTTAATCTCGAAACGGTTCCTTTTTCTGTTGTTATGGGGCAGCTGGAATTATGGGATGCTAGTACTTTTCTTAGTAAGTTCAAAAATGAGACTAAATTTGCATTAGAAAAGTTTGGACACCCAGATTGGTTTATAAGTATTCCGTCAATTTCAGAAAAGAAAAATTATATTTACACAGAGAGTGAAAAGATAAGAAGTCTTCTCTCAAAAATCGTTGACATTACTTTTGATGGGGATGTGGGAATAACCAATAAGCTTTGGCTTCGAAAAGAGATAAGGAAGAAGTTGTTGGAGTTGAAATCTGTGTAAAATTGACGTCTAAGTTGCATTTAAATTTAGTGGTAATGATACGTATCATTAGTATTTTAATATTAAAAATTATCCCCACCTTTCACCATCCCTCCTCCTATAAGTGGAGTGATATACTTATCCCAACATGAAGAATCAAAGCAAATCCCACCCCCTCTCCTCTCGTGCCTTCACCCTCCTCGAAATCCTCCTAGTAGTAGCTATCATAGCTATATTAGCCGGCATTGTGATAGTAGCCATCAATCCAGCCAAACAGCTAGGTAGTACCAGAGATGCAGAGCGTAAGA
>Ga0118677_10000979_pt1 | contig 61337 bp, 52 predicted proteins | sample AliMusrvi5mmetaG_FD_86154 | JGI IMG/M metagenome (GOLD analysis project Ga0118677, IMG submission 86154) | reverse complement strand
CTCCCGGATTGCGCCGCAAGCGGCTCCATCCGGGCTACCACACTGTAATTCAACGGCACAAACCACGGTTCTGTTGTCGGCAAAGGGTTGCCGACCTACGGCGATTTGATTTGGAGTGTCAAGGCTTGCCTTGACAGGCAAAGCGAGCTTTGCCACTCCATGCGTAACATCAGTTAAGGGTTGCGATTAGCCAATGCCGGGAGTGCAAGGCTTGCCTTGCTAGGATTTACAGGTAGTTGGGAACCTCGCAAGGCAAGCCTTGCACTCCATTCGTGCTTAACTTAATGGCAGTGACGCTCCGCGTGGGAACGCATCCGAAGGCACTCCGCGCCTGGAAGTAGACGGCTGGAATGGGCCATGCCCACGATAAACTGCCTACAATTGCTGAGGGTTCAATCATTCGCGGGCATGGCCCGCCCCTATGCATAGTATGAAATATATTTATCAAGTAACTTAATAGAAATAGAAAACGCTGTAACTTAAAGCAGGCATGGGTGTCAAACCCGCCTAGGGCGCAGAAAAATGTTTGGCGGTGGATTCCCAGTGCTGGTGCAACCGACATAATTTGCGACTTCGTGTGTATATCCCGCTAACTTCCCGCTTTATCCCGCCCTAAATCCGGCTCGCCTATGTGTCGCAGGATGTGTTCGCGGGCCAAGTCGCGCAGTTGGATGGCGGCTTTCCAGGCATCGCCGCCATTTTCTTGCATTATGAGCGAAGGATGGCAAGGCTTGCCGATAGTCACGCTGATGATTCCCTTGCGCGGAAACCAACTATCGCCTCGGAGCATGGAGCGGGTTCCGCGCAAGGCGACCGGAATCACTGGCATACCCGCTTCAATGGCGGCGGCGAAAGCCCCTAGGTGGAACGGCATCAGGCCGGGGCGGCGGGTGAATGTGCCTTCGGGAAAAAACACCAGGGGGTTGCCTTGCTTTAGCGTCCCGACCAGTCGCTTGGCATCCTTCACGCCTTTTTCGGCCTCAAAGCGTTCGACGAATTCGGTGCCGATGCCGCGCAAGGCCGGTCCCAGTAGTTTATTGCGGCCTAGTTCTGCCTTGGCGACAAAGACTAGTCGGCGGGGCAGGGCGGCGGTCAGCGCATAGACATCAAGGTAGCTGGAATGGTTGGCGACTAGCACGAAAGCTTGGCCCTCGGGCGGCAAATTCTCCAATCCCGCCAGCGAAACAGGGGTGCCGGTTGCCCGTTGCAGCCAGCGTATGCACATCCGCATGGCCTGCCAGCGCAGGTTTAGCGTTGGCAAAGTCACCGCCGAGGTCCAAACGGCAGGGGCGAGCAGTGCGAAAAAAACCCAGGCATAGGCGGCAAAAAGCCATTCCCCGGTCTTTATGATGCTGCGTCTGGTTTTTGCCAGCCAGCTTTCCATCAACAAACCAACCACGTTCAGCCAGGTCGAATGCCGGGATTTGCCGATTTCGCCGCGCTCGTAAAGTTCACGGATGGCGGCCCTCCGTACTTTGCCGCTGGATGTTTTTAACACAGATCCGGGTGGGGCGAGTACGATGTCATCGGGGGGTTCGCCAAGGAGGCTGGTGACAGCCGAGTTGATCTGGGACCGCAAGGCTTCGGATACTTGCAATTCCAAGCGCCGGGTTTCGGCCAGCACGATGAGCCGCTCGGTGCCTGTGGTCGGGTCGATGCAGCCAAACACCGCGACGCAGCTTTTGCGCACGCCTTCGATTTCGCTGACCGTTTGTTCCACCTCTTGGGGGTAGATGTTGCGTCCGGCGCGGATGACGAGGTCTTTGTGGCGTCCGGTGACGAATAGTTCCCCGCCGCTGATGTATCCGAGATCGCCGGTTTTTAGCCAATCCCCGTCGAACAATGCCCGGGTTTGTCCGCTATTGCGGTAATAACCGCTGGTGGAGGATGGCCCACGAAACTCGATGCTGCCTTGGCGGCGTTCAGGCAATTCGCGGCCGGCTTCATCGACCACCCGAATCTGGTGGCCGGGCAACGGCTGGCCGCAGCCGACAAAACGTAACACCGACTGGTCTTGTGCATCGGCGGGGGTCGCCAGTCCTTGTCGGCTGAATGCCTCGCGCTGGATGCGGTCGATCAACAGTCCCCGTTCCAGTGGCGGGAACCCCAAGCCCACTGAAGACTCGGCCAGCCCATAGACCGGCATCATCGCCTCGGCGCGGAACCCCTGGGGCTTGAATCGCTCGATGAAGCGTTCGGCGGTCTCCGGCACCACCGCTTCCGCCCCATTGAAGGCTGCCCGCCAGCACGATAAATCCAAGCCCGCCGTATCTTTTTCTTCCAACCTGCGCAGGCAGATTTCATAGCCGAAATTGGGTGCGGCGGACAAGGTGCCGCGATAACGATGTATGGCATGAAGCCAGCGCTGGGGTCTGGAAATGAAGCTTAAAGGTGGCATGACCACTAAGGGGATGGCATGGTATAGGCTGCCCAGCCATGCGCCGATTAGCCCCATATCGTGATAAAGCGGTAGCCAACTGACAAACACATCGTCGGGCCGGACACCGACGGCCACGCCCATGGCCCGGATGTTGGCCAATAAATTAGCGTGGGTCAATATCACTCCCTTGGGCGAACCGGTGCTGCCCGAGGTGTATTGCAGAAAGGCAATGTCGCAGTTGCGAGGCAATCCGGTTAAATTAAGCTGATGCTCGTCGTTCCGGCATGGATCGCCGGAACCCAGATTCCATGGATGGTCCGGCCCCAGAACATCCCTGTAGCCTAGATTCCGGCGATCCATGCCGGAATGACGGCTTAATTCAACAGTATTGCCGTCGCCCTTGGCTGAACGGGAATTTATCGTGCCGGACAGCTCTTCGACGGAAACCAGTTGCGACAGGCTTCCCGCCAGTGAACACAGCAGTTTGGCGTGGCGTTTGCCTTCGGGCACGGTAATCATCATGGGAGCCGCGCAGTTGTCGAGAATCGCAACACAACGGCGGAGGTGCTCTTCAAGTTGGGACATGCGGGAGGGCGGGTACATCGGCACTGGCACTCCGCCGGCCAATAACACGCCAATGAAGCTGAAAAAATAGTCGGGACCGGTAGGCAGCATGATGGCGACCATTTGTCCCGGCTGCAAGCCCGCATTTTGTAAGCCGGATGCCACTTTGACGGCTTCGGTATGCAGTTGATGATAGGTCAGCGTCAAGCCTTCATCGTTGTCGCTGTAAAAACGGATGTGCGGTCGGTCGGGATGCCGTGAGTTGTGCCATTCGAGGGCATCAACCAGCGTTTCGGCATGATTGGGGAAGGACTGGACCCCGCCAAGCATGAGGTTGGCAAATTCCACGGATTCCTGCCTGCCATCTGCCGGACTGGCTTGAAGCAAAGCGCGCAACAGATCGCGCGGGGTTTCCGCTTCGGCAAATAAGTTTTCCGGCGGAATCATGTCGAAACGGCGTTCGATGCGGTGCATCAGTTCCACCCGGCCAAGGCTGTCTAGGCCCAAATCTTTGTCGAGGGTGCTATCTAGGGAGATGGCTGTCAACGACCTGCCGGGGTGGAGTTCGTCAACTAAGGTTTGCAGCACCGACAACAGGGCTTCGGCGGTTTCGCGTTGACCTTCAAACAGCGTTTTCAACATCAAAATATTTACTTGTTGATTGTAATGGTCGTGAGAGTGGGTTTAATCAAAGGGTTGTTTGGTAGTTGTCATTTTTAGATGCCATTTGAAAATGAAAACGCTGTTATTCCGATAAAGTCCGGTAGCAACTGCGCGAATCAGTCCTCAACGCACCTTTCTGCGTTCTTTGGAACCTGCCTTTTTGTTTTTGGCACGACTTTTCCATTGCCAGAAGCCAAGAGGGGCAATGAAGGTAGCCCAAAGCCACTGCCAATTGCCTTTTATAAATAGGCTGACTTTCTGAAGGGGCGTAACCTCCACCTCAATAACTTTATCAAATGTTTTAACAGACCTCATCCTGTCTTTTCCATCTACCTCAAAATGTGCGGTTAGCGATAGATAAAGCCACTGTGTCCCCTCCTTTTTTGGTACTACTTGCCATTCCCATGAGGTGATGCCCTTTGAGGCAATGGCCTGTTCTTTCGGAGTTATCGGCACAATATCAAAAGCAAGGCCAGTTAATGAAGCTTCCATTCGATCTGAAACTTTGATGTTAGCCCCCTCTTTGATGCCTAGCGCTTGGATTGTTGATTTCAATTCCTCAATAGACTGGTCGAGAGACAGGACAAGTTGAATGTTTTCAGTTTTATCCATTTCCATGGTGTGAGGGGCATTAAAGGCGATGTTCCCTAGATTAAGCTGATCTAAAACCTGATCTACTGCCGATTCCCTTGGTATGGTCAGTGGGGGAATTGGGAAGTCAGGAGGCTCCATCGACGATGGCACAGGCATCGGCGGTGCCACAGAGTTCATGTCAAATTTCCACATAGGTAACACTGTGATGCTGAGTATTACAAGAATGCCTATCGACGATATGAGCCAACCTGACAAACCGCTTCTGGAAGGTTCTTCGCGGACAAAAAAGCTTTTACCGCAACCGGGACAGACTGTGGGTAAATCCGCCTCAGAAAACATACGCCCACTTTTGGCAAAATCACAGCTTTCTATATTTGCACATCTATAATATGCCATTGTATTGCTCCCCTCACTTCATCACTTAGCTTTTTAACGTTGCGTCGTTGCGCCGTTGCGTGAGACTTTCTTTTTGCTTTTCTCGCCATGCTGCTGGGCTATTATGCCATAGGGCGAAGATTTGTTTGCCAAACGCAACGGCGCAACGTAAAAGAAGAAAGCAGGCAGCATGACATGACGGTTAGGAAAATTTTCGCTCTTCCCTGTTCATCCGGCAAGTCTCACAAGGCTTAAACGGCATATCCATCGTAGGTTGGGCTAGGTGCGCACATCAAGAAATTTGACTTTTCACGGCACTTTCCGCGCACCGTAGCCCAACGAACAGTTTGGACGAACGTCAATGGTGGGCTACGGTGCGCGTCAAGCCCTATGCTTAACTAAGAGATTCTTATAATGCGCACCTAGCCCACCCTACGTTTTTGCCTTGTGAGAATTGCTGTGTTTATCCGGGTTTGGAAGGCCGGGGGGCTGATATGGTATTCTTACGAATAATGGCAGGCCCATTAGTTGGTTTAACCAGCCGATAGTCTAAACAACTGAGGAAAATAATATGAAATCCATTTTGACGGTTTTGGGGGCGTTGATTTTGATGCTGGCTTGCGTGGGGGACGCGCAAGCCGTCGTTTGTGCGCGGGGTGTTTATGGGGCGGGTTGTGCAGGGCCAAATGGGGCGGTGGTCGCCGGAAGGCCAATGCTCGTTGCGCCAAGCCGCCCCGTCGTGGTCGCACCGCGTAGGCCGGTGGTGGTCTCTCCGAGATATAGGCAGGGGCATTGTGGCTGGGTCAATGGGAGGCGGGTGTGCCGGTAAGGCGTTCCAAAAATGTTCCTGATTATGAAGATATGAAGATTCTTCAGCTTAACCGAACAGTGCGTCATACCGGCAGGGAGAGCGAAGCGAGGGTTCGCCGGTATCCAGAACACAGGGAGGTGAATCTGGATTGCCCTCCATGGCTACTGGATTCCGGCAATCCCTGCCGGAATGACGAATACGGTTAGTTGTTATGAATTGGCTGAACAATCTTGCTAATCAGGTTTTTTTTGGCAATCCACTTAGAACGCCGTTTCTGGCTGTTTCATTTATGTTTCAATGTTTCATTTTATGATGCGATGATGTTACACACGGGTCGCCAAATAATGGCTACACTCAAGCATTAAGTTTTTTTGTTGTTCAATATCAAGTTGTTGTTACGATGTCTTTGAGCTTTTTTAGTGTGGCATAATATATGCAATATACAAAAGATTAAGCAACTAGTGTCCACTTCAAAATCAATCAATACAACTGCCGGATTTAGGATCATAAGGGGAACCAAAACATGACCACCCAACGCATCGTCAGAATCGTCGCCGGTACTTTTGTTTTGCTGTCCTTGGCGCTCGGGGCGCAGGGCAGTCCTCTGTTCCACAGCGTGAACTGGCTTTGGTTCACGGCTTTCGTCGGTGCCAACCTGTTGCAAAGCGGGTTTACGCGGTTCTGCCCATTGGAGTTCTTTTTAAAGAAGGCAGGGTTCAAGGAAACCTGCGATTGAAGAATTGAATCTGGTCGAACATACAATAATTACTACTAGGAGAATCATCATGGCTAAAATCGTCGTCATCGGCGCCGGCATCGGCGGCATCCCCATGGCCTTTGAAATGAAGGAAATCGCCCGCAAGGGGGACGAGGTCGTTGTGGTCGCCGACACCCCCACGTTTCATTTCGTGCCGTCCAACCCTTGGGTCGCGGTCAACTGGCGCAAGCCTGACGATGTCAAAATCGAACTCGTCCCGGTGTTCAAAAAGAAAGGAATCACCTTCATCCAACAGACAGTCACCAAGGTCAAACCGGAAAGCAACCAGTTGGAGTTGGCGGACGGCAGCACGGTTGATTATGACTACCTAGTCATCGCCACCGGCCCGAAGCTGGCGTTCGATGAAATCCCTGGGCTTGGACCGCAAGGCCATACCCAGTCGGTGTGCCATGTGGACCATGCCGGGGAGTCCGGCGAGTTCTGGGACAAATTCGTCCAAGACCCCGGCCCGATTGTCATCGGCGCGGTGCAAGGCGCGTCTTGTTTCGGTCCGGCTTACGAATACCTGTTTATCGCCGAGACCGACCTGCGCAAGCGGAAGATTCGCGACAAGGTGAAAATGACCTACGTCACCTCCGAGCCATACATCGGCCACCTTGGCTTAGGCGGGGTCGGCGACACCAAAGGCCTGCTGGAAAGCGAGTTGCGCGACAAGCACATCAACTGGATTTGCAATGCCAAGGTGGACAAGATCGAAGCGGGCATGATGTACGTCACCGAAGTGGACGAACACGGCCAGGAAAAGAAGAAACACGAACTGCCCTTCAAGCACAGCATGATGCTGCCTGCCTTCAAAGGCGTGGATGCCGTGTTTGGCGTGGACAAGCTGGTCAACCCGCGTGGCTTCATCTTGGTTGACAAGCACCAGCGCAACCCGACGTATAAAAACGTCTATTCGGTAGGCGTTTGCATCGCCATCCCGCCCTCGGAACAAACCCCTGTACCCACCGGTACGCCGAAAACCGGCTACATGATCGAGTCCATGGTGACGGCCACCGCCCATAACATACGCGAACAACTGGACGGCAAGGAACCCAGCCACGAGGCCACATGGAACGCCCTGTGCCTGGCCGACTTCGGCGACAAGGGCGTGGCCTTCCTCGCCATGCCACAAATCCCGCCGCGCAATGTGCAATGGTCTTCGGGCGGACGCTGGGTGCATTGGGCCAAAATCATGTATGAATGGTATTTCATGCGCAAAGTGCGCAAAGGCGTTAGCGAACACACCTATGAGAGGGTTATGCTCAAGTTCCTGGGCATCATGCGGTTGAAGAAAAAGTAAGACTCTAAGTTTTTATTCTTTTACGTTGCGTCGTTGCGCCGTTGCGTGAGACCCTGTGTTTGGTTCTCTTGCAATGCGGTTTGGTTGTGCATCTGGGGGATTTTTTTCCTCACGCAACGGCGCAACGACGCAACGTTAAGAGCAGAGAGCAATATTTTTTTGGAGTAATTTGACAGTTAAGGATTTGGTCAAAAACAGCTTCCCGAAAGAGGTCTGGATGGTATCCAAGTTCCGGCTCTCGCTGATATACACAAGTCAGGGAAAGCCGTCATTTCGGCAGGGATGCCGAAATCCAGGCCATGGACGGTAATCAGCAGGTTGTGCAAGTGCTTGATTAAGGAGACTTGCCTAACCTTAGTTTACCGTCCGTGAATAAAATGGCATCTGTTGACCCACAGTTCGCCATCCTTGGACGCTGGATTTCGGCATCCCTGCCGAAATGACGGGCTTCTGTCTACTTGTGTATAACGATGGGAGTTCCTGCTTGACCGTTCTTCGGGAAGCAGGAGCTTCAAAAACCCCATTCCCAAGCAGGTGCATGGGAACGAGCAACAAGGAAGTTATTTTCGGCTATGTCCTAAAGATATGTCCAACTGACTTTCATGACTGAAAAGGCTAAACCATGTCATCCGTATTGAAGCAAAACCGCCTGACCCACGAAGAATATTTTGCGTTGGAGCAAGCGGAAGACCAACGTTACGAGTACCACGCTGGGGAAGTGTTCGCCATGGCGGGTGGCACGGAAAGCCATGCTCTTATTTCCATGAATGTCGGTGCTGCATTGGTCAGTGCCCTGCGCGGCAAGCCCTGCCGGGTTTATGGCGCGGACATGAAGCTGTATGTCCGCGACTATGACAAGTTCTGTTATCCCGATGTGCAGGTGTTGTGCGAGAAAGGCATCCGCCATGGAGTGTCTGTAGAAAATCCACTTCTGGTGGTGGAAGTACTGTCTGATTCCACGGAATCCTATGACCGGGGCCGGAAATTCCAACATTATCGCAGCATCGAAGCCTTGCAATATTATTTACTGGTCGACCAAAGCCGCAAGCATGTGGAATTATACGAGCGCGAATCGGCAAGCCGCTGGGTACTCAGCGATCCACAAGAACGGCTGGTTTTTAAAAGTTTGGATATTAGCCTGGACGTTGAAGAAATTTACCGGCAAGTGGAATTTATCTCTACAGATAACACCCCTTAGAGGAAAAAAAATTAGTTCATGCTAACTATGCACCGCTTTCCCCCCTTTTTTCTTTTGGTGGTTGCCACAGTGGTAACTCAAGCCGCCGACCCGCCCTCCATGCAGGAAAGCCCCCGTCTGGTTTCCGCCAAAGCCGCCGCGTTGGGCTTGGAGCAACTATTAGATTTGGCCTTCGAGCGCAACCCGGATTTGCAGGCCGCGCAAGAGCGCATCGGTCAGGCCGAGGCCCAAGTCGCCGAGGCTGCCGCTGCCTTTTATCCGAAACTCACCGGCGCGGTGGGTTATAGTTATACCAACAACCCGGCCTTGGCCTTCTCCGCCATCGTCTCGCAACGGCGCTACGAGCCGACGATGAACATCAACCAGCCGGGTTTTGTGGAAAACTTCCGCCCCGAGTTGATCGGAAGCATGTCTTTGTTTCGCGGCGGGCAGGATTACTACCGCAAAAAGGCGGCGGAGCTGGGTGTCGAGGCGGCGGAACTGGAACGTTCCGCGCTGCACAACCGCCTCGCCGCGTCAGTGACAGCGGCTTATTACGCCGTGCTGGCCGCCCCCAAACAGGTCGAAGCGGCGCGACACTCACTGGAAGCCGTTGACAGCGAATTGAAAAACGCCCGCATCCTCCACAATGAAGGGGCTTTGTTGAAGTCTGACGTGCTATCCTTGGAGGTCAGGCGCTCGCAAGCCAGGGAAACCGAGTTGAAAGCCCTGAATGCGGTCGAATTGACCCGTTCCGGCCTTAGAACCTTGCTCGGGCTGGACACCTCCGAAGCTTTGGAAGTCCGCGAATCTGCCGATAAACCTTATCCATCCCAACAAGACAACTTGTCGGGGCTGATTACCCAAGCCTTGGTGCAACGCCCGGAAATGCAGGCGGCGGCGCGTCAGATCGAAATGCGCGAAAAAGAGGTCAGGGCCGAGCAAGGCGGGCATCTGCCTAGGGTTAATGCCTATGCCGCTTATGGCATCAATAACCGGACCCCGGCGTTCAATTTCAACAACGACAACCTGACCATGGGGGTCAACGCCGAAATCGACTTGTTTTCCGGCGGGGCCACCGTCGCACGGGTGGCGGGTGCCGAGCGCAAACTGGCTGAGGCCCAAGCCATTCGTGAACGCACCCGGCTGGAGATTGAGGACGACGTGCGCAAGGCACAGGCCAACCTAGTCGAGGCCCAGCAACGCAAGGAAGTGGCAGAGGCCGCCACCCATTCCGCAAGGGAGGCACTACGTCTCGTGCGCGAACAATATCGCGCGGGCGCGGCCACCGTGACCCGTTACTTGGAAGCCGAAGCCGACCAAGCGCAAAGTGAAATTCGCGAGGTGTCCGCCAACTATGATGCCAAGGTGGCGACCGCCTTTTTGCAACAAGCCATTGGAACGTGGAAATAAACCCATGAGCACGGAAAATCATTCGTCCATCAGCAAACTCATTCAAGCCTTGGTTTCCATTGTGGGCTTGATACTTCTCTTAGTTTGGATGCAAGGCGGCTTCACGGCAAAAGTCCAGCCCGGAACGGCTCAAGCCGCCGAAAAAAACGAGCCGGTGCGCGGCCCCACTGCCAAGGTGATTCTAAAAGAAATCAAAGAAACCATGCTATGGCCGGGTACGGTCACTGCCCGGACGGTGGCCCGGATTGCGCCCAAAGTGCCTGCGCGGATTTTAGCCATCAGCGTCAATGCCGGCGATTTGGTCAAATCAGGCCAAATCGTGGCCCGGCTGGACGCGGAAGAATTGCAATCCCGCGTCAATCAGGCCCGTTCCGCGCTGGCGGCGGCAGAAGCACAGTCTGCCAAAGCCGGGGCCGACCTGCGCCGCACCCAAAGCCTGTTTGCCCAAGAGGCGGCCACCCAACAAAGCCTGGAAACCGCACAGGCTGCCGCACGCACCTCGGAGGCCCAGGTCGCCGAGGCGCGGGCCGCCATCGCCACCGCCGAATCCCTGCTGACAGAAACGGTGTTGCGCACGCCGTTTGACGGGACTGTGCTGAAACGCAACTTGGAACCGGGGGACATGGCCATGCCCGGTACGCCAGTTCTTACCATTCAGTCGGGGCAACGCCTGCGCGTGGAGGCCGCCATCCCGACAGCCTGCGCGGGCGATGTCCGTCTAGGCGATGAACTAAAAGCGCGTATTGCCGAACACAAATTTACCGTCAAAGTAGAAGAAATCACCCCCGCCGCCGACCCCAAAACCAGTACGGTCCTTGTCAAGGCCAGCCTTGAAAACCCCAACGCCACCAAGCCGGGGTTGTTTGTCTGGCTTGAACAGAACTGCGGCAACCGCAAAGCCCTGTTGATTCCATCCGCCGCCGTGAGCCGCTCGGGACAGTTGGAAGCTGTGCAACTGGTACTGGACGGCGGAACCCGGCTGCGCCACATCCGCACCGGCAAAGCCTATGACGGGTGGGTGGAAGTGCTTTCCGGCCTGAATGAAGGCGATGTGGTGTTGACAGGGGGCGGGAAATGATTCTTCCAGTTTCCATGAAGCGGGCAATTCATTGTTACGTTGCGTCGTTGCGCCGTTGCGTGAATAAAAAATGGTTGCCCAACTGCACAGCCACCCAGCATGGCGAGGAAGCAAAAAGAAAGTCTCACGCAACGGCGCAACGACGCAACGTTAAAGCCAACGCATTGTGGGTGATGATCGGCGTGGCGATTTTGAATCGGGGGCGTCAGGCATTTCTCAAGCTGGTCTGTCCCTTTGAAACGCAACCCCCGTCTCCACACCTGAATCACTACTTACCGTCCATGTCCCTTACTCCAGAAAAAAATGACGGAGTTTTTTATGTGGGGCATAGCCGATGAACTCGACAGTACCCGTCAAACGCGGCTTCACCGCCGAAATCGTCCGCGTATTCATCACCTCCAAACTTTCCCTGCTATTGCTCATCGCCTCGCTGCTGGCGGGCATGGCTGCTTTGCTGCTGACCCCGCGCGAAGAGGAGCCGCAAATCGTGGTGCCGATGGCGGACGTGTTCGTCCATATGCCCGGTGCGTCGGCGGAAGAGGTGGAAAAACTCGCCGCCTCGCCGCTGGAAGCCAAATTGCGCGAAGTGGACGGCGTGGAATATGTCTATTCAGCCTCCCGCGAAGGCGAGGCCATGGTCACGGTGCGCTTCTATGTGGGCGAAAACCGCGAAGACAGCCTGGTCAAGGTTTGGAACAAATTGATGTCCAACCAAGATGTCATCCCCTCCGGTGTCAAAGACTGGACGGTGAAACCGGTTGAAATCGACGATGTGCCGATTGTCACCCTCGCCTTGTCCTCCAGCAACCCAATCTATGACACAGCCAATCTGCGCCGACTGGCCGACGAGATCAAGGACAAGCTCGGCGGGGTCAAGGATTCGGGCAAGATTTCCGTGGTCGGCGGCGAACTGCGGCGCGTATTGATCTACCCGGACCCGGTGCAATTGGCGGCTCACGGCCTGACCTTGACCGGACTGATGCAAACCCTGACCGCCGCCAATGTCAATGTCCGGGCAGGCAGTTTCGATGCAGCAAACCGCTCCGTGCTATTGGACGCCGGCCCTGCCTATCATAATGTGGACGAAATTGCCGAAACCGTGGTCAAGGCGGATTCGGACCGCCCGGTTTATCTGCGCGATGTGGCCGAAGTGCGCGACGGGCCAGCCGAAGTGGAGACCTATACCCGCATTGGGTTCGGACAAGCATCAGCCAACAGCAAGACCCTCGCGCTTCACCTTGAACCACCCTCTAAAGAACTGAAAACCGACTCGGTCTTGAAGACCGAGTCGGTTTTGAAACGCAGTCAGAATGAGTCGGGCGTGAGTTTCGGACCGGAGCGCCAATCCGTCACCCTGGCCGTGTCCAAGCGCAAAGGGGCGAATGCCGTGGCGGTGGCCGAAGACACCATCAAGACCATGGAAGGGCTTTACGGCAAGCTGATTCCCGAGGATGTGACCGTCACCGTCACCCGCGATTACGGTGAAACGGCAAACCACAAGGTCAACGAACTGGTCAAGCATTTAGGGATAGCCATCGCCACCATCATCGTGTTGCTGGCTTTGGCCCTAGGGCCGAAAGAAGCCTTCATCGTCGCCATTGCCGTGCCGATGACTTTAGGTGTGACCTTGCTGTTCGATTTGATCTTTGGTTACACCATTAACCGAGTCACCTTGTTTGCTTTGATTTTGTCATTAGGGCTGTTGGTGGACGACCCCATCGTGGACGTGGAAAACATCTACCGCCATTTCAAGCTGCACAAGGAGCCGCCGCTGGAGGCCACGTTGACCGCCGTGGACGAGGTGCGCCCGCCGACCATCTTCGCCACCTTCGCCGTGATTGTGTCGTTCTTGCCGCTCTATTTCATCACCGGCATGATGGGTCCGTACATGGGCCCGATGGCCTTCAACGTACCCATCGCCATGCTGATGTCGCTGCTGGTGGCCTTCACCGTCACCCCTTGGGCCAGCTACCACTTGCTGCAAAGCGAATATGGCAAAGGCGATGAAGCGCCCTTCAACCTGAAGGCAAGCCCGTCCTACAAGCTCTATGACCGCATCCTCGGTGGGCTGGTGCGAAACCCTAGCCGGGCCAAGTGGTTCCTGTGGGCCATGGCCGCCGCGATGGTCGGATCCAGCCTGATGGCCGTCTACCGGATTGTGCCGCTCAAGCTGCTGCCCTTCGACAACAAAAACGAGTTGCAACTGGTCCTCGACCTGCCGCGCGGCGCGACGCTGGAAGCCACCGACGCGCTGGCGCGTGATCTGGGCCGCTATCTGGCATCCGTCAACGAAGTCACCGATTACGAGACCTATGTCGGCCTCGCCTCGCCGATGGATTTCAATGGCATGGTGCGCCACTATTATTTGCGCCAAGACGGCTGGCTGGGCGACATTCGGATCAATCTGCTGCCGAAGGAAAAGCGTGCGCAGCAATCCCACCAAATTGCCTTGCGCATCCGCCCGGACATCGAGCGCATCGCCAAATCCCATGGCGCGAAAGCCAAGATCGTCGAAACCCCGGCAGGGCCGCCGGTGTTGTCAACCTTTGTCGCCGAAGTGTATGGCCCCCTAGACAAGGACTATGCCGAATTGGCAGATGTCACCAAAGGGGTACGCAACGAAATCGAAAAAATTAAAGGTGTGGCGGACGCGGACGACAGGGTGGACGCACCCCAAGCCAAACTTAGCTTTCAACTGGACCGGCAGAAAGCCGCCCTGCACGGCGTGACGGTCCAAGACATCACCGAAACCCTCCAAGTGGCCCTGGCCGGGGGCATGGCGGGTACGGTGCATGAACCTTCGGAACGCCAGCCGCTGGAAATCACCGTCCGCTTGCCGCGTGCCGGACGCTCCAATACCGCCGACTTATTGGCCTTAAGGGTAAAGGCAAAGGAGGGTTCTCTGATCCCGCTGGGCGAGTTGGGGGCATTGACAGAAAACCAAGCCGACCTGACGATTTACCACAAGAACCTTAAGCGGCTGAATTACGTCACCTCGGACACCGTCGGGGTCAGCCCGGTGGAAGTGGTGTTCGATTGGTGGGACATTGAAAAAGCCAAGCCATTGCCTGCCGGTTACTCGGTGGACCTAGCCGGGGAAGGCGAATGGAAAATCACCGTGGATGTGTTCCGTGACTTGGGGTTGGCGTTTGGCGCGGCCTTGTTGATGATCTATGTGCTACTGGTGGCGCAGACTGGTTCTCTGGGGATGCCGCTGGTCATCATGGTGGCGATTCCTTTGACCATCATCGGCATCATGCCGGGCTTCTGGATTCTAAACTTGTTCACCAGCCCGGTGGCCGGTTATGCCAACCCCATCTTGTTTACCGCCACCGGCATGATCGGCATGATAGCCCTGGCCGGGATCGTGGTGCGCAACTCAATTATTCTCATCGACTTCATCGAACGCTTGCGCGAACAGGGCTTGGAGTTGGTCGAAGCCTTGGTGGAGGCGGGTGCAACCCGTCTGAGGCCAATATTTTTAACCGCCGGCGCAGCCATGTTTGGTTCCTTCGTCATCACCCTGGACCCGATCTTCTCAGGGCTGGCTTGGAGCTTCATCTTTGGCATTTTCGCATCGACGGCGTTTTCTTTGCTAGTGGTGCCGGTGGTGTATTTCCTGATTAACCGGGATACAGCGTTTTCAACATCAAAGAGTTACTAGATAGCTGGTATGATAGCGCAGGACATTCGATTAATTTTAAGGTTTAACTGAATATTCATTTTTAGGTAATTTTTAAACATGAAAACGCTGTAATATTGAAAGCTGGATCTTCCAAGACCGCATTCCAGAACTGAAATCATCGTTGTTGTACAAAAGTCTAACAATAGCTGAAATGCTGTCATTCAGTCATGGATTGTAGGAGTCTATAAGCCATGGATTATCACTATATACAGCGTTTTTATCTTAACAAAGAAAAATAGTAAAGAACACCCAATCAAACCATCAATTGTGTGAATGGCCTTGCAGAATAACATAAAGTAACGTAAGCGTTCACCCCCCCCCCGCTTTTTCCCGGCAGCGCGGCCATCTTGGCCTCCATTTCAGCGGGCGAGACGCCCACGCTCCCAGGGGGGGGGTGAACGCTTACAAAGTAACAAGTAACCTGTGATATTAAAAATGCTGTATCAGAAGAACTAAAACATAAATGAAGAGGAGATAGAGACATGACCACCTTAACCAACCCTACACGCCGTAGTTTCCTGCAATATTCCAGCTTGGGATTGCTCACCCTGTCCACTTTTCCCGGCTGGCTGGCTGCCATGGAGGGGATGGGCAACATGCCCCCCATGCCGAAGATGGCACCCAACAAGGCATCCCCCGATTTCAAGCCGGATGTGGAAATCGAACTTACCTGCAAGCCCGGTTCTGTATCCATTTTGCCGGGACAGGCGACCCGCGTTCAGCAATATTCCGGCCGATTGATTAAAGGGCCGGAAAACGCCCTGACGACATTGCCGGACTCCTATCTTGGACCCCTGATGCGATTTCAGCAGGGGCAGAAGGTCAGAATCACCCTGCGCAACGAACTGGCCGAGCCGACCATCACCCACTGGCACGGCCTAAACGTGCCCGCGCTGATGGACGGCCATCCGGTTTACGCAATCAGTCAAGGCGAGGCGTTCGTCTACGAGTTCGAGATTCGCAACCGGGCCGGGATGATCCTGTACCACCCGCACACGCACGGGGTGACGGGGGAACAGGTCTACCACGGCTTGGCGGGTGCCATGTTGATCAACGACGCCGAGGAGCAGTCCTTAAAATTGCCCTCCGGCGAATACGAAATCCCCATCGTCATTCAGGACCGGCTGTTCGACGAAAAAAACCAGTTGGTTTACGCGCAGAGCATGCATGACCGCATGATGGGTTTCCACGGCGATAGAATCTTAGTCAATGGCCGTCCCGACTTCAGCCTCGACGTGGCTAGCCGCGCCTATAGACTGCGGGTGCTCAACGGCTCCAATGCGCGTATCTACAAACTAGCCTGGGATGATGGCTCGCCCGTCACCGTGATCGGCGTCGATGGCGGGCTGTTGGAGCAGCCGGTGGTCAAGCCCTATGTCATGCTCGCACCCGGCGAACGGCTGGACGTGTGGGCGGATTTCAGCGGGCGCGCCGTCGGCTCGCAACTCGTCATGCGCAGCCGGCCGTTCACCGGCGTGTTGCCAAAAATGGCCGAGCGCATGATGCGCGGTGAAATGGGCGGGATGATGGGCGGGATGGACCATCAAGGAGAAGGCGGCAAGAAGCAGGAAGGCGGTCAAGCCATGGGTGGCATGGGGATGGGCGGCATGATGGGCATGATGGGCGGCGGCATGGGCGGTCATCAGGGCGAAAGCGGCAAAAAGCCGGAGGGCGGCCAGGGCATGGGCATGATGGGTGGAATGGGGGGCATGCACGGGATGATGGGGAATAAAATCCCCGTCGGCAGCGACTACCCCATTTTCACGGTTCGCGTCACGCGCCAAGGGAGCGACAGCCCCAGCCTGCCGACCCACCTATCGAAAATAACACGCTATAAGCTCGAGGACACTGCCAACCCTGGCAAACCGGTGCCCATTGGCATTTCCGAAGGGCCCATGTCCATGCTGATCAATGGGCGGCCTTATGCCTACAACGACATTCAGCCCAACGAGCGCATTCCCTTCGATACCGTGCAACTGATGGAGATTTTCCATGCCCATGGCGGCGAAGGCGGACATGGCGGCGGTGCAAAAGGCACCCCCGAAGCTGCTGCGGGTGGTCATGCAGAGGGCGGCAAACCAGCCGAAGGCCAAACTGGTGCGATGCAACAGGGCATGATGGGCGGCGGCATGGGCATGATGGGTGGTATGCACGGTCAGGGCAGTGAGGCCAAAAAACAGGAAGGCGGCCATGCCATGGGTGGCATGGGCATGATGGGGGGCATGGGTGGTCAAACTACCGAGGGCAAACCCAAGGGAGAGGGTCAAGCCATGGGCGGCATGGCGGGTGGTGGAATGGGTATGATGGGAGGCATGGGCGGAATGGGCATGATGATGTCCATGGCCCATCCGATTCACCTGCACGAACAGCCCTTCCAGATCGTCAGCCGCACCATCGGCACCGAAGAAGCGGAGGACTATGCCACCGTGCATGAGGGCTTCATCGACAGCGGCTGGAAGGACACCGTGCTGGTCATGCCCGGCGAACGGGTGAAAATCATCAAGCCGTTCAAAGACTACAAGGGGCTGTTCATGGTCCACTGCCATAACTTGGAACACGAGGACATGGGCATGATGCGCGAGTTCTTGGTGGAGTGATTTGTCAACTTTGCCAATCAAAGATCGGCAAACTGGGAACGAATCGGGGAAAATACTGCCGTAAACACCGATATGGCTTGGGTTCTGTTACAACCGAGCCATTCGCAAACCTAACACTTGACCAATCGGAGGAATAACATGAGCAAAATTCTTGAAGAAGTACTGAGTGCAAACTCAAGCTATGTCGCCAGTTTCGCTGACAAAGGCGAACTAGCCCTGCCCCCGGCGCGAAGCTTCGCCATTCTCACCTGCATGGATGCGCGTTTGGACCCGGCCAAATACGCCGGATTGGCGGAAGGCGATGCCCATGTGATCCGCAATGCCGGTGGGCGGGCTAGCGATGATGCCATCCGTTCGCTGGTGATTTCCTACAAACTGCTGGGGACTCGCGAATGGTTCGTGATCCACCACACCAATTGCGGCATGGAATTGTTCACCAACGAAATCATGAGCGGCCTACTGGCCAGCAGCCTGAAAACGGCATCCATTGATGCGAATGGCTGGCACGACTGCGGCGAAGGCCCCGGCTGCACCGAAGGCAAGTACATAAACTGGCTGACCATCAAAAGCCAAGAGGAAAGCGTGCTTGAAGATGTCAAACGCATCCGCAACCACCCCTTGGTGCCGACAGAAATCCCCGTCTACGGCTACATCTACGATGTAAAATCGGGAAAGCTGATCGAAGTGCCGGAGGCAACCCAAGCAGGCAAAGGCATCTGAGGCCAAAGCCCCAACTTCCTTCCCCTCCGAAACCAAACACTTCGGCGGGGAAAGGCCAAGCCAATACTGTTGTATTAAGCACGCTCACGTTCCAAATCGTAGGGCGGCAACCCTTTGCCGCCGAGACAAACCGTATACCCAGTCGGCAGGATTGTTGGACTAAGCCTGCTGCCATCACTCCGGCAACAGGCCCTCCAGTGCCGTTTTGTCCAATTTTTCCTTTTCCACCTTGAGATAGGCTACCCCGTCATCGGCCAATACCACCGCTTCAATAACACCGGGTACTAGCCGTAATTTGGCCGATATGGCAATGGCCTCACTCGCGCTTAGAATGCCGAAGTTGATTAATAGGGAACTGAGATGGCGGGGCGGGGCCATGCGCAGGGCGACCAAAGCCCAGATTAGGGCTAGGATGGAGCAGAAGGCAAATACGTAGGGGACTCCAAAGATGCCGTAGATTGTGCCGCCGGTGACTCCGCCGACAAAAGCGCCAAAAAATTGGGCGGCGGAATAAACGCCCATGGCCGTGCCTTTCAATTCGGAAGGGGCGACTTTGGAGATCATGGAGGGCAGTGTCGCTTCCAGCAGATTGAAACCAGTGAAGAACACAAACAGCAGGAACCCAATGACATAGATGTTGTATGCCCCGAAAAACAGTCCGGCATCTGCGAGTGCGACGACGGCGATGAAAGAGACAAACACGGGCTTCATCTTGCGCTTCTTTTCCGCTAGGATTACAAATGGCACCATGCCGAACATGGACAGCAAGAACACTGGCAAATAAACCATCCAATGGCTGGCAGTTTCCAATTGCACCGTATCGCGCAGAACCAATGGAACCACCACAAAGGTGGCTGTGAGAATGGCATGGAGGGAAAAAATGCCGAAATCTAGCCTTAGCAATTCCGGGTTTTTCAGCACCTTGCCAAATTGTGCCGGTTGCGCCTCGGCATCGCGGTGGAAGCGGCTGACGACTGGCGTGGGTACGATGAGATAAAGCACGGCGATGCCGGCCAGTGCCAGGCAACTGATGACCCAGAAAATGCCCTTCACGCCGATCAGCCCTTCCAAGACCGGTCCGGCAACCATGGAAACGGCGAAGGAAATGCCAATGCTGATGCCGATTAAGGCCATGGCTTTGGTGCGATGCTCCTCGCGGGTCAGGTCGGCGGCCAAGGCCATGACGACGGAAGCCACCGCGCCTGCACCTTGGATGGAGCGACCAAGGATCACGCCGTAGATGGAGTCGGCCAAGGCAGCAACCACGCTTCCCAAGGCAAAGACAAGCAGGCCAAAGGCAATGACTTTCTTTCTGCCCACATGGTCTGACCAAAGCCCGTAGGGAATGCCGAGCAGGGCTTGGGTTAGCCCGTAGGCACTGATGGCGAGGCCAATCAGAAAAGGGGTTGACCCTTCCAGATCGCGGGCGTAGATTGAAAACACGGGCAGGATCATAAACAGCCCTAGCATTCTGAGCATGTAGATCCCGGCGAGGGAAAGGCTGGCGCGCAATTCTGCGCGTGTCATCGGTGTGTCAATTTCCAACGCCTGCTTCAAAGCGGCTACTCCTGAGATTTAAGTGGTTGTCGGATAGCTTACTAACTGATGTTACGTATGGTGTGGCAAAGCTCGCTTTGCCTGTCAAGGCAAGCCTTGACACTCCAAATCAAATCGCCGTAGGTCGGCAACCCATTGCCGACAACAGAACTAAGGCAATTTTTGGGCCTTGTCGTACTCGGAAAAGAAATTTTTCAGCCTTTCATTAATTTCCTGGGCGATGGGTTGCGCCAATGCATCCTGCCCACCCGCTGCGGCCTTGATGATTGTGCTTTCCCAGAGAATGGCATCCACATGTTGTGGAATGCTGGTGGGGTGTTTCGGCAGGCTGGAATCCTGCGGGCCAATTTCTGTTGCCCGGTTGATCGCATGGGCATAGTGAGCCAGCACACTGATGCGGGCGGTGATGGCCGAAGGTTCGCTGCCGGGTTCAGTGCCGACGACATCAATGATGACTTTAAGCCTGCCGGTCAAGTGGGGTAGCAGGGCGACATCATTGGCGTTGCGGGCTTTGTGGAACTTGACGTTATGTTCCACTGACTGGGCTTCCAGATTTTTATAGCTGTCTTGGCAGATTTGCTTCAATGCGTTTGATTTCGATTCCTCGGCAGGGCAGTAAAAGATCATGCCCGGCCACCCTTTGAGCCGACCCAAGTTGGCCCCCATCATGTGTTCGATGATCTTCTGTTCGGCGACATCGGACACGACCGGAACGTCTTTGTGATCAGCCGCTGAGGGTTGCGTTTCAGCCAGACAGAATGGCGCGAAGGCCATAAGTGCCAATACTAGCAGGGGATTGGCAAGGTGTGCGGCGGGGGTCTTGGTAAATTTCAACATGACATTTCCTCGTTTTTTACTTAAGTTAAATTGTAACGGACAAACATGATCAGCCCTATCGTTCATCAATGTCAATCTGTCCAGTCAGGCGGCGGCGAATGTGGGACCAGGACATCCCGACAGCAAGAATGAAGGCTACAGGAACCCTGTCCAGTTAAAAGTGTCCTTGTACATATCGGTGATTGCATTATTGTGGTTACGATTTAAGCATTTAATATAAGGAGAGTAGGTTGAGTCAAGAAAAACAGATGCAATTGTCATTTTGCTCCGACAAGTGCCTCTGCATAGAGAGGGCTGATGCCAAGTTTGCACCTGCTTCGCTTACTATCAATCTGACATGGCTTTGGTCATCGTTCAGCCCACTAAATATGGAGTGCGGCGACTCGTCGCCGCTTTCAGAACCATGCGGCGACGAGTCGCCGCACTCCCCAAACTCACCTATCGGGCTTAACGATGACCAAGGCCATGTGACATTACTCTGACAGCACACGCTATAATGACGACAAATTTTCATCACCATGAGTTTTGCCGTGCGTAAAGTGCTAGATGTAATTTTAGTCCTCCTGTTCATGGAGTTTTGTTTTTTTCTTTTTAAGCTGGCGATGCGATGGTTTCCCGCTTAAAGATCACTGTTCTTTTCAGAAATTGTTTGATTGAGGCCGTTGGATTAGCAGTTATCATTTTGGTAAAGATAATAAGGGCGGGTTTGGAACCCGCCCCTACGCAGGAAATATAATTAAAAATTATCGATGCATTATAAACGGGATGCGGGATGTCGATTCGTAGGGGCGGGTTCCAAACCCGCCCGGTTTTGTCCAAAATGAGAATTGCTGGCATTGGATCGGGCCTAAAAAACCTTTATTTTTGATGGTTCGCTCAGTGCGCGATTTGAAATGGGGAGGGATAGAAAGGTGGTTGGCAAGTGTCTATATTACGAGAGTATCAATGGTTGGTCTGCCCAGCCTTGAATTTGGCCTAATGGGCCATACATCAATTAACACCGCCATCGGCGGTTCGCAAATAGCGAGGTACGACATGGAAATTTTAATTACCGGCGGGACCGGTTCCATAGGCCGGGTGCTATGCCGGACATTGACAGAAAAAGGCCATCGGTTGACGGTGTTAAGCCGCAACCCTACGAAGGTTAAGGCAATTTGTGGCGAAGGAACGGTCGCTATTTCTTCATTAGATGATCTACAGGAATCAGATCATTTTGATGCGGTGGTCAATTTGGCCGGAGAGGCCGTCATCGGAGCCTACTGGACGGAAAACAGAAAACAAATACTCTGGAATAGCCGTGTTGCCGTGACCAGGCAATTGACAGATTTTATAAGTAGGGCGACTGTCAAGCCCCGCGTGTTCATCAGCACGTCTGCTGTGGGCTTCTACGGAAACGGAGGCGACAACATCATAAACGAGGATTCCCCCGGTTCGGGTGGTTTTGCGCATACCCTCTGCCAGGGGTGGGAAGATGCCGCGAGTCGGGTTAAGGAATTTGGCGTAAGGCTTTGCATTGTCCGTTTTGGCCTTGTTCTTATGTCCCACGGCGGTATGCTAAAGAGCATGCTGCCTTCGTTCCGTGTCGGGCTTGGTGCGAGGATTGGCAGTGGGCAACAATGGATGCCTTGGATTCATTGTCAGGATTTGGTGTCCATGATTGAATTGCTTTTGGGCAATGCTGAATTGTGCGGCGTGTTCAATGGCGTTGCGCCAAATCCGGTCACTAACCGCGAATTCACTGTTAGTTTGGCCCGTCATTTGAAACGGCCTGTCTTTCTTTTCGTCCCTGAATGGCTGCTTAAATTGGGCATGGGAGAGATGGGGCAACTGCTATTGGATGGTCAACGTGCAATCCCCAAACGGTTTCAGGAGGCTGGATTCGTGTTCCAGTATCCTAGCCTGGATTCTGCACTGACTGAGATTATAGGTTAAAGCCGTAGCCCGGATGGAGCCGCTTGGCGAGCGAAAATCCGGGTTTTGTGGCGCTGTTCCCCCGGATTACGCCTGGAAGGCTCCATCCGGGCTACGGCCTCATCAGTGTATAAAATTTCATCCACAACACAAAGAGAGATTTATGAAAAAAACAAGCAGGTTTCTGCTAAGCATGTTGGTCGCATTTTGCTTGATGTCAGCATTCCTTGGCGAGGCTTATGCGGCTCGATTGGGCGGTGGCAAGTCCTTCGGGAGCCGTCCCTCCTATAGCACCCCTTACAACAATCGGTCGGGCGGATTTAACCAAGCAAGCCCTGCCCAGCAACCGGCCTATCAACAACCCGGCATGGCTGCCCAACGCAATCAGGCGGCCCGTGATGCAATGGGTAGGCGTGGCGGTCTGATGGGTATGCTAGGTGGGTTGGCATTGGGCGGGTTGTTGGGCGCGATGTTTTTCGGCGGCGGGTTTGAAGGCATCAATTTCATGGATATCCTGATTTTTGCAGGCATCGCCTTTGTGCTGTTTAAGCTCTACTCCGCCTACACCCAACGTGGGCAGCGGCAAGGAATGCCAGCAGGGCAGTCACCGGGCTATTCTGCGGGATCGGGTTACGAACCAGCCTATCAGCGTAATGCAGAGCCTGTAGAAAGGGTATCGAACAGGGCTGGGTTCAATACCGACGTGTTGTTCAATCGGGGTGGAAATGCACAAGCTAATGGATATAGGCCTGCCGCCCAGTCTGATTTGCCCGCCGATTTTGATGCGGCGACTTTCTTGAAAGGGGCCAAATCGGCCTATGCCCATCTCCAACAGGCTTGGGATACCGGCGATTTGGCTGAATTGCGTGGGCTATGCACGGACAAGGTGTTTGGCGAGTTGCAGGATCAACTGCAGCAGCGTGTCGGCGAAAACCGCACCGAATTGTTGAAAGTGGAGTCGGTGATATTGGCGGTTGAAGACGTGGGAGGGGATCGTGAAGTGGCGGTGTTGTTTGATGTGACACTGCGTGAGTCACCCGGACAAACGCCTGCCCAGGTAAAAGAAGTTTGGCATTTCACCCGTTCACGGGCAAGCAAACAGCCGACGTGGTTCCTTGACGGCATTCAGCAGATCGAAGAATAAGCGGCATGTGGCTAAAGGCGTTTCATTTGATTTTCATGGTGACTTGGTTCGCCGGCTTGTTTTACCTACCGCGTCTTTTCGTTTACCACACCATGACCTCCGACGTGGTCAGCATCGAGCGATTCAAGATCATGGAACGAAAGCTTTATTTCGGCATCATGATGCCTGGAATGGTGCTAACCTTGGTGTTTGGCATTTGGATGCTGGTTGACTATGCTTGGGATTTGTACCGGACTAGCCACTGGCTGCATTTGAAATTGACCCTACTAGTGCTGCTGGTGGCCTATCATTTTTGGTGTGGGAAATGGTTGCTTGACTTCAAACATGACCGTAATATACACAGCCATATCTTCTATCGCTGGATCAACGAAATTCCGGTGATTTTTCTGTTCGCCATGGTGCTATTGGCGGTGATTAAACCGTTTTGAGGAGAAGTGAAAAAATGCCTACTTACGATTACCAGTGTCAAACTTGCAAAAAAGACTTCACGGCCTTGCATAAAATCAGCGAGGCCGCACCGCCTTGCCCTGACTGTGGCGGCGAAGCAAAGAAGAAATTGTCCGCCCCGGCAGTGCATGGCGGGGGGCAGAAAGCCGCCCCGCCTCCAAGCGGGGGGTGCGGCATGGGTGGATGTGGGCATAGGCATTAATCGGAACGCCAAGCCCCAGCTTGGCATCAGGGTGTACCGCGCCAAGCTGGGGCTTGGCGTTCCGTCAAAGGCTGATTTGACGTTAACTTAATGGCCGTGACCTAGCGCCTTTACCGCGTTGCCCGCAGACGGACATCCAAGGGCGGAATAGGCGGTATTCCGCCGCATGTGTAGCCATTCGGCGCAATACGCGAGTACGCTATTGCGCCCTTACCGCGCTGTATTACCACGCGGGAGCGCTCGCCGTTATAAACAAGTCCCTTCGGACCAAAAACGCCGTCATTCCGGCAGGGATTGCCGGAATCCAGAAGCCATGGAGGGCAAACTCGTCGCAGAGCAAGTGTTTGATTTTGTTAATTTGCAGCCCACAGTTTCACATCCCTGTGGACTGGATTCCGGCAATCCCTGCCGGAATGACGTACCCCCTACACTTGTGTATAACGGCGAGCGCGGAAGCGTGGGAACGATAAAAAAAAGAGCAAAAAAGCCAAAGGGAAAAAGCACAAAGGGTTATAAGTCTTGGGCAAGACGGAAGCCGATGAAGTAGCTCCGGTCGTCCGTATCGTACCCGTAGCGGTGGGCCGAGCGGAGGTAGACCGGCCTGCTGTTCCAAGATCCCCCGCGAATCACTCGCCGGTCTGAGGCACATTCCGTGCCATCATCAAATATACCACCGTCATTGGGTGCGCCCTGATAGCTATCGTGATAGCAATCCTGCACCCACTCCCAAACATTGCCCAAGGTATTGTGTAAGCCCCAGGCATTGGGCTCAAAGGCATCCGCCGGGGCCGTGAACGGAAAATCATCCGAACATTTAAACGGTTCCCAGGTGATGCCGCCATAAGTGGCTTTAATCCTAGACTCATTGTTCTGGTCGAACACATTGGCATAGGTGCAGGCCGTGTCGGGTTCGCCTGGTGGGTTTTCGGCCCAAAACCGGGGCGTTGTCGTGCCGGCGCGGGTGGCATATTCCCATTCCGCCTCGGACGGCAGCCGATACCATTTTCCGGTGCGCTCGGACAGCCATTGCGCGTAGGCCACCGCATCGTCCCAACTGATATTGATGACCGGCCGATTGCCACGCCCCCAGCCTTGATCGTTCGGTTTGTCGCGGTCGGTGGCGGCGGCAAACAAATCGAACTCGTCAAAGCTGACTTCATAACGGCCCAGCGCAAAGGGTTTGGCGAATTGAACCGTGTGAACGGGTTTCTCGTCATCTTGCCCATTCGGATCGCCCATTTGGAAATCTCCTGCCGGTATCCTGACCATGGCCGGTTCGGTCAACGGCCAGAGTTGGTATTGAACCAATAGGGCTTTCGTTGCCAAGGCGGGCGGATAAAAAGATCGGCTGACATGGAAAAACAGGCCCAAGCCTAGAACCAAGCCGATGCCTGAAACGGCCCAACCGACTTGCATCCATCGACTTTTGTTGTTGCAGGCGGTCAAATAAGCTTGCGCGGTTGCCGAGCGCGGTTCGGCCGCTTGACTATAGCCCTTGAGCAGGTTCCCGGTGCGCAAGCCCGCGTCCGGCTTTCCGGCCTTGTCCCATTCATCGGCGACCCGTTCCAAATCGCGGCGCAAACGCAGTGCTTTGGCAGCGTCTAAAATCCACAGCCGCAAGCGGTCCCAGCCGCTCAACACCGTTTCATGCGACACTTCCAGCGTGGCTTGGTTTTGTTCCCCGTTGCCGGACACCAACAGCCTCGCTGTGGTCAGGGCGGCGGCCAGTTTTTTCATGTCCCCGGTCAGGTCTTTTTGTAGCGCACGGCGACGGGTGGCGACTTCCTGCTCGTTGACTTCGACCAAGTACGCGAACAGCTTGGGCAAGGCTGTGTCTAGGTTTAGGGAATTTTTCAGCCCGGCCAATGCGGTGTTGGCACGTTTTTGGATGGACCCGGTCACGCCGCCCAGGCTTTCATAGGCGGCGATGCTAAGGTAGTGCGAAGGCAGTTCCTGTTCGTATAATTGATTGAGCGTGTAAGCGATCAGTGCCATCGCCCCCGGTCCCCGGCCTGCCTCGTCCAGCAGCTTGGTTGCCAAGCCGTCTTGCAGTTCCACACCGGCCGCTTCGGCAGGGCGGGTAATCATTTGATGAATCGCGCCGGTCCCCGGCAAGTCGAGCGGGAAAGTGCCACGATCTTGGCGCAGAAGGTTGGCTAGAATGGGTTCGGTAATCGCGGTGGCGTAAAAATCGGCGCGTAAGGTCACTACCGCCCGGATGCGCGGCAGCGACACAACACGCTCCAACAGCTTAATGAAATCCCCCGTCTCACTGGGCTTGCATTGGGTAAACAATTCTTCAAACTGGTCGATGACCAGTAATAGCTCTTTGGCTGGCGGATGGTTTGTCAGCAAGGTGTCCAGATGGCGTTGCGCAAGCCGCCCGTCAGCTTGCAGCGAGCCGGCCAGTTCGGCTTCGGTTTGATCGGTGAGTTTCAGTTGGTTTTTCAGGGTAACAGCCAATGCCAGAAAAGGGTTGTCCCCTTTCTCGCCGGGTTTGAAGATTATGTCTATCCAAGGGGCATGGTTAATCAGGCCGGTGCGCAGGTGCGGCAACAAGCCGGCCTTAACTAGGGATGACTTGCCGGACCCGGATACGCCGACGACGGCGACAAAACGGACCTTAGTGTCGGCAAACTGATTCAGCAATTGATTGACCTCGCGCCCCCGGCCAAAATAAATCGGGGCTTGTTCCGGGGTGAATGCCTCCAAGCCGGGGTAGGGCGATTCGGTCCAGAGCGGTTTTACTAAAGGGTTGCCAGAAACATCGGAATTACTGGCGGGGGGCAAGGTTTCCAGCAACTTATCCAAGCGGTCGCGCAGAAAACGCTCGAATTGTTGGCTGAAGTCGTTGGGTGTGTCGTAGCGGTTAATCCCCCCATTCAGTGAGTTGTCAGGATTGGTGAAACCTGTAAAGAATTTTTGCAGTTTTCCCCATTGCTCGACGATGGTTGAATATTGCGGATCATCCAAAGCGGGTTTGGGGACTTCCATGCGTTGGAACACCCAGATATTGCCGGGTTGTTGCTTTGTTCTAAAGCCTTTGATCGCATTCAGGTACTCCCATTCGGTGCCGGACAGATACGGCGTGCCGTCTGCCTTTAATTCAAAGTCGGCAGGTATTGGCGTGCCGATGCGCGACCAGAGGATGACCACCACCAAATCGCAATCCTCGGGTTTGGGTAGCCCCTGGGCAATGGCTTGTTGCGGGGTCAACCCGGCTTCCATCGCCACCGCCGCACCGGGTTGGTCCCACGCGACAATTTCACACCCGATTCGTCCACGAAATCGCCGTTCGCCATTGATGTGGTCGATGGCTTCGCGGGCCAGCTTGCGTTCAAACGACACATCACCGGGTGAGGCGAGAAATATCCGAAATCGCTTCAAAAGATTGGCATCGGTCATACAGCGTTCTCAACATCAAAGAGTTACTTACAGCGTTTTCAGCATCAATTACAGCATTTTTTCTTAACAAAGGGTAATAATAAAGGACGATTAATCAAACCATCTTGCGTGTATGTGCCTTGCAAAATAATATGACCTAAAAGTAACTCTCTGATATTAAAAATGCTGTAGTTTCACCCGCCCAGTCCATCCAGCCCGACACCTACCTTTTGCAGTTCGGTAACGAGTACGGCAAGTGGTTCCGGGATTGCGCCGGGTTCAGCCTGCTTGACCGCCGCTTCCAGTTGGGCGGCAAGTTCACCGAGCAATTCCACTCCAAGGGTACGGGCCGTACCCTTCAGCGAATGGGCCAGCCTTTGGGCAGTCTGCCAATCGCCGTTATCCAGCGCCCCTTGGAAGTTTGCCTCGAAGCCGTGGCAATAGCTGTCCCGGAATTTTCGCAGTAGCCTGAAGTAAAGCGCCTGATTATGGTTGGTTCTGGCCAATCCTACCCTCACATCAATCCCCGGCAGTTCGGCTATTGGCGGTTTAGGCGGGCTGGGTTTGGGCGTGATAGTTTGAACTTGGTCAGAAACCTGCGGTTTTATATGGCGGACTAGCAACCTAATGAGTTCGGTCAAGTCTACCGGTTTAGACAGGTAGTCGTTCATGCCTGCGGCTAGGCAGTTGTCCCTGTCGCTACTCAACGCATTGGCGGTCAGGGCGATGATGGGCAAATCTGCAAAGCGCTCTTGGGTGCGTAGCTTCCGGGTGGCTGCGTAGCCGTCCATGACGGGCATCTGGCAGTCCATCAGTATTGCATCGGGGGGCTTGGCTTCCACTTCCCGCAATGCTTCCAGGCCGTTCACGGCCCAACGCACCGATAGCCCCAAATCGCGGAGAAGTTCCACCATCATCTCACGGTTGATTTCAGTGTCCTCGACCAACAGAATGTCGATTTTGCCTAGGCTCTTGGCCATTAAGGCTGCATCGCCTAATGCGGGTGTTACGGCTCGATCGGGCCCAGCCGATATACCACTGCCTATCAGGTCGATGATTCGCTCCTCAAGCCTAGTCATCGTGATGGGCTTGAACAAAGCGCCCTCAATGCTATCGCTGCGGTGGTGCGAAGCCAGTGGAATCAGCGGCAAACCGTTTTTGGCGGCCCACTCCCGGAGTGGGCTGGCATTTTGGAATTCAGGCAGTTCTTCGTCGATCAATATGCATAGATAGGGGTCGTTTTCAGTGAAATGTTCTTTCGTAATTGCATCCCACGAGGCGTAGGTTTCTGCCACCAGCCCTAGATGCCGAAGTTGACCTTCCAAAGCACGACGGGTAGCCAAGTTCTTGTCTATCACCAGTAACCGCCTGCCTGCATGATGGGTCAGGGCCGGATTGGCGGAGGAGTCTAAGTCGGCCACGTCCAGCCTGATGGTGAATTGGAAGGTGGTGCCTTGGCCAAGCTCACTGTCCACCCAAATATGGCCTTCCATCATCTCCACTAGCCGCTTGCTGATTGCTAGTCCCAGCCCAGTGCCGCCGAACCGGCGTGTGGTCGAGGCATCCACTTGGTGAAAGGGGGTGAATAGCCCTGCCTGTTGTTCTGGTGACAGTCCGCAGCCCTCGTCACTGACCGCCACCCTAAGCATCAAGGATTTCCCCTCCCATGATTCGACCCGGAGGCACACGATAATCGTACCCTGCTCTGAAAACTTGATGGCGTTGCCCACCAAGTTCATGAGTATCTGGCTTAGCCGCAGGGGGTCGCCAACCAAGCGGCGGGGCAGGTCGGCATCGCCGTCAAAGACCAACTCCAAACCGCGATTTGCAGCTTTGTCCCCCATGACTAGCCCCAAATTTTCCAGCACCCGATCCAGATCGAATTCCAATTCCTCCAAAGTCAGCATATCCGCTTCAATCTTGGAGAAGTCTAGGATGTTGTTGACGAGGCTGAGCAAGTGGCTGGAGGCTGTCTTGATCTTGGTCAGATAACCCCGCTGCCGTTCTGTGGGGCCGGCCCCAAGACCCAGGTCGGTGAAGCCCAGGATCGCGCTGACCGGGGTGCGAATTTCGTGACTCATGTTGGCGAGGAAGAGGCTCTTTGCTTCGGAGGCCGCCTCGGCGGCTTCCTTGGCCTCACGCAATGCCTGTTCAGCCAGCTTACGCCCGCTGATGTCCACCGCGAAGGCGATATGCCGCGCAGACAATCCTGCTTCAGATCCCTTATAGTGCACCCTCAACTCCACAGAAAAGAGTTGTCCGTTCTTGTGCATTATCACCGTGTCGAAACGGATGAAACTTTTGGCGCGGATTTCTGCGGCAATTTTGAGATAGGTTTCCCTGCTGATGCTGGGGTCGATGTCAGTGACCGAAAGCTCGGTCATTTCGTCTTGCGTATACCCTAGGAGATTGGATGCATGTTGGTTGACAGACAGCAACTGGCCAGTGTCTGCCTCGACCCATAAAATGGCTGTGCCGACGCTTTCCAGCGCGAAGACCGTATCGCTCAGCTTTTGGTTGGCGTTTCGCAGTTCCAAGGTTCGCGTTTCCACTGTTTCCTCCAAGTGATCGCGGTGCTGTTGCAGTTCAGCCTCGGCCTTTTTGCGTTCGGTGATGTCCATGCCCGAACTCAATACGCCTTTCAACTGACCGTGGTCGTCGGCGAGGTAAGCATTCTCCCAGGCAATCAAGCGTTCAGTGCCGTCAGGGCAAGCCACGGGTGATTCATCTTTAGCGACGACGGGTTCGGCAGCGCTCATTATGGCAAGAAATCGGGGATAAGATGTTTCCATGCCCGAAGGCTGGGGTAGGGCATGTTCAAACCAATTGCGTCCCAGCAGTTCGCTCTCTTCTCGCCCTAAGAGTTCACACGCTTTGCGGTTAATCATCGTGATGCGACCGGTATTGTCCAGCAACACCATGACGCTTTGCGTGTTATCGAGATAATATTGCTTAAGGTCATGTTCTTGGCGTATGACCCGCTCACGGTCAAGTAGCCAGTTCAGCAGATTCCAGCCAAACAAGGCAAAAATGAGAGAGTATGAGGAATACGTCCAAATGGTATTCAGCCAAGTGATGGGATGGTGGGCATAAATCGGGTAGTCCAAATCGAATTCCAGCCTATGCCGACTTGCCGCAATACCGATCATTATTATAGAAAGGATATTGACGGCTATGAGCCACCAGGCTAGTTGATTGCCCAAAAACAGCACGGCAATGAATGAAAACGAGACTACCAGTACCCCGGCCTGCGCTATTGGGCCAAACTGTATGAATCCGCCGGTGGAAACTATCCACAGTAAAGCCAGCAAACCCAAAATCCGTGTGCAATAAGAAATTAGGCGGCGGCCAAACCATAATGACCAAATCGAGACTAGCACCATGATGTGTAGTCCCATCACGGGTTTCCAGCCAATCACAAGGATTCTCGATACCGACAAAGCCACCCCTAGAGTGGTGGTTACGCTGATCCACAGGATAATGTCGTTGAGCAGCTCGTTTTTTAGGGTCTGAAAATTATCTGTGTGGGTGTTTTTCATGGGTTCGGCGATGCGCTCTACCACAGTGGCAGAAAAAGTTTAAGGGACTGGGCAGGGCGTAAGCGTTCACCCCCCCCTGCCTTTATCTTGGGAGCGAGGCCATCTTGGCCGCTATTTCAGCGGACGAGACGTCCGCGCTCCCAGGGGGGAGTGAACGCTTACGGCAGGGCAAGGCTTGAAGCCATAATGCTGATAAAATTGTGCGGCCTTTTCGTCTTTCGCATCGACGAATACCCCCGCGCTCCCGACTACCTGGGCGGCAATCCTAGCCCGATTCACGGCATCGGCGAGTAGAAGGCGTCCCAGTCCCTGTCCTTGCATATCGGAACGGATGGCAAGCCGACCTAATCGCGTGACGGGTATCTGGCGGGGATATCGTTTGCGGAATTCCGGCGGCAATTCTTCAATGACTACGAAAGCGGATGCCAGTGCGTAAAAGCCAAGGATGGTATCCGTGCAGACATCCATATAACCGCCGTTTCTGAAATTCAAAGCACTGGCATTATCTTCGGGTATGGCTACAAAGGTGCGCGAAATTCCTTTGCCTTGGTGTTGCAAAGCCGTTTGCTGCAACCAAGTGTCAAGGGCATCGACACCGCAATCAAACCCGCTTCGGTCGTGGTGCCCAGTCAAAGCTTCCAGTCTGATCATTGCGGTGTGTGGTGTAATCTTGCAGAGCCGATATCAATTTTTCGTTGGGCGGCAGTGGATTGTCAAGGGCCTCCAAGAAATATCGCGCATCATCGGCACTCAGCCGGATGACGCGCTCTTGTTCGATAATGCGCTCGGCTTCGCGCAAGGCAGCTTGCACGACAAATTGGTTAACCGTCGAGCCAACCAGCGACGCGGCAGTTTCCAGAGTCTCTTGAACATGAAGGGGTACACGGGCGGTAATTCGACCGCGATCCAGTGTCGTATTAGGCATATGAGGAAAACCTGTTGAATGTCTCACTAAGAAGTCTAGCAGCAAGGTGTCAAATTGTCACCATATAAAGTCTAATGTTCACTGGAAATTCTCCCCCGCATGGCTTTGATTTGGCCCCGTTGGGATTTGCTTTCCAAGCGGCGTTTTTTTGAGCCGGCGGTTGGTTTGGTTGGTTTGCGCCGACGGGGTAGGGTGGACACGCTAGACACTAATTCATGCAGCCTGTCGATGGCATCTTGCCGGTTCAATTCTTGGCTACGGTGCTGCTGGGCCTTGATGACGACCACGCCGCCATCGGTGATACGCTGGTCATTCAGTGCCAGAAGCCGTTCTTTGATGATTTCAGGGAGGGACGACGATGCCCGAATATCAAAACGTAAATGCACCGCACTCGACACTTTGTTGACGTTTTGCCCACCCGAACCTTGGGCGCGTATCGCACTAATCTCGATTTCGCCGGAAGGAATGTCAAAACTGGGGTGATTGGGTTTTCGCAACATGGTGGGTTAGTAAAATAAAATGAATTTTGATAGGGGATGTTAGTGCAGCGGGTTTTGCGATAGCTTATTATATTCTGTTGATTGCCTGTGATTCTCAGTTTGGGCCAAAATAAAAGTTGTGGCCCGTCATTCCGGCAGGGATGCCGGAATCCAGCGTCCAAGGATGGCAATCTTCAAGTTACGGCAAGCCTTGTCGTAAGTTTGAAGCTTCACGTCCCTGTGACTGGATTCCTGCATACCTGCTGGAATGACGGCGTTTTAGCCAAAATTAGAATTGTCGGCGGATTGCGATTCTCAAACGGTTTTATTTAATTTTGGCTAAATCACAATAAGAGGTTTTGAACATGACCCACCTACAATTTGCCGGAATGGCCTGCCTAGTCATTGCCATTTTTGCGCCAGCCGCCAACGCAGCCCCTAGGGTTGGCCACCACGGGGGGCTTATTTTGGATTGCAAACCCCCGCAATTCTTTGACCAGACACCCGGCAAAGACGCAAAAGCCATTACCATTCAGGATTTCTCAATAACCGCCTCGGACAACACGGACCCGGAAACCGTCAAGGCATGGGCAAACAGTGAACCTGTGGAAGTCAAGGTTACCCAAGAGCGCAGCGGAAGTTACCTGATTAAAGGCCATCTAAAGACACCGGTCACCGTAGGCAAAGTTTGGTTTAGGGTCAACGCGGAATCAAATGACGGCTGCGACGAAAACAGTTCTTGGAACGTTTTTGCCGGTGGTTAGGTGATATCCAATAAAGAACATCCCATCCAAAGGCCGAGCTGGGGCTTGGCGCTCCTGGAAGGAACGCCAAGCCCCAGCTTGGCAAGGTGATTTGCGGAGGAATTGTTGGTGATTTTCGTGGACAATTCATTTCGGTTTTGGTGGATTCATTATTGGAAATCACCTTAGTTAAATCACCTTAGTTTGAATTGGCTTGCGTAGAAAACAAATGTTTCACCATTTCCTTATTCTGCACGATTGGAAAAAACCGCCCCGAAAGGCGGTTTTTTTGAATATGGAAAAAGCTAGGTTTAAGCCTTGTCCTGCTTCCGGCGCGAAAACCCGAACACACCCGCCAAGGCCGGGGCGACGAAAAACAACGCCGCTGGCAGCGGGGTTGGGGTTACATCGGTCAAGCTGACACCGTCCAACAACGTAAGAGGGGGGGATCCAACAGGTCCGCCATTGGCTAAAAAGCTCAAGACTTCTGAGGAAGCTGTTGCTGTAAACGTCAGATTGAACTGTTGCCAGCCAGTAAAACCCTCGCTGGTCAAATAGTACGCATTGTCCCCCGTGTTCCAGACATTCTGTTGAGAACCACCGAGAGTTACCGCCATCCAATCCCAAGTTTGACCGGATTTGCCGGCTTGCTGTCCGAGTGCCGAGTAAAATGACAAATTGTAGGTATCCCCGGTTATCAATCCAGACACGGTTTGGGTTAAAGCACCATGTAAGGTAGAGTCGCCATCCATAGTAATAAAATTCCCCCCATCGGGGCTTGCGGTGACAAGGTCGGGCCCACCATTTTGGGTAGTATCTACAACGCCAGGGATAGCTGATGGACTAACGGCCAAAGCCCACTGGGAGGCTGTCGTCCAACCGGATAGACCGGAGTTACTTGTATTGGGTATTACCCTGAGTCCCCCATTAAAATCCCCCATCACACTTGGTGTAGTCTGTTCAAACGAGCCGTTAGTGACCAAATTGACACTGGCGGCTTGTGAAGGCGATGCGATGAGCATCAAGGCAAAGGCGGCAACGCCAGCGGTTGCGGTTTTGTGTTGGTTCATGCCTGTCTCATAGCCCTAAAATGACCGTCTCACCACTGTCTCATGAGACACCCAGCAATTCTCATTTTTATCGTTTTATCGTTCCCACGCTCCAGCGCTCGCCGTTATACACAAGTGCCGACAAGCTGGAAAACACCGTCATATCGGCATGGATGCCGATATCCAGGCCATGGACGGTAACCATCCGACAGTGCAAGTGCTTGATTCAGGCGAGTCGCCAACCCGTAGTTTCCCGTCCGTGGATTCAAGGGCATCTGTTGTGTCCCACAGTTTGCCATCCTTGGACGCTGGATTTCGGCATCCATGCCGAAAAGACGGACCCCCAACACTTGTGTATAACGATGACGCAGAGCGAGGGAACGATACAAAAAAGGCCGGGGGCTGAACGGTTACCACAAAACAAAACCCCGGTTGGATTTGCATCCAACCGGGGTTCCGAATATTTCCCACCAGGCTTGCTAATCAGGGAAATAGATGCTTCACCATTTCCCTTTCTGCCAGCAATTCGTTCTCGGTCGCTCTCAGTCGTTCTTGGCTAAAGGCATCAATTGGCAAGTCCTGCACGATGGCATATTCGCCGTCTTGAATTCTGACCGGGAACGAGAAGATCAGCCCCTCCGCTATGCCGTAGCTGCCATCGCTGTAAACCGCCATGCTGACCCAGTCATCCTCCGGCGTACCCTTAACCCAACTGCGCATATGTTCAAGCGCTGCGTTGGCGGCGGAGGCGGCACTCGATTTGCCGCGCACGGCAATGACCTCGGCCCCGCGTTTTTGCACGGCGGAGATGAAATGTTCGTGGAACCAGGCTTCTTCCACCCCGTCCAAGGCCGCTTTTCCCTTGACTAAGGCATGGTGCAAATCGGGATATTGTGTGGTGGAGTGATTCCCCCAAATGATCATTTGCCGAATGTCGGCAACCAAGCAACCACAATGGGATGCCAATAGGCTAATGGCGCGGTTATGGTCCAGCCGTGTCATGGCGGTAAAATTTCTAGGGCTAAGATTGGGGGCATTGTTCAGCGCAATCAGAGCGTTGGTATTAGCCGGATTGCCAACCACTAAGACCTTGACATTCTTACCGGCCACCTCGTTAAGTGCGCGGCCTTGGACCGAGAAAATTTCCGCGTTAATATGCAATAGGTCTTGCCTTTCCATGCCGGGGCCGCGAGGGCGGGCACCCACTAGGAAGGCGATATCGGCATTTTCAAACGCTTCGTTTGGATCGGCTGTAATGACCACGCCAGCCAGTAGGGGCGAAGCGCAGTCGTCCAGTTCCATTTTAATGCCCTGCAAATCTTTGATGACAGCAGGTATATCCAATAAGCGCAGCACGATGGGCTGGTCTGGGCCTAGCAGATCGCCCGCGATGATGCGAAAAAGCAAGGCATAACTAATTTGCCCTGCGGCTCCTGTAACGGTAATATGTACCGGCGTATTCATCAATTCACCATTTCAATGTTGTAATATAATAAAATTAACCGACTTGAAAGCCTTTGGCCGAAATGGTTCGGCTGATGGCATCCAGATCGGCCTTACCTTCTTCGTATTCGATCTCTACACTGTTATCCCTAAAGTTCGGTTGCACACTAATCACACCCTCGCAGGATTTCACCGCCTCCCTGACGGAAGTCTCGCACCCGCCGCATTTCATGCCTTTAACGCTCAATACAGTTTTCATCGCTTTTGCCTCCGACTTTAATCAATCAACTTTTACTGCGGCTAGTCTGCCTATCCAAAAAAATCCGCAGCAGCTTTTGTCTAACCATTATACAATTTTCTAGAACACACGCTTTTATAGCTTTGGTCATCGCTCAGCCCAATGAGATGGAAGACGGGGTCGCCGCTCTTCAACATAATTGGGCCGGACGATGATCAAGGCCGCTTTTAGATAACTTTACTGTGACTACCCATGAATTTGAAAGCATCGGAAATTTTACAACGCTTTAAGGGGCAGGGACTCATTTTGGACTGTATCGGTCCTGATAATGTCATCAGCCGTTTCGCCCCCATTGACGAGTGCGCCGCTGGCGACTTGGTTTTTATTGATCACGCCAAATATCTCCCGTTGGTGCGAGAGCGTAAACCTGCTGCCGTGATTACCAACGAAACGATTGCCGCTGACCTTAGGGAGGAAGCCGGCCTCGCCATCCTGTTGACAAAGAACATCAGACTGGCCACGGCTCTGGTCAAGCAGGCCTACGATGATCGCGATTTCTACCATACGGAATGGCCGCGCATCCATCCGTCGTCCGTCATCCATCCTAGTGTCCATATTCCCGACAACGCAGTGATTGGTCCTGGTGTGGTTATTGGTGCGAATGTGGAACTGGGGGACCGGGCTGTCTTGATGGCCAATGCCGTGATTGAAAACAACGCCCGTATCGGCCAAGGAACAGTCGTCCATCCTGGTTGTGTGGTAAGCCATGGCTGTGAGATAGGTGCCGATGTGATGCTCAAGGCTGGTTGCGTCATCGGTTCAGAAGGGTTCGGTTTCGCCCAAGACGAAAAACGCCGCAATTACCGCATTCCGCACACTGGCAAAGTCATTATCGAGGATCGTGTCGTGATCGGGGCCAACACCACCATTGATCGTGCCACCTACGGAGCCACCATCATCCGTTCCGGCGTGATTATCGATGCCCTATGCCATATAGCCCATAATGTCGAACTCGGCGAGGATTGCATCCTCTGCGCCCATACGGGCATTTCCGGTTCCAGCCGTTTTGGTCAGAGGGTTATCGCATCAGGCCAGACGGGCGTACTCGACCACGTCACCGTAGCCAGCGATTCTGTGCTGCTGCATCGTGCGGGAATCAACCGCAGCCTCAAAGAACCCGGCATGTATGCGGGGGGGCCGGCACAGCCTCTGCAACAGTATTTGAAAAACATCGCCATCATGCCCAAACTGGCTGAAATTTGGTCGCGGCTGAAAAAACTGGAAAAGAAGGTCGCTGAACTCACTGGACCTTGAGTCAAACCGACTCGGTTTTGAAAACCGAGTCGGTTTATCGAGTGCCAGAGTATCGTTTGACTTAAATAACCGATGTTACGCATGATGCCAGATGTAGGCCGGAATAAGCCCGCCCCGGCGGGTGTTTCCGGCGAAGTAAGCCGCCTTGTCCGGGTAATCCTCTTGCTTTGAGCTTGTCGAAGGGGATGGCAAGCTTTAGTGGGTGCGATTAAAAGTGATGCACACGAACTAGGCAATACTTAAAAAATTACGCCGGGAGTGCAAGGCTTGCCTTGCTTGCACACACCTTCGCAAGGCAAGCCTTGCACTCCCGCATCACTTTTAATCGCACCCAGCTTTAGTTTACGGTGGGCTTTGTAGATTCTGCTTTACTCTTAACGTTGCGCCGTTGCGTGAGGCAAAAAATCTTCGCCCATTGAATGAACATGCCGCATTGCGAGAAAGGCAAAAGAAGGTCTCACGCAACGGCGCAACGACGCAACGTAAAAGCGCAAGTGATGGGTGACATGGCAATGGGTAGATTGGCTGTGACGGGCCTGATCGGTTTTTTCCGCTCGCCGTCGTTCCCTTTGACGACAAGGGCGCAATAGCACGCCGACGGATTGCACATTACCGCATTGCGTAAAAACAGTTAAATGATTGAAGTTAGACACCACTTTGTATAATGCGGATGGAGTGGCTTTCCCCCCATTGAAAATTTAGGATCGTATAGAATGAGCAAGCGACCATTACCCTCCGAGGAGAATAATTTTCTTAGCCAGCATGTCGCCCTCCTGCGGCATAGCTTCCGTCATTGGACCAAGCGGGAACTGGTTGCCCCCCGAATGAGCGACCAAGACGCGGCCCGCTTTTTGTTCCAAGCGCGGTTTGCCGTGGTTTCGCATGACACGGCCAAAGACCCGATTTTCAATTACGCCAACCAGACCGCTTTGAGCCTATTTGCAATGAGTTGGGAAGACTTCACTTCGCTTCCCTCGCGCATGTCGGCTGAACCCATGGAACAGCCGGAACGCCAAAGGCTCATGGATGAAGTCACCGGCAACGGTTTTATCGACAATTACAGCGGGGTGAGAATCGGTCGGCACGGGCGACGCTTTCTCATCGAAAACGCCGTGATATGGAATTTGGTGGAGCCTCACACTGGAATTTACAAGGGCCAGGCGGCGTTAATCAAAGACTGGAAATTTTTATGACAGAAGGGCGGGTAATCCTTAATTCAACAGCATTGAGGGGAGGGGTTCCTAAACCACCCTTATGCTACAATCAATAAGTCGTTTATAGTTGAGGACTGGATCATGCGTAAATTCAAACACTCATCCTTATTGGCAATCATGCTCCTAGTAGTGCTTGTCGCACCCATATCGGCCGCCACCTTGTCCTTGGGCACAAATCATCCAATCAGTTATAGTCCGGGTGATACCCTAATCCTGTCTGGAAGCATTCTGCCAACCTACGACAGAGGCATTTTGAGCGACATCTATGTGGCCGTGGTTTTTCCGAATGGCAGCATTCAGACACTGGACGAGAATTTTGTCTGGCATGATACGCTGGTGCCTATACTAAGCGCATTTCGTCTTGCCAAGTTGGATGCCCCCAATTTCTATTCCGTGCAACTGACATCCGCCCTACCGAGTGGCTTATATATTTTATACTTGGTCGCAGTCCCTACAGGGGCCAACCCGTTTGATACTTCGACTTGGCTTGGTTCGGCAAGGGCCGTTATCGCTTTCAATAATTATAATATAACTTTAGTTTGTTCGGACCCATCCTGCGTTGTAACGTGTATCGTTGGAAAAACCTGCCCTTAGTTGATGCGGGTCAAGACTTGCCTATTTACGAGGCGCGGCTGGAGCGTGACCTGCAATTCCAACGAGGAGATAAGGATTGAACACCGAAAACCCGCACAACCGTTCTTGGATCAAAAAAAACCGCCCTTTCGGGCGGTTTTTTTGGCTTAGGTGATAACCGTCGGCTTGTCCATGCCGCTGCGCAGCCTCACTTCGCCCAAGCTTTCCGCCAAGTCAATCAAATCCTTCAGCACCGTTTGCGTATCCTGCCCGTGCTTTTGGGGATCGCGTTCATAGCGTTCAAAATAAATCCGTACCGTGGCACCTTGGGTACCGGTCCCGGAAAGCCTGAACACAATCCGCGAGCCGTTCGTGAAAACTATGCGTATGCCTTGGTTCTCGCTGACACTGCCATCGACAGGGTCTACGTAGCGGAAATCGTCGGCAAATTCGACGGTATAGTTGCCAAAAACCTTGCCCGGCAATTCAGCCAACTGGCCGTTAAGACGGGCCACGATGCCTTCCGCCGCAGTGCTGTCAACCCCCTCATAGTCATGCCTGGAATAATAGTCCCTGCCAAACTTTTTCCAGTGATCGCGGACAATTTCAGCAACAGTTTGTTTTTTGACAGCGATCAGGTTAAGCCAGAATAATACCGCCCAAAGGCCATCTTTTTCCCGTACATGGTCGGAGCCTGTACCGAAGCTTTCCTCGCCGCACAAGGTGATTTTTTTCGCATCCAATAGGTTGCCAAAGAATTTCCAGCCGGTGGGGGTTTCATAACAGTTGATACCCATGGCTTTAGCTACCCGGTCCAGCGCTTGGCTAGTCGGCATGGAGCGCGCCACGCCCCGCAAACCCGCCCGGTAACCCGGCAACAAATGCGCGTTGGCCGCCATGACAGCCACGCTGTCGCTGGGTGTCACAAAAAAACGCGCACCCATGATCATGTTACGGTCCCCGTCGCCATCAGAGGCGGCACCTAGCATAGGTGCGCCGGGCGACATCATCAATTCAGCCAATTCATGGGCGTAGACCAAATTAGGGTCGGGGTGGCCACCGCCAAAGTCTTCTAAGGGAATGCCGTTGATAACCGAACCGTGTGGCGAACCCAATTTCTCTTCGAGAATCCGTTTGGCATAAGGCCCGGTGATTGCGTGCATGCCATCGAAGCAAAGAGTGATGGAGCCTGCCTTCAGTGCCTGAGAAATGAGCTTGAAATCGAACAGATGTTCCATCAATTGGGCGTAGTCCTCGACTGGGTCGATGATTTGCACCGTGGTTGGACCCACAGAAAACTCACCTATCGTATCCAAATCAATGGCGGGAGAGTCGGTGATAAGATATTGTGAGATTTCCCTGCTGCGGGCGTAAACTGCATTGGTAAAGCTTTCCGGGGCAGGTCCGCCATTGGTCACATTGTATTTAATGCCAAAATCCTCGTCCGGTCCGCCGGGATTGTGGCTTGCGGACAATATAAAACCGCCATGGGCATGGTATTTTCGAATGACGCAGGAAGCCGCAGGTGTCGAAAGAAGCCCGCCTTGCCCGATCAGCAACCTGCCAACTCCATTGGCAGCGGACATTTTAATGATGGTTTGTAAGGCTTCTCTGTTAAAATAGCGTCCATCTCCGCCTAAAACGAGCACTTTCCCTTGCACATCACCGAGAACGTCGAACACCGACTGGACAAAGTTTTCCAAATAGTTCGGTTGCATGAAAATCTTTACTTTTTTCCTCAATCCCGAGGTGCCGGGTTTCTGGTCGGGATAAGGTGTGGAGTCACGGGTTTCTATTTGCATCGAAAGGTAGTCCTAAGATGGTTGAAAAGGTGCGCCTATTCTAATGTATTCGGCTGTTATCCAAGCAACTTTATGGAGCTTGAAATATGAAATTGAGACAAATAATCTTCTTTCTTGCCTTTTTGTCGGGTGGATCGCCTGCTTTTGGAGAGATGCAAGACATCTGGGTGCTGGTGGACACGGGGCCAGGCATACTTAAAGTGATGCAAGGAAATGATGAAATGGAAGTATTCCCTCATGTGGCAATAGGGCAACATGGTGCGGATTTTGAAAAAGCGCGAAACGACAAGAAAACACCCTTAGGCGAGTACCGCATTGGCTGGGTAAATGAAAATAGTAAATTTCATCGGTTTCTTGGCCTGACCTACCCTAACATCGATAATGCCAAACGTGCTTTTCTTACCGGTTTGATTGGTGAGCAAACTGTAAGGTCCATCATGCGGGCCGAGATGGATGACGGTGTACCCCCACAGAATACGCCGCTTGGAGGCCAAATTGGCATCCATGGGCTAGGGCCTGTGGAACGCGAGTTTCATCAGGTTTTTAACTGGACTAGTGGTTGCATAGCCTTGACCAATGAGGAAATAGACCGGTTGTCGAAATGGATTAAAAAGGGTACGGTCGTGGTGATTCGTTGAACCCGGTAAAATAATAGTGGAAAGTGCCGCGATTTTACGGCAAGATAGTGGCTGGGTTCCGTCTATCCCATTATGGGTTAGATGTTCTTGTTTAATCTTTCATGATAAAAAGGAAAGAAACGTATGATGAAAGCTACCAAGCTCGCAGTAATTCTCCTCTCCGCCGGCCTGACCGTCGGTTGTGCATCAAAGAGCGACATCACCAACCTACAGACTCAAATCGACGGTCTGAAGGCTGAGGTATCCTCAGTGAAGAGCACCGCCGATGAAGCGTTGTCCTCTGCCCAACAGGCTGAGGGTACTGCAAACAAGGCTCTTGCCACCGCTAACCGTACTGCTTCCGACGTCGATGCCAAATTGAACGCCGGTTTCAAGCACCACCAACTGAAATAATTATCGTTGGGTGAAAGCCCGTTGAGAAATATTCGGAACCCCGGTTGGACGCAAGTCCAACCGGGGTTTTGTTTTTATACGTCATTCCGGCAGGGATTGCCGGACAAATCGGCAGGATAGCCGATTTGCACGGCTCCGCCGCCCGAATGCATCCAGTAGCCATGGAGGGCAAACTAGATTCACCTCCCTGTGTCCTGGATACCGGCATCCCGGCCGGTATGACGATGCCTTTGCCTTTAGCCGAAAAATTTCCCTAATTAGGTTCCTGCATGGATCGCCGGGGAAAACCTGTTTTAGCAGCATTGCCATTGGGTGTGAATGCAAGGCAAGCCTTGCACTCCCGCGTCACTTCTAATGGCACCCACCGCCATATCATCCATCATTTACGCTGTTACGTTGCGTCGTTGCGCCTTTGCGTGAGACTTCTTTTTCCAGTTCCGTAGGTCGGGCAAAAGCTTCTTGCGTTGCCCGACATTCCAACGTCGGGCGTTCGCCAAAGAGAAGCGGCCGACCTACATGGCTAAAAACCGCCTTCCGAGGCGGTTTTTTGCAAGAGCAATTCGGCAAGAAGGCCGTAATCGCCCAGGCTTAGCCTTTCCGCCCGTGTACCAGGGTCTAGCCCCAAACTTTCGATCTCGCTGCTTGTGAACAATGTACTCAGGGCATTGCGCAAGGTTTTGCGGCGTTGCGAGAAGGCCGCAGCCACCACGCGGTTTAGAATATCGGGCGCGACGCTCACCGGCTTTTTATCATGGGGTACCAGGCGGATGACAGAAGAAATGATCTTTGGCTGCGGATTAAAGCTTTCGGGATAAACATCCATCAGCGGTTCCATGTCGCAATAGTAACGCGCCATGACGGAAAGCCTGCCATATTCCTTTTCGCCGGGTTCGGCACAAAGGCGTTCCACCACCTCTTTTTGCAACATGAAGTGCATGTCTTTGATGCAAGCACTTTGATCAAACAGATGAAACAAAAGCGGGGTTGAAATGTTATAAGGCAAATTGCCGATCACCCGCAGTCGGCGGCCTCCGTCTGCTAGCGAGGAAAAATCGAATTTCAATGCATCGGCGGAATGAATGTGGAGTTTTTCCTCGGCGGCAAATTTTGCCCTTAACACTTCGACCAAGTCACGGTCCAACTCAACCACATCAAGCCTTCCGCATTCTTGCAACAACCAACGCGTCAATGCGCCTAGCCCTGGGCCAATTTCCACTAATTGTTCGTCGGCACGGGGCGAAATGGCTGATACGATGCCATGGACGACGCGCTCGTCGGTCAGGAAATTTTGCCCAAAACGTTTGCGGGGCTTATGGTTCATAAAGCGTTTTCAACATCAAATGGTTAATTGATAAGGCGTATGGTTGTCAATACCTTCGCCAATCACTTTGCCAAGTTGGTGCTTGGCGTTCCTGATGAGGGCATCAAGCACCAGCTTGGCCGTTGGATAGGCGTGAATCCAAAAATTCGGCCTTGGTCATCGTTCAGCCCACCCAATGTGGAGTGCGGCGACTCGTCGCCGCTTTCCGAACCATGCGGCGACGAGTCGCCGCACTCCCCAAACTCACCCATCGGGCTGGACGATGACCAAGGCTAAAAATTCTTTGACCGGTAGCAATGTAGCCCGGATGGGGCCGCTTGCGGCGTAATCCGGGTTTGTTGGCCACGTTCCCCCGGATTACGCCGCAAGCGGCTCCATCCGGGCTACGGCCTTAGTGCGGCACATGCCAATGGCTGTGTGAATTGCGTTTTCCATGCTCCCCGTGTCAATCTGTCCGGTGCCAGCCAAATCGAGGGCGGTGCCGTGGTCTACCGACGTGCGGATGATAGGCAGGCCGAGTGTAATGTTCACCGCACTGCCAAACCCCTTATATTTCAATACAGGAAGACCTTGGTCATGATACATGGCTAACACCGCATCGGCACGGTTAAGGTATTTGGGTAAGAAAAGGGTATCGGCGGGTAGTGGGCCGTCCAGCGCCATTCCTTCGCATTTGAGTTCCGTCAGAACCGGCTCGATGACATCCATTTCCTCCCTTCCAAGATGACCGCCTTCCCCGGCGTGGGGATTGAGTCCGCAAACTAGTATGCGTGGCTTGATGATGCCAAAGCGTTCGACTAAATCATCGTGCAATATTCGGATCACCGAGGCCAACCGTTCCTGCGTGATTGCTGCACTCACGTCTTTAAGGGGTAGGTGGGTGGTCACTAGGGCAACCCTCAGCCCATCTGTTGCCAACATCATAACCGGATGCCCACCGGTGATCTGGGCGATGTACTCCGTGTGTCCAGTGAATGCAAACCCCGCAGAATTGATCACGGCTTTGTGTACGGGTGAGGTTACCAATGCGTCGAAACGCCCTTCCAGGCAGGCACGGACTCCCGCGGCAATGGTATCGAGTACAATGGGCGCATTGGCCTTGTCAAGTTCGCCGCAAACGGGCGGACTCAAATACTTAATCGGCCAAACGTTCAACTGTCCTGGCTTGTGTTGTTTGTCACTTACCCTGTTTCCATCCAACACGGTCAATTGCAAGCCGACACCTAACATTTTTGCACGTTCTTCCAACACGCCAGGGTCGCCAATCACGGTCAACGAGCAAGGGAAGGGTAATTGTCCGGCCAAGACACACAAATCAGGGCCAATGCCGGCCGGCTCCCCCGAAGTCAATAGGATGCGGGGTAACAATGCCGGTTCGAAGTCATCAGTTACGCTCATAATGGAATATCCGACAAAATTAACCATGCCATCAGTTTGTAAGTTTGAAACGTTACCATCAACTCCATATCGCCATCTTTTTTTACGTTGCGTCGTTGCGCCGTTGCGTGAGACTTCTTTTTGCTTACTCGCCTTGCTGCTGGATTGTGCAGTTGGGCAACGATTTTTTTTCTCACGCAACGGCGCAACGACGCAACGTTAAGAGCGAAGTATTATGTTAGTGATCGAAACGGCGATTTTGAAGCCTAGACGCACAGCGATCTATCCATTTAAAAGGCCACTCAATCTCCTCGTCTGAATCATCACTGCGTGGTTATTAGTTAAGGCGTATCTCAACGTAGGCTTCGTCCCTGATTCTGCGCAACCAGAGTTCGGTTTCCTCCTCTGCCTTGCGTTTAAAAATTTCCTCCCGTGCCTTATTTTTTTCGAACTCTTCACTGTCGTTAGTTTGCTGCCTTTCAAGAACTTGGATCAAATGCCATCCAAATTGCGTCTGCACCGGCTGGCTAAGTTGGTTGGGGGGCAATTCGTTCATGACAGTTTCAAAGGCCGGCACCAATGCACCCGGTGGCACCCAACCGAGTTCACCACCCTTGACGGCAGAACCCTTGTCGTCCGAGTTTCCACGGGCGATTTCGGCAAAATCTTCACCATTTTCAATGCGATGCCGTAAAGAAAGCAATTTTTGCCTGGCTTCCTCATCGGTTAAAATTTCGGTGGGTTTGACCAGAATATGGCGAACCCGGGTTTTAGTGATCAAATGTTCGCCACCGCGCTTAATCCCTAGCATTTTAATGATGTGAAAACCGCTTGAACTGCGAACAGGCCCTTCAACATCGCCTTCTTTCATTTTGTCTGCAAAATCAACAAAAATTGAGGGTATCTGGCTTTTTTTCCGCCAGCCAAGGTCGCCGCCCTTCAATGCTTGTTCGTCGTCAGAGGAACCCAGAGCCGCCTGTTTGAAATCCAAGCCTTTCTTGATGTCAGCAATCAACTTGTCCGCCTTCTCCTTGGCATTCTGCACATCGGAAGGCGATGCCGCACGGGGCGTGGAGATTAGAATATGGCCCAACAAATATTCTGCATCCCCACCGGAGTCGGTACTTTTGGTTTTCAGATAGTTCTCTATTTCGCGGTCGCTGACTTTAATTTGACTATTGATTTGGCCGCTACGCAAACGGCCAATCACAATTTCATTGCGAATCTGCTCCAGAAAGTCGGCATAGACAATTCCCTCCGCATTCAGCGAATTGCGAAATTCATCCATGCTAAGCCTGTTGCGTTCGGCAATTGACTGGACAGCGGAACGAAGAGTTTCTTCGTCCACCTTGATGCCGGCTTTCTCGGCAAGCTGCGCCTGGATTTTGTCGATTATCATACGTTCCAATACTTGGGGAATTAGAACCTTGTCTGGCGGTAAAGGGGTATTGTTTTGCCTGAGCCCCTTTTTGACCATCATTACTTTCTCACTTAGTTCGCTGGCTGTGATAACCCCGTCCTCAACCACGGCGACAATCTGATCCACGGCCTCAGCGGCATCCGCTACGCCAAAAACAAGCGCCAACCATAAACCACAGGCATACAGCGTTTTCAACATCAAATGATTACTTAATAAGGCGAAGGGTTGTGCTCGATTTTTTTTTAAATCGGGGATTGTGTGGATATTCATTATTAGTTGGTTTTTAAACATGAGAACGCTGAAAGAAATAGAATTTGCGCATATTCAACACGGATGAAGGGGGGAAGCCGGTTAGTTATAAGCCTGTTGGGGTTGGGTATACAGTCCAGGCAGTGCATAATCCGTCCTGTAACCGCTAAAGTTTTGCAACAGCAGATTATCAACCTGATCGCCGAAGCTGCCCAAGCCCTTAAACTCCAACTGGAAGTAAATGGCACTGTTGGTGGTGATAGTGTTGGAGGTAGTGACGATGCCCGTCTGACTCGCTGCACCGTTTTGGTAGCGCAAACCGAATAGACTGAAACGCCAACAACAGGTTTCCTTCTCCAAGCCAGCCAAAGCTTCCACAGTGATATTGCTGACCAAGCTGTATTGCCATCTTCCAATGGCGTACCACCCTCCCCAGATGGGTAAGCGGGCGTTAATATCGGTCTGGTTGATCGTCCTTGGGTTATTTGGATTGACCGGATACGGGATAGTCGATCCCTCGTAAGGATCGCGGCGATAGCGGTAAAATAAGTTAAGTAGATTATTGGAAAAATTGTTGTATTGCAACCCGAGCTGCAAGCGGTCCAGCCTGTCATATTGGGGATTGTACTGTCCAGTCCCGGTAAACGTCCAATAGGGGTTCAGCTTTGAAGAGATTTCGCTTATGAGATTGTTTTTGTATGTGACCTGCGGTGCGTTGAGAGTCATGACCACTTGTGGGTCGGTTATGTAGAACACTTTGCCCACACTTAACCGAAGACGCTCCAAGCCAGAGTCTTGGCTGATTAACCGAGTGGTCAGTGCCGGCGTTATGTTGTTGGCGTCGGACAGACGGTCTACGCCGGCAAAGCGGTTTTCGCGGAACAATTGGTAAAAGTTAAAATCGTACTCGGCGGCATCGAAATTCAAGCCTTGATACCCTAGCAAAGCCCCTCCATTGCCGTTGTTTATGGCGACACCGGGTCCAAAATTGTAATAATAAGGCTGGTTGACTTTGGGTACATATAGATAAAATAGCCGGGGTTCCAATGTTTGCTGCATGGGCGAGTCAAACAGCTTGAATTCATTGTCAAAATACGCGCCACTGTCGATGGAAAAAATCGGCGCAGTCCGAAAGAAAGTACTGGATTCGTTAGTCGGAATTGTAATACCTGAATAATGATAACTTGTTTGAGTATTATTCAACCAATATTCCGTGTGCTGAACCGTCAAACTCGGTGTGATGAATCCTGCCGCATCCTTGAAGGGGTAAAAAATCCGGGGGCGAAGATTGATGCGTTCGCCGGAGACCTTGTAAGGTTGGTTGAAATTAGTCGCCTCCACATTCGTTTGGAATTGCAGGCCAGTGTCTCCCAACGGCCTTGAATAATTCAGATTAAGTTGCGGCCACCGCCGGTAAGGGTAGTTGGGAGCGGTGACGGCTTCGTCCAAGCTCTGGTAATAGTCCACCAACAAGCCTGCCGAATAGGAGCCCCCCAAAAAATTTCCGCCGTTATAATTGACAGTGCCATAACTGCGAAGATAGGTGCTGTTATTAATGGCGAGCAAATTGCCCAACTGTTGGGTGTAGAGTTTGTCTGACACCAAATGCAAGTCCACTTGGGAACTCAACTGGTCCGTCCACTTGGCTTTATCCGCCCAGCCTATTTGGCCGCGGGTTTCCTTTTGCAATTCATCGTATGGCACGATATCGGCAAAGAGCCGACCCGCACCTAACTCGGTCAAGTAGCGAAAATCGCCGCGCAACATTGGGCCGCGGTTCATTAGATAACGGGGTATCAAGCTCAAGTCATAATTGGGAGCGAGATTGAAATAATAGGTTGCGTATATGTCGAAGCCATTTAACTTGCTATAGCCAATATTGGGTGACAACCACCCGCTCTTACGGCGGCTATCGACTGGAAATGACATTAAAGGTGTATAAAAAAACGGCACACCCTTGAATTCCAACCATGCTTGTGTGGCAGTGCCTTTTCCTGTTTCCTTGTCAATCGTCACGGTATCAGCGTGCAACAACCAGTCTTGGTTGCCGGGGGGGCAGGAGGTAAAGGTAGCAGTTTCATAGCGGGTTTTTTTCTTACTGTCGATATGGGTCACGCGGGAGGTGCCGCGTGCGGGCACTGTTTCGATAATAAACTGTGAATTCCGAATCACCCCTTCATCGCTATTCAACTTCATGAAGGCCGTATCGCCGGAAAATGACAAGCCTTTTTCCCGGTAAATCACTTCGCCTTGGGCGTTAAGGGCCCCGCTCTTGCTGTTATGGGTGACGTAATCACCATAAAGTCTTTGGTCTGCCCTGATCAGTTCCGCCCCCCCTTGGTAACTGGACGTCTCGTTCTGTAGAAGTTCGGCGTGATCGGATGTTATTTCCAAAGGCGATTTTTGGCGCAATTTCTGGTCGGCATCGGACAATAGAAATTCCGAGGGTGTCGACCATTCCGTTTGGTCCTTGCCACAACTTAAAGCCCATGGATTGGCAGGCATATGGGCCAGTATGTTTGTGAAGCGTTGTTCGTCCAAGCTGGTCATATCGGTGGACTTCGTCCAGTCCGGAGTAGCCTTTCCACCATCCACAACATGGGGAATGCCACGCGGATCGGAGCCAGACAAGGAGCAATTCCATTCATTCCCTGCTTCCGGGCGGCAATTCCAACCCGATTTGGCTTGGTGTTGCTCCGGGTTGGGCGTTGATGTTTGGACAGACTTAGTGGGTACCGGCTTGGCTTGCGGTTTTACAGCGGTTATTTGAGATTGGGCGGCTTTTCCGTCAAGTGACTGATCGGTTGCGCGCGAGGGCTTAGGTTCGAACTTTTTTGCCCGCTCCAAAGGCTTTGGTTCCCCGCTAGACATTACTGGGTTTTCAGTTGGTATTGGGGGGGCAGTTTCGCCAGGTTGTGCTGTTTCCTCAGTCGGGCCTTGAGTGGCCTGGAGGGGCGGTTGCTGAGCCTCGAACGTGCTAGTCTTGGCCTCCTTGGGCGGTTGCGGAGCCTCGAACGTGCTAGGGCTGGCCTCCTTGGGCGGTTGCGGTGCCTCGAACGTGCTAGGGCTGGCCTCCTTGGGCGGTTGCGGTGACACGGCAATGTTTGGGAGGTTTTTTTTCAACGTTGTCGATGGCTTTGCAGCCTCGTCCGGTTTAGCTGTCTGATCCGTTTCGGTGGGTTTGGCAGGTTTATTCTTACCCGACACGCAAACCCATTCCTTGCCGTCCCCGTTACGCTGGCAATCCCAGCCGTCGGCAGCATAAGCATCGCTTAGCCCTAAGGCAAGGATGACGGATAAAACAGTTTGCTTCCTTTGTGGAAGGTTCATTTTCGGCAACCGTCGGCAATCATGCGGAAAGGCAAAACAGGGGAAGCCTGTCCATTATTGGGCTTCCGGTTTGGCATAATTGGGGAGGCAGGAAAACAACAAAGTCTGCCCGGACAGGGGAAAAACAAGGACGGCATATCTTAAAGACGCGGTTTTGTGGTGAAATATTCCGATTGATTAGACATCATTCTAACGCATCATCTACACCAATTAAGCATTTTTCGATCAGGAATATTAGCACACATGGCAAATTCACCCGATACTCGCTTGGTGGCGCTGTCCGCATGGCTCCACCGAGACTTAAAATTGGACGTTGAAACTATCCGTCCCGCTTCTAGCGACGCCAGTTTCCGGCGTTATTTTCGCACGAAGATAGGCGAAGACAGTTTCATTGTCATGGATGCCCCGCCTTTGCATGAAGATGTAAGACCTTTCATCAAAGTTTCGCAGTTGCTTCGGACCGCAGGCGTCCAGGCACCGAAAATACATGCCCATAATATCGACGACGGTTTTCTGTTGTTGTGCGATTTCGGCAACCTTCCTTATCTTGACAGCCTTAACGGGGAAAATGCGGATCAACTTTACGGTGACGCAATGGACAGCCTGATACGGATGAAACGAGGTGTCGATGTAATGACATGCGAATTGCCGCCCTATGATGCAACTCGGTTGCGTGCTGAAGTTGACCTTTTTGGGAAATGGTTTCTGGAGCGTCTATTGGGAAGGGAACCCACTTCAAACGAGCAATCCATTTTGGACAAAACCTGGCGACTTTTAATAGAGTCCGCCTTGGAGCAACCTACGGTTTGTGTGCATCGCGACTATCATTCCCGTAACCTGATGATTACTGCATCAGACAATCCGGGTGTGCTGGACTTTCAGGATGCTGTCATAGGCCCGATTACCTACGACCTAGTATCACTGCTTCGCGATTGCTATATCACTTGGCCAGAGGAGCGGGTTGAAAACTGGGTGCGCCAGTATCACCAAAGGCTTTTGGATGAGGGATTGGTCAACGAAACCAATGTCGAACGATTCCTGCACTGGTTTGATATGATGGGCCTGCAGCGGCATGTCAAGGTCTTGGGGGTTTTTTCACGGCTGAATTTGCGTGACGGCAAAGCAGGATACCTCCGGGATATTCCAAGGACATTGAACTACATGGTTCGAGTCTGCGAAAAACACCCCGAAATTGCTGATTTCAGCGCATTTCTTCAAGACGGCGTGATCCAACAGACTTATTCGCTTCTTGGGCAACCATCATGAAAGTGCTAATTCTTGCTGCAGGCAGGGGGGAGCGATTGCGCCCTTTTACAGACAGTATTCCCAAACCGCTCTTGCAAGTAGGGGGACGCCCCCTCATTGAACATATAATCGCCGACTTGGCGCGAGCGGGATTCTGCGAGATCGTGATCAATCTTGCGCACCTTGGCGGAAAAATTCAAGACAGGCTTGGAGATGGGAGGCGTTTCGGCATAACTATCGCTTACTCGCAGGAAGGGGGTGAAGCCCTTGAAACCGGCGGTGGCATTCACAGGGCATTGCCACTATTAGGAAATGAACCGTTCCTAGTTGTCAATGGCGATGTTGCCAGCGACTTCCCTTTTGAGAATCTGCAACGCCACCCGGATGGGCTTGCCCACCTAGTGCTTGTCGAGAACCCCCCCCATCACCCGCAGGGGGACTTTGCCCTGCAGGGCGGCAAAGTAGTGGTCGAAGGTGAGCCCAAACACACGTTCAGTGGCATTGGAGTGTATCGCCCGGAGTTGTTTGCGGGTCGCAAACCGGGTAAATTCCCCCTCGCTCCCTTGCTGCGTGAGGCGATGGTTGGGGGGTTGGTCAGTGGACAAATACACGCGGGGTTCTGGATGGATATTGGCACTGTCGAAAGGCTGCGTGAACTGGATGAACGCTTGACCGCTTTGAGCGTCAAACCGGGTGCATGTTAGGCAATTTCCAAGGCAGCACACACTTAATTACTAGCGGAGGCTATCCATGATCAATGAACCGCAAAAGTCCGAAGAAGAAATCAGGGCTTTAAAAAAACTAGCTACCGTGGTTTATTTGTTACAAACGGCTACCATCCCTTTGGTGGTCACTTATTTTATCGCGCCCCTGCTTGTTTATTGGAAGCGAAAACGCGCCAAGGGTACTTGGCTTGAATCGCATTTCCGTTGGCAAATCAATACGTTCTGGTTCGGTTTGGCAGGTTTTGCAATAGGCGTTCTAGCTTTAAGCGTAATCGTGCAAGTTGGCAGTATCCTATTGGCGGCAACGTTGTTGTGGAGCGTTTATCGCATTGGTCAGGGTTGGACGCGACTGAGCAGGGGGCAGGAAATGTTTGCTGTAACTGGCACGGACAAAGCAGCTTAGTTGACAGTTGGCTTCGACAACAGTACTTTTAGACGTTTATATGATGTTACGCGCCTGTGTAGACCGTAGCCGGATGGAGCATAGTCTAATCCGGGTTTGTGGCTGCGTTATCCCGGATTTTCGTTCGCCAAGCGGCTCCATCCGGGCTACGATTGGTATTCAACGGCACGGTGCGTGATATTAGTGACAAAATAGTCCGGCTTCCCGCAAGTTGCCGTCCCGGCAAAGGCTTGTCACTGTGACCAGCCAGACCCCTAACCAATCATTAAGCCAAAAGAGCCCAGGATGGAAGAGTTTCAACGCATTAAACGCCTGCCCCCCTATGTCTTTAACATCGTCAATGATCTGAAAGCCAAAGAACGCGCACAAGGGCAAGACATCATTGATTTCGGCATGGGCAACCCTGACCGGCCAACCCCGCAGCACATCGTAGACAAGCTGGTGGAGGTTGTACAAAAACCATCGGCACACCGTTATTCGGTGTCCAAAGGCATACTTCGCCTGCGCAAGGCGATTTGCAACTGGTATTTGACCCGCTACAACATCGAACTGGACCCGGATTCCCAGGCAATCGCCACGATTGGATCAAAGGAAGGTTTGGCGCACCTGATGTTCGCCACCTTGGGGCCGGGTGATGCGGTGCTGGTGCCCAATCCGGCTTATCCGATACACCCTTATGGCGGTGTCCTGGCCGGTGCCGATGTCCGGCATGTGCCTTTGGTTGCGGGTGTGGACTTCTTCGCCGAGTTGGAAAGGGCGATTAAATTATCTTGGCCCAAGCCGAAGATGCTGATCCTTAATTTCCCCGGCAATCCCACCACGCAATGCGTAGAACTGGACTTCTTCGAAAAGGTGGTTGAAATGGCCCGCGAATATAAAATATGGGTCGTGCATGATCTGGCTTATGCAGACTTGGTTTTCGACGGGTATGTCGCCCCCTCAATCCTGCAAGTGCCGGGCGCCATGGATGTTGCAGTGGAATTCTTCACCCTGTCAAAGAGCTATAACATGCCGGGTTGGCGTGTCGGTTTCATGTGTGGAAACCGCGAACTCGTTGCAGCCTTGGGGCGCATCAAATCTTACTTGGATTATGGGACGTTTACGCCGATCCAAGTCGCGGCCATTACGGCACTTGAGGGACCGCAGGATTGTGTGGCGGAAATTCGCGAACTTTACCGCCAGCGCCGGGATACCTTGTGCAAAGGTTTGAACGATATTGGTTGGGAGGTGGAAAAACCCAAAGCCACTATGTTCGTTTGGGTTCCCATCCCTGAAGCTTACCGGGAAATGGGTTCTTTGGAGTTCGCCAAGAAACTGTTGCTAGATGCCAAAGTGGCGGTTTCGCCTGGAATCGGATTCGGTGAATTCGGTGACGACCATGTGCGTTTCAGCCTCATTGAGAACGAACATCGCACTAGGCAGGCAATCCGGGGCATCCGCCATATGTTCCGCCATGACAACCCGGTATAATTTGCGGAGAATTAAACCATGAGGATAGCACTTTGAAACCCGTGAAAATTGGCCTGCTCGGTTTAGGCACCGTCGGCGGCGGCACCGTCAACGTGTTGCGAAGAAACGCCACAGAAATCAGCCGCAGGGCCGGTCGTGAAATACAAATCCATCGTGCGGCGGCGCGTGGAAAAGTAACCTGCGATACCGCCGGTATACCGCTGACGGAAGACGGCTTTGAGGTTGTCAACGACCCTGAAATCGATATTGTGGTCGAACTTATCGGTGGCGAAGAACCTGCCAAACAACTTATCCTCACAGCCCTAAACAACGGCAAGCATGTGGTGACCGCCAACAAGGCATTAATAGCCAAGCATGGTAATGAAATCTTTGCCAGAGCCAGCGAGAAGGGTCGGATGGTTGCCTTTGAAGCCGCCGTGGCTGGGGGCATACCTATCATCAAGGCATTGCGCGAGGGACTTACCGGGAACAAGATCGAATGGGTGGCCGGCATCATCAACGGCACCTGTAATTTCATCCTTACTGAAATGCGCGATAAAAGCCGTGATTTTGCCGACGTGCTAAAGGAAGCCCAAGCCAAAGGATACGCGGAGGCCGATCCGACTTTCGACGTTGAAGGCATTGATGCTGCCCACAAGCTGACCATTTTGGCTTCCATCGCTTTTGGCATTCCCTTGCAATTCGATAAGGTCTATGTCGAAGGCATAACGGGTGTGACCCGGTTGGACGTGACCTACGCTGAGGCACTCGGGTATCGGATTAAATTGCTAGGGCTTGCCCGCCGGACCGAGCAGGGCGTGGAACTGCGGGTCCACCCGACATTGATTCCCGAACGCCGCTTGATCGCCAATGTCGATGGCGTGATGAACGCCGTGCTGGTCAAAGGCGACGCCGTCGGACCCACGCTCTATTACGGTGCCGGGGCGGGTGCCGAACCCACCGCCTCAGCTGTGGTTGCCGATATTGTCGATGTCGTCAGGACACTCACCTCCGACCCGGAAAACCGTGTGCCACATCTGGCTTTTCAGCCGGAGTCCATTTCAGACATTCCAATTTTGCCGATAGAAGCGGTTAAAACCGCCTATTACCTGAGGCTGTCCGCCGAAGACAGGCCCGGTGTGCTGGCCGATGTCACTGGCATCTTGGCAAGACATCATATCAGCATAGAGGCCATCCTCCAGAAGGAGCCACACCTTGGAGAGAGCCATGTACCCATTATCATGCTTACCCAGAAAACCCAAGAGCGTGAGTTGAAAGCTGCAATCGCTCAGATCGGGGCATTGTCCTCTATCAACAAGCCAGTGAAGCTCATTCGGCTGGAAACTTTGGGATGATGGCTATGATGTTAACAACTCTCTTAAGGAGATGATGATGAAACTGTATTCCATTTTGCGTTTAGGGTTAGTGTTATTGGCGTTAGGGACTGGTTTGATTGCCTGTCAACAGCCGGTTGTGAAGCCTGCGCCCCAAGAAACTGCGCAATCGGCGATGCAAGCCGCCAAGGATGCCTATCAAAGGCAAGATTTCAACAAAGCCGCCGAGTGGTTCCGCAAGGCTGCCGACCTAGGTGACGCAAAGGCGCAATATAACCTTGGCGTTGCTTACAATGAAGGCAAAGGCGTGCCGCAGGATTTTGGGCAAGCCGCCTTTTGGTTCAGCAAAGCCGCGGAGCAGGGCATTCCACAGGCCCAAAACAACTTGGGTTTTCTTTACAAACAAGGCCAAGGGGTTGCCCAAGATTCATCAAAGGCTAGCGAATGGTTCCGCAAAGCCGCGCAGCAGGGGTTTGCCCAAGCCCAGCACAATTTAGGGCTTGCCTACAGGGACGGGGAAGGTGTGAAGCAGGACAGGGGTCTAGCCGTACTATGGTTGCAGAAAGCGGCGGTGCAAGGCGACGAGCAGGCACTAGCGGACTTGAACCAACTGAAAACCTCTGCAAAGGGCGCAAAGAAATCCAGCAGCACGGCGAAGCCGGCTCAAGCACCCAAGAAGAAGGCTCAGGCACCTAAGAAAGCGGCGACATCTAGCACTAGCACTCCCAAGCCCTAGCGACCTCCGGCAAACATCGCCATCGACTAGATGAGCTTTATCGCTTGATGCTGGTTATGGGGGCGATTAATAGTGATACGAACCGGGCGGTAACTGAAATTATGCCGGGAGTGCAAGGCTTGCCTTGCTTGTAGATGCCCTCGCAAGGCAAGGTTTGCGCTCCCGCATAATTTTTTATAGCACCCGGTTATGGGTCGTGCAATTTAGTTTATCCGTTCGGTTATGAGACATGGAATATGGACAGCAATAAAATAGACTTTCATGATAGATACAACAAGCTATTAAAGCTTGATCTTACTGGATTTAAGTCTATTCAAAGCCTCAGTCTTGATATAAGCGACATTAATGTTTTGATTGGTGCCAATGGTTCGGGCAAAACGAATTTAATTTCTTTTTTCCGGTTGCTGAACTATCTATGCACTGGTGCTTTGCAAGAATTTATAGGTACGGGAGGGGGGGCAAACGCTCATTTGTACTTTGGTGCCCGTCAAACACCGCAATTGGAAGGTACAGTCACTTTTGCGGCTCGGCAAGGCGAAAACCGCTATCATCTGAAGCTGGCGTATAGTGCTGGGGATCGGTTGGTATTTCTTGAAGAATCTATAAGTTATTGCCGAAAGGATTATTATTGGGAAACAGCACCCATCTACTCGTTAGGTGCCGGGCATTTTGAATCCTTGCTGCCAACCGCAGAACTGGATGTCTATGGGAGACCGCTCCAGCAAAAAATTGCCCCTACTATCTTAGCTCTTTTGCGAGGTTGGCAGGTTTTTCAATTTCATGATACCTCGGCGACAGCTCGCATTAAGCAATCGGGATATGTAGGTAATAACCGATTTTTATACGCAGATGCTGGCAATCTTGCCGCTTTTTTGTTGTATTTGCATGAGACGGCCCCGGATAACTACCAAGACATCGTAAAAATCATTAAACGGGTGTTACCATCCTTCAAGGATTTCGTACTCGAAACCCATGAAAAGGCCCAAACGGTAATGCTAAACTGGCAGCCTGCATTTGGAAGGGAAGTGTTTGGCCCCCATCAATTGTCTGACGGATCACTGCGTTTCATGGCACTTTCTGCCTTATTGTTGCAACCTAACCTACCCCCGGTGATTCTGCTTGATGAACCTGAATTAGGCTTGCATCCCTACTCGATTGAACTGCTGGCGGGACTGATTCGCAGTGCCTCGTCCAAAACCCAAATCATTCTTTCAACTCAATCTGTTACATTGGCAAACCAATTCTCTTGGCGAGATATTGTCGTGGTCGATTATCAAAATAATGCATCGGTGTTTCGCCGACTGCAAGAAGAAGAGGTTAAATCTTGGCTGGTCCAATATAACATAGGCGACTTGTGGGCGAAAAACCTGATTGGCGGAACTCCAGAATGATGCGGCTAGGGATTTCGGTCGAAGGACCAACGGAGCGCGAATTTGTCAATCGAGTGTTGCAACCCCATTTAAAATCGTGTGGCTGGGATATAGTCAAGCCTGTCCTCCTAGGCAACCAAGGAGGCAGCGTTTCACTCCATCGATTCAGAGACGAAATCCGCTTGCTCTCTCCAAACTATGAATGGGTGACAACCCTATATGATCTTTACCGTTTTGAAGGGAGAGAGGGCCGAGATGCCGGAGATTTGGAAGCAAAAATGTCCGATGTAGCTGGCGGCTTATCTAATCTAATTCCCTATGTACAGCGGTATGAGTTCGAGGCACTGGTTTTTTCTGACACGGAAATAATTACTCGTGAGTTTCGTGCACCAAACGCGCTGAAAGAGTTGCGTGATGTCTTGGTTGAATGCGGCTCGCCGGAAAATATCAATCATAACTACTACACCATTCCGTCAAGGCGTTTGCAACGGATATTTCCCACTTATGACAAGGTTGTACATGGCGCACAACTAGCCATTAAAATTGGCCTATCTCAAATTAAGTCACAGTGTCCGCGCTTCGCCCATTGGCTAAACACGTTGGAAGCGATTCCACAAAAGCTTTAAACCCCTAGCGAACCCCCTATGAAATACATCTCCACCCGTGGCCTCGCAACGCCCAAAACCTTCACTGAAATCCTGCTCGGCGGTCTCGCCCCCGACGGTGGGCTATACCTGCCGGAAGAATATCCGCAAGTCACCCGTAAAGAATTGGATGAATGGCGCAATCTATCCTATGCCGATTTGGCCTTTGCGGTCATGTCCAAATTTGCCCCGGATATTCCCGCAGCAGACCTCAAAGCGATTACCGATAAAACTTATACGGCGGAGGTTTACAGCAACGCCCGCGCCGATTCGGATGTTAGCCAAATCGCGCCATTACTCACGTTGGAACCCGGTCTGCACATTCTGGAACTGTCCAACGGCCCGACGCTGGCGTTTAAGGATATGGCGATGCAATTGCTTGGCAATCTGTTCGAGTACGCCTTGGATAAGCAGCATGGCGAATTGAATATCCTCGGTGCGACTTCCGGTGACACCGGCTCGGCGGCAGAATACGCCATGCGGGGGAAACACGGCATCCGCGTGTTCATGCTGTCGCCGCACGGCAAAATGTCCGCGTTCCAGACTGCGCAAATGTACTCGCTGCAAGACCCCAACATCTTCAATATCGCTGTGCGCGGTGTGTTTGACGATGCGCAAGACTTGGTCAAAGCCGTCTCCAACGACCATGCATTCAAATCGAAATACCATATCGGCACGGTCAATTCCATCAACTGGGGGCGCATTTCCGCCCAAGTGGTCTACTATTTCAAAGGTTATTTTGCGGCAACCGAATCCAACGGCGAACAGGTGGCATTTTCGGTGCCTTCCGGCAATTTCGGCAATATTTGCGCCGGCCACATCGCCCGGATGATGGGCTTGCCCATCGCCCAGTTAATCCTTGCCACCAACGAAAACGACGTGTTGGATGAGTTTTTTAAGACCGGGATTTACCGACCGCGTGGCACCGCGCAGACTTTCCATACTAGCAGCCCGTCGATGGACATTTCCAAAGCATCTAACTTTGAGCGCTTTGTCTTCGATCTAGTCGGGCGGGATTCTTCCAAACTCAGGGAATTTTGGGAACAAGTGGATGCAGGCGGAGCCTTCGACATCAACGACACGCCTTACTGGGATGCATTGCCTTCTTTTGGCTTTGTGTCAGGTAAAAGCACCCACCAAGACCGTTTGGACACCATCCGGGCAACCTGGGAAAAATACGGCGTGATGATTGACACCCATACTGCCGACGGGCTGAAAGTCGGCATCGAACAACGCCGCCATGGCTTGCCGTTGATCTGTCTGGAAACCGCGTTGCCTGCCAAGTTCGAGGCGACTATCATCGAAGCTTTAGGGTGCGAACCCGAACGTCCGGTGAGCATGGAAGGCATCGAAAGCCTGCCGCAGCGTTGCGAGGTGATGGAGGTGGATGTGGAGGCTTTGAAAGCGTTTATTGTGGCAAATGTGCCGGGGTGATAGTCTGTGTTGGCTTTGGTTGCTTCGATGTTTTCGTGTAGCATTCACCTCTTAATCTAGGATTCAATAGCCATGCTAACTCTTCATAAAAAACTGATTGTCGATGACCGAGGAAATCCCACTGATGTGATTATACCTTGGGCTGAGTTTCTGGAAATATCTGAAATGCTTGCCATCGACCTTGATGAAACTGCCATTGGCGACCTCAAGCAAGCAAAAGCGGATAGGATTGCAGGCAACAAGGAGGCTTATGTTAGCCTTGATGATGTTTAGCGACGATGTATCAGATTATCGTACACCGTCGGGCTGTGCGCTACATGCAGAGTTTGGCGGCAAAAGAAAAGGAGCGGATAAAAAATTCTCTCGCACAATTGGCTTCCAATCCGTTGAGTTTCCCAAGCATAAAGCCAATGTCGGGGCAATGGAATGGTTATTACCGAATACGCTTGGGTGACAAGCGCATTATCTTCTGGGTGGATCACGACAATAAAACGGTTTATGTCGATCATGTTGGTCCACGCGGAGATGTTTACAAAAACTGATGTTACGCAACGTAGGCCGGAATAAGCCCGATCACGGGCGTTTCCGGCATAAGTAACCGGACAAGTGCCGCTTACTTTTTTATTATTTTAGTTATTTTTAGAATATGAAAAAGCTGTATAAACGATGTCTAGTCTCAATTCATTGACCATCACTGGTTATAAATCAATCCGTGATCTGCGTAAATTCAAACTGAACAACTTGAATGTGTTGATTGGTGCCAATGGTGCGGGCAAGAGCAATTTCATCGGACTGTTTCGTCTGCTGAATGAAATGTATCAGCAAAACTTACAGATTTATGTGCAGAAACAGGGCGGGCCGGATGCATTGCTACATTTTGGTAGAAAAAATACCAAACAGATTCACGCTAAATTCTATTTTTCAAATAATGGCTATTCATTTGATTTAATTCCAACAAATGATAATCGGCTGATATTCAGAAATGAATATAGTCATTATCTTGGCGGCACTCAATATCGTCCGTTACCTGGAAACCCAAAACTTATTGGAACAGGCCATAGTGAATCAAATCTTAAAGAAGCCGAGGATAATTTCTCACCTTATGTACGTCAATCAATAACTGAATGGCGTGTTTATCACTTTCACGACACGAGTGAAACGGCTGAGTTAAAACGGCCACAACCAGTTAACCATAATATTAGAGAGTAATGCCAGTAATATTGCACCCTATTTAAGGATGTTGCGGAAGCGATACGAAAAACAATATCATCGTATTGTGGAAACCGTTCGACTCGTTGCTCCTTTTTTTGGTGATTTTATTTATCGGCCAGAAGATCAAGAATATGTTAAATTGGAATGGACACAACGAGAGAAACCCGACACGCCTTTTAAAGCACACATATTGTCGGATGGCACTTTGCGTTTCATCTGCTTGGCGACACTGCTGTTACAACCAGTGGAACTGATACCTGATACTATACTGATTGACGAACCTGAATTAGGTTTGCATCCTTACGCAATTTCGGTCTTGGCTGATATTTTCAAGCAGGTGTCAAAAAAACGCCAACTGATTGTCTCCACCCAATCCGTCGAATTGGTCAACGAATTGTCACCTGAGGATGTGATCGTAGTTGATTACGAGGACGATGCCTCCATTTTTCGCCGTTTCAGTCAAGACGAACTTTCCGGTTGGCTGGAAGAATATTCCATGGGTGAGCTATGGAAACGTAATATACTCGGCGGGAGACCTTAGGCGATGGTGGAAGTCATAGTCATTGCTGAAGGGCAAACGGAAGAGCAATTCATCAAGCGTCTGATTGCACCCGCTTTGCGGTATTTGCGGATTTATATAAAACCTCAATTATTAAATACCTCCAAGGACAGCAAAGGAGGGGCCATTAGCTTTGACCGTCTCAAATTCAATGCCCGGAACACCTTGAGAAACAAACCAGAGGTTTTTTTATCAACCTTTCTTGATTTGTACGGTTTGGCTACAGACTTTCCAAAATTTGAGGAAGCCAAGCAGATAATGGACATTTATGCCCGGACTGCTTGTTTAGAAGAATATCTGCATGGAGCATTGATTGATCAAATAGGCTGTCAGTCTGACCGATTTCTGCCGCATATCCAGCCTTATGAATATGAGGGTTTGCTGTTCTCCGATGTCGAGGCAATGATAGGTGTGGAACCGTCATGGATAAAGTCTTTAAGCGTCCTGAATAAAGTCCGCAGCGAGTTTGAAACCCCCGAGCATACAGCATTTTCAACATCAAAGAGTTACTTGGTAGTGGGTATGATAGCACAGGTTATTCGGTTAACCTGAAGGTTTAACGGAATGTCTGTTTTAGGTA
>Ga0118677_10000978_pt1 | contig 61349 bp, 54 predicted proteins | sample AliMusrvi5mmetaG_FD_86154 | JGI IMG/M metagenome (GOLD analysis project Ga0118677, IMG submission 86154) | reverse complement strand
CTCCTTCCTTCGTGTTCTTTGGTTGGACCACAAAGGATAGCGATCCACGGCATGGAACGCTTTCTCTTATCCCTACGGCATTTCACATTACAACTCTCATATACCATTCTAGTATCATTATTATCTTTGCCGCAGTTCCCGTTTGCCGTAGGATTTACAAATGGGTTGGATGCATGGTCCGTTGAAAGGTCCGCACGATGACGCGTCCACTGAAAAAACTTTTCGCGACCGGGCAGATGCTGCGCCAGGCGCTGAGCGAGCAGCGGGACTGCATCGCCGACGTGCATGCCCGCATGGCACCCTGCCTGCGCTCCCCCGCCGGGACACCTTTGGACTACCGGGTGGCGCCCGGCGCAGTTCCGCGCTCCTTCCGCTCCTGGCGGCGCAACCTGTTCTCCACACTCTTTCACTCCACCTATCTGGTCATGGGCTATGCGTTGCCGCAGCGCATGCTGTACGGCCGGATCATCCACCTTTACCGGATATGGGTCACCTCCGCCGACAACCTGCTCGACCATGAGGACAAAATCGTGGTGCCGATCGAGATGCCAGGAACCTCCCGCATTATGCGGCAGGTCATCGCCCTGATGGCGGCAGACCGGGTCCTGGCGGAGCTGCTCGAGGAGGCGGTGACCGATAAAATGATTTCCGCCAAATCGGCGCGGTTGTTGATGCAGGAGTCATTACGCCGCCTGCTGCCCAGCGCGGCGCAGGAGGCGCAGGAGGAAGGCGGCATCCGCGAACGGCCGGAACCCGAACATGTGCTGGATGTGATCCACCGGCTGAAGACCGGCCTGCTCTTCCATGTCGCTTTCGCCGCGCCGGAGATATTGGAGCCCGCGCCCGACCTCGCGCGGATGCGGCGCCTGAAAGATGCGCTAATGCAAGTCGGCCTCGGTTGCCAGGTCCTGGACGACATCCGCGACATGGCGCGCGACCTGCTGGAACAACGCCACAACTACGTGCTGTCCTGGATGGCCCATCACCAGCCGGAGGCGCTGCGGCAGCTGGAGGCCCAGGCGCTGACGGTCTCGGACCGGCTGTACCTGCATGCCGCCGACGCCGTGGCGCCGGCAGCCGAGCGGGGCTTCCGCATGGTGCGGGACGGCCTGTGTGCGCTGGGCGACGCGGGCCTCGACTGCGGGCCGGAAACCACGGCGCAGATGGCGAACCTGATGTTCACCGTCCTGGATATCCCGGAGCTGCAAAATGTCTGAACAATCCCATCGCCGGTCCGCCTGCGCGCAGCGCACGGAGGGCGTGACCCTTGACCATGTGGCGCCGCTGTATGACTGGCTGGCCCCGGTCATGATGCTCGGCATGGAATCGGGGATGCAGCGGCAGGTCATCGCCGCGCTGGATTTGGACACGCCGCTGGCCGTGCTGGATGCCGGGTGCGGCACCGGCGCGCTGACCCGGAAAATATTTGACGCCATGCCCGGCGGCCCGGGCCGCCGGGTGGTCGGCGTGGATGCGGCCGAGGCGATGATCCGTATCGCACAGCGCAAGGCGGGAAACCGGGACGGATTGCTGTTTGAGGCCTCCCTGGCCGAAAGCCTGCCCCACCCCGGCGAGTGTTTCGACCGCGTGGTCTCCACGCTGTTTTTCCACCATCTCCACTACGCGTTGAAAGTGCGTGCGCTCGACGAGCTGTGGCGCGTCCTGCGGCCGGGCGGGCGCGGCGTGGTCCTGGATGTGGACATCCCCTACACGCGGTTCGGGAAACTATGCGCCATGGGCGGCTACTGGCTCTTCCAGCAGCCCGAAATCCTGGAAAACATCCGGGGGCGGCTCAGGGAGGCGCTGGACGCGAGCGCCTTCAAAGGGGCATGGAGGATTACCTCCCGGCACAACGGATATATCAGCCTTTTCGAGCTGCAAAAACCAACAACAGGAAAGGATCGTGTCGGATGAAAAAAATATGGGTTGCAATCATTCTGGCAGGTGTCGTGGTCCTGCCGCGCATGGGCATGGCCCAGGCGCAGGACGTGGATCCGGTCGGACAGGCGGTGAAAACTTACTTTGCGGCATCTTTTGAACGCTTGAAGGCGGTCGCGGACAAAAAGCCGACCGTGGACACCCTACGGACGGACATGGCGCCGCTGGTGAAGCAGACCGACGGGTTTTTCGGCGGGACGCTGATTGACACTAATTTTGTAATCCGCCAAGTGTATAATCCGCGCGACTTCCTGGCGCGGGGGTTTGACCTGAAAAAGGTGCGCCAGCTGGACGACTTCTGGGTGATGATGCAGCGGGCGCCGTCGCCCCAGCTCAGCGAGCCGGCCCATGGCAACATCATGCAGCCGCGGCTGATCGCCATGCGGTACCCGGTTGTCACCGATGGCCGGCTGGTGGCGATTGTGAGCATGATGGTGCGCACCGGCACATTCCTGAAAGCCACGGGCCTTGACCGGTGCAAGGGCTACCGGATCACCTGCCGCGGCGTGCTGGCGGAGGAATACGGCAAACTCGCCGGCGATGTGCGGCGCGTGGCGCTGGCGCTCCCCGCCACGGAGTGGGTCATCGAGTATGCACCCTGAGTAATCATCAAAAACTGTTGTCTTCGGCAAAGCTGTGCGCTAATCTTTAGCACATCAAACAAGGGAGGTTTTACAATGGCCAAGATTGCAATGATCGGCGCGGGAAGCCTGGTGTTCTGTAAAACGCTTGCCATGGACATCCTGGCGACGGAGGCGCTGCGCGACAGCGAAATCTGCCTGATGAGCCGCACGCCCTCGAAGCTCAGACAGATGGAAACCTTCCTCAAAAAAGTAGTCCAGTCCAATGGGCTGCCGGCCAGGGTCTGGTCCACGCTCGACCGCCGCGAGGCCTTGAAAGGCGCGGATTACGTGATTGTGATGATCCAGGTCGGCGGGGTGGATGCGTTCAAATACGACTACCAGATCCCTATGAAATACGGCGTGGACCAGTGCATTGGCGACAGCCTCGGACCGGGCGGCATCTTCCGCGGCCTGCGCACGATCCCCGTGCTCCTCGACATCGCGCGTGACATGAAGAAACTTTGCCCCAACGCGCTCATGCTCAACTATGCCAACCCCATGGCCGCCTGCTGCTACGCGCTGGGCAAGGCATCCAATGTCCAGTTTATCGGGCTCTGCCACGGCGTGCAGACCACGCTGGACCTGATCAGCGGCTACGTCAATGTGCCCAAAGACCAGATTGATTTCTTCTGCGCGGGCATCAACCACATGGGCTGGTTCCTCTCCCTGAAGGACAAGCGGACCGGGAAAGACCTCTATCCCCTGTTTAAGCGCCTCTGCGAGAAGCCGCAATATTATATCAATGAAAAAGTACGGATCGAGGTCATGCGCCACTTCGGATATTTCATGACCGAGAGCACGGGACATCTCTCCGAATACATCCCCTGGTTCCGCAGCCACCAGCGCGCGCTGGATGCCTATTGCGATGAGCCGGCATTCGGCGGCGAGACCGGGGCCTATTACAACTACTGCCGCATGATCGCGGACAAATACAACAACATCAACTATCTGGACACGGAAGACACCACCCTGCGGAAGCGCAGCGTGGAATACTGTTCATACATCCTGGAAGCGCACCAGACCGGACGGGTCTTCCGCCTGAACGGCAACGTGCGCAATGACGGCTATATCACCAACCTGACGCCGGGCTGCTGCGTGGAGGTACCGGTCTTTGTCGACAAGCAGGGATTCCATCCCGCACGGGTGGGCGATCTGCCGCTGCAATGCGCCGCGCTCAACCAGAGCAATGTCACGGTGCAGGGGCTGGCGGTGGAGGCGGGGCTGACCGGCAATCCGGAGCTGATCATGCAGGCCGTCGCCATGGACCCGCTCACCAGCGCCGTGTGCACGCTGCGCGAGGCGCGCGCCATGACCGCCGAAATGCTGAAGGCGGAGCAGCAATGGCTGCCACAGTTCGCGGGCAAGAAGCTGGCCGCCACACCGGCCATCAAGACGGGCAAATCGACGAAACACGCGCCCGTTCCAACGGATCCGGCTCTGGCCATTGCAAACCGGTTCGGCGAACTGGCACGGCGCAAAGTCAGCAAGAAGAAATAGCCGACGGCTTCAACTGCACATACGGTCATCCGCCAAATACGAATGACCGTATGCTTGAAGAACACGCATGACACCACGCGAACGATTTATTACCGCGCTGGAGCGCCGACCGCTCAAAGGCCGAGCACCTCACTTTGAACTGGTTTTTTTCCTGACCATGGAGACGCTGGGCAAGGTTCATCCCTCGCACCGCAACTACCGCCAATGGATACAGATGAGCGAACCCGAGCACGAGCTGCACCGCCGCGACATGGCCGACCTCTATATACAGACCGCCGAACGATTCGAGCACAGCGCCATTTTCCTGCATCCCAACCCGAACACGGAAGAAGAAACCCTGCAACTGATTGACTGCGTACGCGAAAAAAGCGGCGACAAGTACTTTTTGATGATCCACGGCGACCCCACCTATGCCGTGCCGCACGGCGACCAGATGGTGGACTTCTGCAACCGCCTCGCAGATGAGCCTGAAAAGATGAAGGCCGAGGCGGATGAGCGTGTCAATGATTCCCTGGAGACCGCCGCGCGGCTGCTCAAGCATGGCGGGCTGGACGGGTTCGCGCTGTGTTCCGATTACTGCTTCAATACCGGCCCGTTTCTAAGCCCCGCCCAGTTCGGCGAATTTATAACCCCCTACCTTGCCCATGTGACCCGGGGGTACCGCGATATGGGGTTTTATGTGATCAAGCATACCGACGGCAACATCATGCCCATCCTCGACCAGCTGGCTGAAACGAGACCACACGCGTTGCACTCGCTCGACCCGCAAGGAGGCGTTGATATCGCTGAAGTCAAAAAGCAGTACGGCAAGGAATTGTGCCTGATCGGCAATGTGAACTGCGGGCTGATGGACTCCGGCACCGATGAGGCCGTGACAAAATCCGCGGAGTATGCCCTGACCCACGGCATGCCGGGCGGCGGCTATATCTTCTCCACCAGCAACTGCGTGTACACCGGGATGCGCCTGGCGCGCTACGAGCTCATCCTCGACGCCTGGCGGCGGCTGGGGAACTATTAACTCCGGCTATCTTCGCGGCATTGCCACGCCCGGATGAAAACGGTACACAACCACAACCGGCGCACTGATTCTGGCAGGACCGTCGGCACGCAAGGTGATTCCCCACGACTGGCCGGACAACAGCTTATGGTCCGGCATGTCCAGAGCCAGGTTGAGCTGCCCGCTCACTGAAAGCGCGAATGTGGCCGCCGTGATGCATGTGAGGGGCCGGGCTGCATCGTGGACTTCCACAGTCACATTCACCGGTTCCATGTCGGCCTGGGCCATGCCTTCAAGGCCCAGCGCCGCCACGCCGGTTTCAGTCTCGAACGGGCCAAGCACCAGATGGGCCGCCACATCCCGTCCCAGTGTCAGCGTGGCCGGCGCCATGCCCAGGCTCCCTGCAGGCTGTGTCGCAAAAACCACATTTGAGCCCTGCAGGATGCGGTCCGGAAAGATCGTGTCGGCATCCGCCGCTTTGCCGGAAGCCGCCGGCACCAGCCGCAGCGGGTCGCCCAATGGCGCATTGGCCATGTCACACCGGAAAAAAAACAGGTCGCCAATATGCCCGTCGCGGATATTGAAAAAGCTGAGCCGGTCTGTTTTGAGCCGCTGTTCGTAATAGACCAGCGAAGTTTCCGCCTGCCCCGGGAAGCAGCAAACCGCCACACCGCTCTCCGGCCGGTCATCGGCGGTGCAATCACGGCGCATTTCCGCCATCACCCCGCCGCGGATCTGCACCGCGTTCACGCCATCGCGGTCCGCCAGTTTGACATGAAGACCGGCGCAGCCGGGCAAGGCGCGGCATTCCGCAGCCGGCACCTGATGGATGACATAGGCGGCGGGAATATCCAGCGGCATCGGGATGGCATCGCCACGAACGACAAAACGCGGGATCGTCTTCAGCTGGAGGTTGCGGAACCGGATCCAGTCACCCGGATGCCCGAACAGTTCCACCGCCACCCACCATTCGTCCGCGGCCTCTGACGCGAAGTCCAGCGCGCAATTTTTCCATTCCGCACCCGGGCCAAGGGTTATGCGCCGGATGGCGGCAGAAGAACCGCCCGCCGGGCTTGCCGTGATCGTGCCTGCGGCCACACCTGTGAACTGGCATTCCAGACGGCAGACCCCGCCCCGCTTCACGCGAACCGCCTGCTTCAACACCGCCGCCGCTCCGGTCAGGCGAAGCTCAACGGCACCGTCTCCCCGCACGACAGCCACACCCCGCGCCGGATTGACCAGCCAGCCCTCGCCGGCACCTTTCAGCAGAAAATCACAATCCTGGATGCGGTTGATCCCCGCAAAATAAAGCGGCACCATATCGGCCGCGCCCCCGTAAACGGATCGGGCCGGCCAGACGGATAACGCAGGAGAGTGATCCATCGTGTAATCCTCCCGTCCGAATTTCATTTCCAGCAGGTCGCCGGCATCCGGCGGCGCGGCGAAGCCCAGGGATGTGAACGGCACCGCCACTTCCGCCTCCCAGCCGTTGGTGGTCACACTGGCGGCAGACTTAAAAGCCCCAGCCATGTTCGTCGCAACATTGCCGGAGGCCAGACGGCGTGTATCCAGCAGTCCGGCTGCATTCACAAGCATCTGGTCATATGTGGCGGCATCCGGCGCACTGCGCAGGAAAATTTCAATGCAATCGTCCTGCCATAGCCCGTCGAGTTTCGCGGTTTTCCTGATTTTTTCCGGATGCGGGGTGGCGCACTGGAAGCCGAGGTAGAGGTTTTGCCGGTCCGACGCAAGCCGCACGGTTGTAGGATGCTCCGCCCGTCCAGTCCCGCCCGTCGCCGTGAATCCCTCCAGCACCAGCACCTGTTTCCAGACCGCGTCATCCAGCCGCCCATCGATCACCGGCATGCAACCTGCCGTCGGAATAACATTTCCAGCACCCCCTGCAACGAGCGGCAAAAACGCCGTTACACATAATAAAAACCAATGCAACAAGAATCGCGCGGGCATGCGCATAAGCCGCCTTCCTTTAAAACATTCCACTACATAACAAAGACAACCGCCCAGTTCAGCAAAAATGAAAGACAAAACATCAACCTCGATTTGTGATAAATCCTTTTGACACTTCCACGGGCATGTATATGATAAGGCCCAAATTAATGATTGTCGGGCTTGAAACAAATAACAGCCCTGATCAGGAAGGGAGTGTGATACACGCGTGGCTATTCAGATTCGAATGAAAAAGGGTGAACCGGTTGAAAAAGCGCTGAAACGCTTGAAGAAGGTCATGGACAAGGAAGGCCTGATGAAACAGATTCGGGCCAACCGCTATTTTGAAAGTCCAAGCGAGAAAAAGCGCAAGAAATCGGCCCGGGCCCGTGTGCGGCTCGCCATGAGCCAATCGCGCTAACCTGCGTTGGTAAAGGCTGTCATGAACTCCCTGGCCAAAAGTCAGGGAGTTCTTTTTTTAAGTTTTAAGGATGTACCGTCATGATGCTTGGCCTTTCAACCCATTGGAATGCGTTCCGCCATGCATCCGGTGAAACCCTGATTGAAGAAATCCTGACGCTGGGATTCAACCGGGTGGAGCTGGGCTATGACCTGCGGCTGGACCTGGTGGACGGGGTCCGGCGCATGGTTGACCAAAAAGCGGTCACCGTGACCAGCGTCCATAATTTCTGCCCGGTGCCGCTCGGCGCCTCACAGGGGCATCCGGAACTTTTCACACTGGCAAATCCCGATGCCCGCATCCGCGCTGCCGCCGTGCGGCACACCGAACGCACCATCGTGTTTGCCGCGGAAATCGGCGCCAAAGCGGTGGTCATGCATGGCGGCAATATCCGCTTGTGGTGGAACCGCGGCAGCAGATTGTTGAAGCTGGCGGCCGCAGGAAAGCGACACACGCCCCGCTACGAACGCATCAAGACAGGCCTGATGACCGCCCGCGCCGCCAAAGCGGCGGTTTATCTCGACTACCTGCGCGACGGCATCACACAGCTGCTGCCGAAACTCGAAGAATACAAAATCCGGCTGGCTCTGGAAAATCTGCCGTCATGGGAATCCGTGCCCACCGAACCCGAGGCGGAACAGTTTTTCCAGCAGATGAATTCGCCATGGCTGGCGTACTGGCACGACACCGGACACGGCCAGATCCGTGAAAATCTCGGTTTCACCGCCCACCTGCACTGGATTGAAAAACTCACACCATGGCTGGCCGGGATGCACGTGCATGACGTGGCGACTCCCTTCAACGACCATCTGCCGCCCTTGAAAGGCACGGTGGATTTTGGAGCAATGAAACCGTTCATCAAACCGGGCATGCCGCTCATCCTTGAGCCGCATCCCGGCGTTCCGGCAGAGGCCGTGCAGGAAGGCGCAGCCCAGCTTGAAAAAATATGGATTCCCCCACCCCCATGAAAAAAACATTCATATCCCTGCTCCAATTCGGGATCGGCTTTGCGTTGCTGGCCTTCATTTTTATTCGACTAAGCCACTCGGGACAGATCCGGCAGTTGGCGCAGGCGTTTACACAAGCCGCACACAACTGGCCCTGGATACTGGCGGGCGTGTCGATTTTCGGCGGCTGCATCATGCTGTGCGTCTGGCGCTGGCAATGCCTGCTCCGGAGCGTGCAGGTGCTGCTCCCGCTGCGCACGCTCGCACTTTATTATTTTATCGGGCAGTTTTTCAACGCATTCATGTTCGGCTCCACCGGCGGCGACGTCGTCAAAGCCTACTATGTCGCCAAAGTCACGCAACACCGGCGCACCGAACTGTTCGCCTCGGTTTTCATCGACCGGCTGATCGGATTGGCCGCCCTCGTAATCCTGATCGTGGGGATCACCCTGCTGCGGCTTAAATTCTTTCTTGCGACCCCTGTCATGCGCCAGGCCTTATGGATGAACATCATCCTGGTCGCCGCCACCCTGTCGGGCGCCATCGTGATGTTCATCATTGAAAAACGCCGGACCCCAGCCATGACCCGGCCTGCCGCCGGCCGGCTGGCGGAAACGCTACGGCGCGCCTACGCCCCCCTGCAGGGCTGCCTGCGCAACCGCAAACTGCTCGCTAAAATCATCTGCATCTCCTGCGCCAACCATCTGGGTTTCATCGTGGCCATCATGTGCCTGGGAAAAGCGGTCGGGATCGAACTCAAGCCCGTGCATTATTTCACCATCTTCCCCGTGATCAACGCCATTGCCGCCCTGCCCATCACGCCCGGCGGGCTGGGCGCCCGCGACCAGGCCGCCATCTATCTGCTCAGCGTCGTGCAAGTGACTGCCGTTGCGGCACTGACCCTGACCTTGCTGGTCTACGCAGCCACGCTCTTCTGGAGCCTGGCCGGCGGGATGGTTTACCTGCTATACACATGGCAGACCGGAATACGGTTTGCGCCGGAAAATGCAGATGCAAAGGCATAAAACGCATCCGCGCCGATGATCAGGCGCGGAGGGCCAACGCGGCAAGAATCCGGCGCGCCAGCAGCGGAAGCCCCGGATCACGCGCACCCATGGTGACAACCACATCACCGGGCATGGCCTCAGCCGCCAGCGTGGCAATCAATGCATCCACATGCTCCGCATACCGGCAATGGATACGCGCCTGAAGCCGGTCAACCAGATCGGCGGCGCTCACCTGGCGGTTGGCGGTGCCGCCGGCATCATACACCGGCAGGATAAACAGCCGGTCGGACGGGCGGCAGATCCGCTGGAAAGTTTCCGCCAGCTCGTTCATCATCGTTGACAGCGGCCCGTAGCCGTGCGGGCGCCAGATGCCGAAAATGCGCTGCGTGTGCGGCACCAGCGACTGCCATGACGCCTCAATCTTGGCCGGATTGTGCGCGTAGTCGTCCATGACTGTGATCCCGTGCACCACGCCCACACGCTCCAGGCGCCGCTGGATACCTTTAAACTGACGCAAGGCGGCGGCGGCCTGTTCAAGCGCGACACCCAGCGTGCGGCACATCAGCACCGCAAGGACGGCGTTTTCGGCATTGTGCACGCCGGGCAACGGCAGAAAGAACGGCGCCCCCTCCACCATGAACCGGCTGCCGCCCGCTTCAGGTGTGATCCGCATGTCATTGAAAAAGCCGGGGCGGCCAACCGTTGAGAGCGTCTCCTTCTTGACCTGTCCGGCAAACCGCGTGAACAGATCCAGAGTTGCCGCCATGTCAAAATGGTCCTTGGACGCATTGGTGATGACGGCCCAGTCAGGATGATAGCACATCAACGAGCGGTCGCTTTCATCCGCCTCAAAGACCCACAGGCCGGACTTCCCGGCGCGGGCATTGCCGATCTTGTCCGGCGCAACCCAGTTGAGGACCGGCGCACCGTTCACCACGGTGGGATCATTGCCAGCCCACTCCAGAATCCAGCCCATCATACCGGTGACCGTGCTTTTTCCGCAGGTTCCGGTCACCGCCACCGCAGGACGGTTTTGCATCAGACGGGCCAGCATCTCAGCGCGGTGGATGACCGGCACGCCCAGCGCACGGGCGGCACGGATATCGGGATTGTCGTCTTCTATGGCGGTGCTGACGACCACCCCGGCGGTATCCGCCGACACACCGCGTCCGTCCTGTTTCACAAAGCGTATGCCGCCGGCCACCAGCTTCGGGATCGCCTCCACATCCTGCCCCTGATCAAAGTAGCGGTCGGAGCCCGTAACCGCACAACCCTCAAACACCAGCGCCTGGGCAACGGAACTCATGCCGACCCCGGCAGCACCCACAAGGTGATAACGCCCTTTCTCAGCCATGGCGCACGCCCTGCGTTTCGCGTGTGCGGTAAATCTCCACGGCCACACTGCGTGCCTGCGTCAAAACGCCGGGCTTGTCGACCATCACCGTCACGCCGTGCACGTTCTTGAAATCAAGACAGATCTGCGCCGCCTGGTCAGCCATGCGCTCCAGAAGCAGGTGGTGGCTGTTTTCCACGTGGTGCATAATACGGTCCTTGATCGTCTTGTAATCAACGGTATCCTGGATATTATCGGTCTTCCCCGCTTTTGACAGATCGCATTCCAAGGTCACGTTGAGCACCACCTGCTGCCTGCGGTACCGCTCGCGGGGATCGATACCGATGATGCATGCAACCGTCAGGTCCCGAATATGTATTTTATCCATGGAAGATCCTCGCCTATTCCGCCTCTTTACAATAAATGCTGTCCGCCATCAACATAAAGCACCTGGCCCGTGATGGCGTCCTGTTCCAGCACGCTCAGCACTGCGGCGGCCACATCCTCAGGTCCCGGATGCCGGCCCAGCGGAAACAAGCCGGCAGGCTCGGACACCTTGCGCCCGTCCGGCTGGACCGCGGGCGGCAGAATGGCGCCCGGCGCAATCCCGTTCACTGTCACCAGCGGCGCCCATTCCAGCGCAGCGCTACGGGTGAAATCCGCCAGCATTTTCTTGGAAAGCAGATACGGCACGGCTCCGGTCTCCTGTCCGGCCACACGCTGGTCAAGCAGGTTGACAATCCGCCCGGCAGGCTGCATGGCGCGCGGCGCCAGCCGGCGCACAAAACCCCGGCTTAGAAGAAGCGGGACCACCGCATTGACACGAATCTGATCCCAAAGGGCATCCTCGCGCACCTCCAGCAGGGAATCACGCTGGAACACCGCGGCATTGTTCACAAGGATATTCAATCCATCCAAGGCGTTCCAAGCCTCTTCAATAAGCAATTCGCAGGAGCTTTCATCACACAGATGCCGGCGGATGGCGCATGCTTTGACGCCGCGGCGTGTGAGATCATCCGCCAGCGTGCAGGCTTCGCCGATCGAACGGTCATAATGCACGACGACGGCACAGCCCCGCGCCGCCAGCGCCTCGCAAACAGCGCGGCCAATACGCACCGCGCCGCCGGTCACCAATGCTTTACCCTGCCGCCAGTCCATGTCGCAGTTCCCTCCATCTATTCCTTGTCATTGTGTGACGTGCGGCATAAAATATCAAGCTAATGAAATCCTGTATCCGGCATCTTGGAAAATGGTTATGCATGGGCCTGCTGCTGGCACCTTTCACTGCGCCGGCAACAGAAAAACGGGCAGACGGCCCGGTGGTGGTCATTCCCATCCACGGCATGATTGAGCGCGGACTGGTTTACATGGTGCGCCGCGGCGTCAATGAAGCCATCCGCGAAAACGCGCGCGCCATCATTGTGGACATGGATACCCCGGGCGGGCAGGTGCAGGCCGCCGAGGATATTGCCCAGCAGTTCGCCGGCGCAGGCATTCCTGTCTACACCTATGTCAATCCCAGCGCCATCTCCGCCGGCGCGATCATCGCCATGGGCACGGATTATATTTACATGGCGCCCGGCAGCCGCATCGGCGACGCCGCGCCCATCATGATGTCACCGCTCGGCACGGCGGAGGAAATGGGCAAAACACAGGAGGAGAAAGCCCTTTCCTATGTGGCCGGCCTCATCCGCGCGCTGGCACAACGCAAGGGGCATGATGCCAAACTGGCGGAAGCCATGGTCCGCAAGGAGGCGGGTTATAAAGCGGGCGATGAAGTCATCCATCCGGCCGGCAGCCTGCTCACGCTGACCAACGTGGAAGCGGAACGCCCGGTGACCGGCACCAACGGAGTGCCCCATCCCCTGCTCTCGTGCGGCACAGCCGAAACACTCGAAAAGCTGATCCAGACACTCGGGATGGCCGGCGCGCCGCGCAAAGACATCAAGCCGCAGCCCAGCGAGGCCGCGGCCCGTTACATTGAAATTTTTTCATTCCTGTTCCTGGCAGGCGGCCTGCTGGGGCTGTACATCGAATTCAAGACTCCGGGTTTCGGCCTGCCCGGCATTGCCGGCATCATCCTGCTGGCAATCTGGTTCTGGGGCTACCATGTGGCGGGGCTGGCCGGCATGGGTGAAATCATTCTTTTCGTCATCGGCGTGAGCTTGCTGATCGCGGAAGTCTTTTTAATCCCGGGCTTCGGGATTTTCGGAGTGGCCGGGATCGTATGCATCTTCAGCGCCCTGCTGATGGCCATGGTCGAGCACTATCCCGGCGGAGGATGGATGCCGCCACCGGCACAGCTCCAGGGTGCGGTTGTTCAGCTGGGATTCACGCTGGCCGGAGTGGTGCTGATCGCGCTGCTGCTGGTGCGGTGGCTACCCAAAACCACGATCTACCGCAACCTGGTGTTGACCACGGATGAAAAAGGCTCGCAAGGCTACCAGCCCGGCCCGCTGGAAAATACGCTGGTCGGATTGCGCGGCATCGCAGGCTCACAGCTCCGCCCTGCCGGCATCGGCGAATTCGGCGAAAAACGGCTGGATGTCGTCACGCGGGGCGATTTCATCGAAAAAGGAAAATCGATTGTTATTGTAGAAACAGGTGCGAATCGCATATTAGTGGAGCTGGCACCCAACAACACCGCCAAAACGTAACAATGAATATTCAACAGCTTTTCACTTTGCTACTCGGAGCCGGCATTCTTTTGATCGCGGCCGAAATCTTCCTGCCGGGCGCAATTCTCGGCATTCTGGGCGGCGCCTCGCTGCTCGGGGCCATCATCGCCGGGTTCTATGCGTTCCCCGCCATCGGACCCTTCATCGCCATTGCCATCGTGGTCGGCTCAGGGCTGGTGCTGTGGCTGTGGGTGCGGTATTTCCCCCGTTCCCGCATCGGCCAGCGCATGATGGGAAACACCAATCTGGCCACCGCCAAGTCATCGGCCGACGGCATTGAAAGACTGCAGGACAAGGAAGGCGTGGCGCTTTCGCAATTGCGGCCGGGCGGATTTGCCATGATTGACGGCCAGCGGATCGACGTGGTGACAGAAGGCGGAATGATCGAGAAAAACACGCGGATCCGGGTGGTCCATGTCGAGAGCAACCGCGTGGTCGTCAAAAAAATCTGAACATAAAACAAAACAGAAGGAGTACACAAAATGATCGCAGAGGCTTCATTCTCGGTGCCGTTGGTGGCCATCCTCGTGCTGGCGCTTATCATCTTCGTCGGCGTGTTTTTCTACTTCCTCGGCATCTGGGTCCGCGCCCTGATGTCCGGCGCGCATGTATCGGTATTTTCGCTCATCGGCATGAAGCTGCGGCACGTGAAACCCATCCTCATCGTTGACGCCCGCATCCGGGCCGTCAAAGCCGGACTGCTGCTGACCACCGACCAGCTTGAGGCCCATTATCTGGCCGGCGGCGATGTCATCAACGTGGTCAACTCCCTGATTGCGGCCGACAAGGCCAACATCCGGCTGACCTTCCAGCGGGCGGCGGCCATCGACCTGGCCGGGCGTGATGTGATGGATGCCGTGCGAACCAGCGTCATTCCTAAAGTCATCGACTGCCCGGATCCCAAGACCGGCGGCAACACCATGCTGGACGCCGTTGCCAAAGACGGCATCCGCCTGCTGGTGAAAGCACGCGTAACCGTGCGCACGAACCTTGACCGGCTCGTGGGCGGCGCGGGTGAAGAGACGATCATCGCACGCGTGGGACAGGGCATCGTCAGCGCCATCGGCTCATCCGCCTCCTACAAGGACGTCCTGGAAAACCCGGATCTCATCAGCCGGAAAGTGCTGGAAAGCGGGCTGGATTCACAAACCGGCTTTGAAATCGTCTCCATCGATATCGCGGACATCAGCGTGGCCGGCATGAGCGATGCGGCGAACGTCGGCGCCCGGCTGGAAACTGAACGCGCCGAAGCCGACAAGAAAATGCGGCAGGCCGAGGCGGAAGGCCGCCGCGCCATGGCCATTGCGCAGGAACAGGAAATGCGTGCCCGGGTGCAGGAAATGCAGGCCCGCGTGGTGGAAGCCAAGGCGGAAATCCCCAGGGCCATCGCGCACGCATTCATGCAAGGCAGACTCGGGATCATGGACTACTACCGGCTCCAGAACATTGAATCCGACACCTCCATGCGGCGTGCGATCGCCGGTGAAGGCGATGCGGACCAGGAAACGCCCGAAAAATAAAGCCGCAAGGCTTCGCAGGGGACGGATATGCGGATGCTGGCAACCATCGAAGGCAACGGTTTGTTCGGGCTGGCCATCATTGTGATCACCGTGATTGCCCAGCTCATCTCAGCCGCCAAAAAGCATACGGCCGCCGCCCCCAGGCAACAAATTCCGCCATCCGCCGGCGAACCGGAGGGAACGACAACCCCTTCGTTCGAAGATTTTTTACGGGAGCTGACCGGGCAGAAAACGGCATCACCGCCACCGATGCCACTCCCGCATAAAAGGCCGCCGCTACGGCAAAAGCCGGACCGGCTGCCGAAGATTTCCTTAAAAGTTATAAAGACGCCTGAGCCGCTTTTGCCGGTGGAACCTGCCATCAACACGGAACCGCCTGTCCAGGAGATGCCGGCGCATATCACCGGCAATGACGCGGTTCACCACCACAAAAACAATATGATGACTTCAACATTCCGGCGTGTCTTTCAACACAAGCGCACGGCACGCCAGGCGGTTTTGCTGGCGGAAATCCTGGGCCAGCCGCACAGCCTGCGCCAGCCCGGAAAAACACTCTACTAAAACAATCTGCGGCCATCGCCAGGGCCGACGCCTGGCATCGACGCAGTATGCGCCTTGCTGCGGAAGGCCTGCCGGGCGCGTATTTATTTGACACCGGGCGCCTTTTGATGTTTTATATTCAGCCGTTTGCGATGAAAAGGAGTTTGCGTCATGCAATTTACAATTCGGGAAGCATCCCGGCTTTTTAATATGCCGGAAAAAACCATCATTCAAGCCGTGGATTGCGGCGAGCTGCCTGCCTGTGTTGTCCAGGAGCAGCGCCGCATCGGCAAAACGGATTTGATTGAATGGGCCACGGCCCGTAAGATTCCCCTACCGGAGGAACTTGCCGGCTCGTCCGGCAACGTCGTCCAGATATCGAAGGCCTTGCAGTCCGGCGGGGTCCACTACGGGGTTCCCGGCACGGATAAGAAGAGCGTGCTGGCCGCCGCCATCGAAGGGCTTACCCTGCCCGAAGGCGTGGACCATAAGTTGCTCTGCCGCATGATTCTCGCGCGCGAGGAAATGGCATCCACCGGCATCGGCGACGGGATCGCCATCCCGCATGTGCGCAACCCCATCATCCTGCCGATCGACACCCCGTTTGTGGCGCTCTGTTTCCCCGAGACGCCGGTTGAATTCGGTGCCTTGGATCAGAAGCCTGTGCACAGCCTCTTCCTGCTATTTTCGACATCAACCCGCGGACATCTCACCCTGCTCTCGCAGCTGATGTTCGCGCTACGGGATCCGCAATTCCAGAACTGCCTGATCAACCGCGCCCCCGCGGAACAGATCATGGCCGAACTCAAACGGATTGAAGCCTCCCTGCCATCGGGAGACAGCAAACGATGATCTGGTTTCTGGGCGCACTCGGCCTTCTGGTTACCGGTGCATGTTTGAGCGCCCTGCTCCCTTCAAATCGGCAAACCAGCTGGATCAGCGCCGCAACTGCGGTTGCAGCGTCTATCATCGGAACAACCCGGGCAGCGGTTGCGTTGCACCAGCGGACTGACCTTCACATCCAGATCCCTTGGCATTTCCCCTTTGCTGATGGAATCTGCTTCCTGATTGACCCGTTGGCCGCTTTTTTCCTGCTGTGCATCTTCCTGCTGGTCGGGCTGACCGCCGTTTACGGTGTGGTGAACACCCGGAATGACGCCACGTCCGTCAAGCGTTTCCATGGATTCAACTTCAATCTTCTGGCCGCATCCATGGTGCTGGTAGTCACGGCACACCATGCGTGGGCGTTCCTAGTGGCATGGGAAATCATGGGGCTGACCTCCTTTTTTCTCATCCTCACCGACCATCAGCAGAAAACCACCCGCGAGGCGGCATGGATTTATCTGGTGGCCACGCAAATTGGCGCCACATTCCTCTTTGTCATGTTCGCATTGATGGGTCACCAAGCGGGCGGCTTCTCATTCAACGCCATCCAGGATGCATGCACCGGCATCCCGCCGCACACAGCGGGAATCTGGTTTGTCCTCGCCCTTGTCGGGTTCGGAACCAAAGCCGGTTTTTTCCCGCTGCATGTCTGGCTGCCGGAAGCGCATCCCGCTGCACCCTCGCACGTTTCCGCACTGCTCTCCGGTGTCATGATCAAAACCGGTATTTACGGCATTTTGCGCATCCTGACCTTTTTCGATGTCTATCCGCCGTGGTGGGGCTACACGCTGCTTGCCATCGGCATTGTCTCCGGCCTTGCCGCCATGCTCTTCGCCATTGCCCAGCATGATTTAAAACGACTGCTGGCCTACAGCAGCATTGAAAATATCGGCATCATCGCCATCGGAACCGGGATCGGCGTGCTGGGACTCGCCTATGGCCACCCCGCCATGGCAGGACTCGGCTTTGCCGGCGCCCTGCTCCATGTGTTCAACCACGGGCTTTTCAAAGGGTTGCTTTTCATGGCCGCCGGCGCCGTCTATCACGCCACCGGCAAGCGCACCATGGATGATCTCGGCGGATTGATGAAAACCATGCCCTGCACAGGGCTGGCATTCCTGGGCGCGGCGATTGCGATTTGCGGCCTGCCGCCGTTCAATGGATTCATCAGCGAATTCCTGATTTACGCGGGCGCATTCTCAGGCCTGTCACGCTGGGCAACCCCCTTCACCAACGGCAGCCTGGTTGCCGTCATCCTGGGGCTGGTGATGATCGGCGGACTGGCCGTGGTCACCTTCACCAAGGCATTCGGCATCACCTTCCTGGGTGCACCGCGCAGCCGCGCCTGCGACCATGCCCATGAACCACCGTTAGCGATCCAGGCACTTTTCATCACCATGGCGCTGGCCTGCCTGGTCGCGGGGCTGGCTGCGCCATGGATCATTAATTTCTTTGCGCAGCCCGTGGCACAGCTGGCAGGCCTGCCGCTTCAAACCACCGGGGATATCCTCTTCCAGACCGGCATCATCTTGGCCCATATTGCCGAGATCAGCTGCTGTGTCATCATCCTCACCAGCCTGCTCGCCTGTCTGCGCTATTTCCTGCTGGCACGCCGCGAGGTGCGCCAAAGCTGCACATGGGACTGCGGCTACCGCTATCCCAGCGCCCGCATGCAATACACCTCCTCATCCTTCGTGCAGCCGGTGACGGCGTTCTTCCGTATTTTCATCCGCTCCCGCCGCATGGTTGACCGCCCGAAGGGCCTTTTTCCCGAAAAAGGCGCATTCGCCAGCCACACCCCGGACCTGCTCAGCGAGGCGCTTTACAAGCCCCTCTTCACCACCATCCGGCTTGCCTTCACCCGCCTGCGCCCGCTGCAGAGCGGCCGGATCCAGCTTTATGTGCTCTACATCCTGTTAACCCTGTTCATCCTGCTGGGATGGCAAATGCTGGCGCAACCATGAACCTTTCAAGATTCCTAAACCTTCTTCCGGCGCTTATTTTTGCGCCGCTGATGACCGGCATCATCAACCGCGTCAAAGCGGTTTTCGCCGGGCGCCGGGGGCCGCCGCTGCTGCAGCCGTACCACGACCTCTGGCGTCTGCTGCGCAAGGGCGCCGTCTACAGCACCACCACCACCTGGATATTCCGCGTCGGGCCGATGGTGCTCCTGTCGACCGTGGTCATGGCGCTGACCCTGGTGCCGTTCGGCAAAAGCCCCGCGGTCTGGCAATTCCCCTGTGATTTCATCATGCTGGTCTATCTGCTGGCACTGGGCCGCTTCTTCATGGTTTCAGCCGCACTGGACACCGGCTCGAGCTTCGAAGGCATGGGCGCCAGCCGGGAAGTATTTTTTGCCATGCTGGCCGAGCCGGCCCTGCTGCTCGGGTTTGTCGCCCTGAGCCAGTCCACCGGACTGCTTTCGCTCGGCGAGATATATGCCGGAATTGATGTCACCACATGGATGAACTACGCCCCCGCCCTGGTCCTGCTGGCGGTCGCTTTTTTCATCATTTTACTGGCCGAGAACTCACGCATCCCGGTGGACGATCCCAACACGCACCTCGAATTGACCATGATCCATGAAGTCATCGTGCTCGACCACAGCGGCCCGGATTTTGCCTTCATCCAATACGGGGCCGCACTGAAGCTCTGGCTCTTTGCATTATTGATCGTGAACCTGTTTGTCACGCCGGCCACCGGGCCGGCGTGGAACACGCTGGCCACGCTGGGCGGTGTGGCCGGCATCGCCATGCTGGTGGGCGTGGTGGAATCCGTAATCGCCCGGCTGCAGCTGCTGCGTGTTCCACAATTGCTGATGGCGGCCGCCGTGCTGGCGCTGCTCGCCAAGCTCCTGTTGAGGTGATTTTATGACCATGATGTTGGACACTGTCTACAGCCTGCTGCTGCTCAGCAACCTGATGCTGCTGGGCTCCAGCCGCCTGCTGACACAGATCAGGCTCATCGCGCTACAGGGCGTCCTGCTGGGCGTCCAGTGCTTCGCCCTGCCGCACGGCATGGCGCGCGGCATCATCCTGGGAAGCATTGTCATCCTGTTGAAAGGCGGGCTGTTCCCGAAGCTCCTGGTCCGGGCGCTGCGCGAATCCAACGCGCACCGCGAACTGGAACCGCTCGTCGGCTACACACTGTCGTTCCTCTTCGGCATCATTGCGCTGGGCGCGGCGGCGTGGATATCCAGCCTGCTCACCGTTCCGGGTGTGCGCCACGTCCTTGTTTTCCCCGCCGCCCTGACGACCATCCTCACGGGGATGTTCCTGATCGTCTCGCGGCGCAAGGCCCTGCCGCAGCTGATCGGATTCATCGCGCTTGAAAACGGGATTTTCATCACCAGCATGGCGCTGCTAAGCCACATTCCACTCATGGTGGAGCTCAGCGTCCTGCTGGATGTGTTCGCCGCGGTCCTCGTGATGGGCATTGCCATCTGCCACATCAACCGCGAATTCGACCACATTGACACGGATCAAATGGACACGTTGAAAGGGTAAACCATGGACGGCGCCGCACTTTTCATTGCGCTGGCGGGAATCATCCCGCTCGCGATCGCCTCTTTGTATGTTGCACGCACCCCGCGGCAGGTCATCAATCTCCTGACAGCCGGCAACCTCCTCGCGCTAGGCATCGTCGCCGCCCTGGCCACGGTGTTCCTGCGCAACCATGGGCCGCGCCTGCTGTTTGGCAACGGCATGTTCCTGCTCGATGCGCTGTCGGTCCTGCACCTGCTGGTCTGTCTCTGCGTCTACGCGGTGGCGCTGCCTTCGGCGCGCATCTACCTGCACGCTGAAATCCGGCACGGGCTGTTCACCCTGCGGCAATGCCGGATTTTCGCCTCATTGTGGATGCTCGCGCTCGGCTCCATGCTGCTGGTCATCCTGAGCAACAACCTAGCCATCATGTGGGCCGCCATGGAGGCCACCACCCTGCTGACCGCGTTCCTGATCATCACGCACGCCACGCGCGAATCCCTGGAAGCCATGTGGAAATATATCATGATCTGTTCGGTTGGCGTAGCGCTGGCCTTCCTGGGGGTTGTATTTATCACTGCCGCTGCGCGCGCTCTCCCGCTTGCCCCCCGCGAAATGCTGATGTGGACACAGATGGTCGCCCACGGCAACCTGCTGCAGGCCCCATTTGTCAAAGCCGGTTTCATCCTGCTGCTCGTCGGGTTCGGCACCAAGGCGGGACTGGCCCCGATGCACAACTGGCTGCCGGACGCGCACAGCCAGGCGCCCGCGCCCGTCTCGGCGGTTTTCTCCGGGTTCATGCTCAACGCCGCGCTTTACTGCATCCTGCGCTATCTGCCCATTGCCGAAATCAGCGGCGGGCACAACGGATGGGCATCCTCGCTGCTGACAGGGTTCGGCCTCACATCCGTGGGCATCGCCGCGGTGTTCATCCTGTTCCAGAAGAACCTCAAGCGGCTGCTGGCTTATTCCAGCATCGAGCACATCGGCATCATGTCCTTTGGCCTCGGACTGGGCGGCATGGGCACAACCGCCGCGTTTTTCCATATGCTCAACCATGCGCTGATCAAGCCGCTGGCGTTCCATGTCGCCGGCCGGATGGGAACCCTGTTCCGCAGCCTGGATATTCCCGGCATGGCGGGCGCATTGCGGACCCTGCCACTCTATGCCGCCACGCTGCTCGTCGCGGTGCTGGCCCTGCTGGGCATGGCGCCGTTTGCCACATTCACCAGCAAGTTCTACATCATCATGGCGGCCTGCACCACGGCGAAATGGTGGCTGAGCCTCCTGTTCATCATTTTCCTGTGTATTATTTTTGTCGGCTTCCTGCGCCACCTGATGACGGTTGTCTGGGGTGACCAGACGGAGCACGTCTCCCCGGAAATCCCGGTGATCGCATGGCCGGAACGCATGCTGCTTGTGCTGCCATTGTGCGCCCTGCTGGTGCTCGGGCTGTGGATGCCCGAACCACTCGGCAACCTGCTGGCGCAGGCAACCGACATTGTACGCCCGGTTTCCGCCACACTCATCACAGGATCCCAACCATGACCCCGCCGCTCTCCATACGCAACGGAACCACGATCGCACTGGATGAACTGCCGTTGCAGGCATTCGCCGACTTCCAGCGACAGATCGAACAGGCGCTGGCCTATGGCCAGCGGCTGGCCGTGCTTTTCGGCGTGCCGGAATGGGAACCCGGCCAGGGCGGACTCCGCCTGATTGCCGTGCTCAGCCATGCCACGGAAAGCCGGCTCTGCATACTTTCCACGCGCGTCCAGGATCGTTATCCCTCCCTGACGCCAACCTGCCCTCAGGCGCATGGGTTCGAGCGGGAAATTTTCGAAATCCACGGGGTACATCCGGAAGGGCACCCCTGGCTGAAGCCGATACGCACCCATGCCGGTGAAGGGGTGCCGGAGCTCGTTCCCTTCTTCCGCATTGAAGGCCGGGAAATCCATGAGGTCGCCGTGGGCCCCGTGCATGCCGGCATCATCGAGCCGGGCCATTTCCGTTTTCTCTGCCATGGCGAGCATGTGTTCCACCTTGAAATCTCACTGGGTTACCAGCACCGCGGCGTGGAACATGCCTTGCGCAGCGGCCCCGCACCGCGTACGCAATCCTACATGGAAACGCTGGCCGGCGACACCAGCATCGGCCACGGCCTCGCCTATTGCCAGATCATGGAAGCCTTGTCTAAAACAGCGGTTCCCGCCCGCGCCCATACCCTGCGCGGCATCGCTCTGGAACTTGAGCGGCTGGCCAACCACACCGGCGACATGGGCGCCATGGCGGGCGATGTCGGCTTCCTGCCGACCGCTTCCTACTGTGGACGGATCCGCGGCGATTTCCTCAACCTGACCGCCCTGCTCTGCGGCAACCGTTTTGGCCGGCACTTCCTGTGCCCCGGCGGGACCCGCTTCGATGTGGAACCGGCGCATATCGAAGATGCAACCCTGCGCACCCGCCAGGCGTTCGACGATGCGCAGAATGCCATTGAACTGCTCTGGGACAGCGCATCCGTCATGGCCCGTTTTGATGACATCGGCAGCGTGCCGCGCGAAACCGCGATGGACCTCGGACTGGTCGGTCCGGCCGCGCGCGCATCCGGTGTGGAAACCGATATGCGCCACGACTTCCCATGCGGCCTTTACCAGTTTGCCCAGATTCCGATTTCCTCGTACCACACCGGCGATGTGTTCGGCCGCGCGTTCGTGCGCTGGATGGAGATCCAGCGGTCGGCAGCCTTTGTGCAGGAACAATGGCGCATGCTACCGGACGGCCCGGTCGTTGTGCCGATAGCCAAGCCGCCTGCCCCACAGTCGCTGGCAGTCTCACTGGTCGAGGGCTGGCGCGGCGAAATCTGCCACGTGGCGTTGACGGACGGCAGCGGAAAATTCATGGCCTACAAAGTCGTGGATCCATCATTCCACAACTGGCGCGGGCTGGCGCTTGCGTTGCGCGACCAGCAAATCGCCGATTTCCCACTATGCAACAAGAGTTTCAACCTGTCCTATTGCGGACACGATTTGTGAGGTGACCTTTGTTTAGAACCATCATAGCCCGTTTGCATCAAGGATACCGGACACAGCCGTATCCAACGGAAAAACCCACGCTTCCCGAACGGTTCCAAGGGCTGCCGCGCCTAAACCAGACCGATTGCGAAGCCGGCTGCCGCCAGTGCGTTGAGTCCTGTCCCATGCAGGCCATCACACGGGAAGGCCGGAGCATCACCCTTGACATGGGACGGTGCACATTCTGCGGGGAATGCACCCGGCAATGCCCCGACAAGCGGATCGAGTTCAGCCGCGAACACCGGCTGGCGACAAGCGAGCGCAATGCACTGCGCATCGGCAACGCACCCTTCACGCTCATGCCTCCGGCGGACAAAGATATCCGCAGGCTTTTCGGCCGGTCCCTCAAGCTGCGGCAGGTCAGCGCCGGTGGCTGCAACGCCTGCGAAGCCGACACCAACGTATTAAACACGCTGGTTTTTGATCTGGGCCGGTTCGGCATCCAGTTTGTCGCCTCCCCGCGCCACGCGGACGGCCTGCTCGTCACCGGCCCGGTTTCCGACAATATGAAGCTCGCCTTGGAAAAAACGTACAACGCCTTACCGTCACCACGACTGGTCATCGCCTGCGGCGGATGCGCCATCTCCGGCGGCCCCTATTATGACCACCCCGAGTGCCACAATGGCGTGGGCAACATTGTGCCAGTCAACCTGTACATCCCGGGCTGCCCACCGCATCCCCTCACGATCCTCGACGCCCTGCTCCGCTACCTCGGGCAGATGAAGTAATTTTAGGCATCAGGATTCGGGGTTCAGTAATACCGCAGACTAGTCGACAGAAGACAGTAGCCAAAAAATCCGTATTCACCGTGGTTTTATCCGAACTCCTGTATCCTGTCTTTCGCCAGCTTTGCATGTCGATACTCGCAGTTGATCACGGTGCCGGCCTGTGCTATAAGGATTGCCACATGACAAATCCAAGCGCATTCTTTGAGCGTTGCCCGGCATGGCTGCACTATGCGGCGCTGTTGCTGCTTTGCCTGATCCTCTACTTGCCCGGGCTGACCACCATCCCGCCCATCGACCGCGACGAACCGCGCTACGCCCAGGCCTCCCGGCAAATGATCGAAACCGGCGACTATGTCCAGATCCGCTTCATGGAGCAGGCCCGCAACAAGAAGCCCATCGGCATCTACTGGCTGCAGGCCGGATTTGCGAACCTGGCCGGCCGGCCGGACGCCATCTGGCCTTACCGGCTCGCCACCGTGCTGGGCAGCACCCTTGCCGTGCTCGCGCTTTTCGGGTTCGCGAAAAAGTTCCTGCCAATGCGCACCGCCTTTTTCGGGGCCGCCTTCCTGGCCGCCTGCCCGCTGTTGACCTATGTCTCCCACGGCGCCATCACCGACACGGTGCTGATGGCCACCGTGGTGATTTCACAAGGGTGCCTGGCACGAATTTATTTCGGCCACCAGCCCGGCAAAACCGCGCCTCTGCGGTATGCCCTCGGCTTCTGGCTCGCCCTGAGCGCAGGCATCCTGATCAAGGGCCCCATTGCACCGATGATTGCCCTGCTGACCATCCTGGTCGTCAGCATCCGTGAAAAAGGCACGAAGTGGACCCAAGGCATCCGGCTCCTGCCGGGCCTGCTGATCGTATTCCTCTGCATTCTCCCCTGGCTCGTCGCCATCCAGAAGGCAACAGACGGCGCATTCCTGCGGCAGGCGTTCGGCAGGGATTTCCTCCCCAAACTTTACGCCGGCCAGGAGAGCCATGGCGGCATGCCCGGCCTCTATCTGCTGATGACCCCGCTGATGCTGTGGCCGGTATTCCTTCCGGTATGGCAAGGCCTGCTGAATGCCAAAAAGCTCGTCACAGATCCGCTGATTACCCTGTTCCTGTTCGCATGGCTGGTTCCCGCATGGCTGGTCTTTGAATGTGCGGCCACCAAGCTGCCGCATTACGTGCTGCCAGCCTATCCGGTGCTGGCGCTCTTTGCCGCCATCGCGGTCACTGCCCCGGCCGACGAGGCTGTGAACATCCGGGGCTTACGCTTTTTCAAAGTGCTCCGCGTGATCTGGGTCATCGCCGGGGTACTCATGGCCTGCGCGCCGCTCCTCCTGAACCGGCTGCTGGATGGCAAATGGAGTTTTGCCGCGGCCGCGCTGATGGTCATTGTGCTTGCCGGTCTTTTCACATTCCCCAAGCTGCTGAAACAGCGCTCGTCTTTTTATCCATGGAGCGTGCTGGCCTTTGCGGTCCTTTTCTCCATCACCGCCTTCGGCATATGGCTGCCACACTTCGACCAGCTCTGGCCCACCCGCGAGGCAGCGGCCATGGTCCACCGCTATGAGCAGGCGTCCGGCCATCCGGTGCGCACATTGAGCCTTGGCTACGCCGAACCCAGCCTAGCCTTCATGCTGGGGACCCGGACCGGCCTTGAATGGGAGATGGGCCGGGTCATGAACGAGCTCAAGGCCAATCCGGATGCGGTGGTCATCGTGCAGGATGTGGCCGACCCGCTGCCCAAACGGTTTCCGGTTTCCGACCGGCTTTGGAAGGAACTGAACAATGGCCTGACCCTGAAAAGCAAAAACTGTTTTGAGGATGCGTTCCGGACCGCCGCTGCGGAGGCCGGCCTGACGCTCCGCAGACAGGAGAGCATGGACGGATACAACTACTCAAAGGGCAAGCGCGTCAAACTCACGCTTTATGTCCGGGAAGCCGTTTTATGAGCCCCCGCATGTCCATCGCAGCCGTCATCACCGTCCTTCTCGGTGTTTTCTGCTACCGGCATGTTGACCTTCCCGTCATGCAGTATTTTGACGCGAACCGCACGTGTTTCCCGGCGGCGGAATTCATTTCGCTCGTCGGCAAATATTACGATATCGCCATCGGCCTTGCCCTGATCGGCTGGTTCTGGCGCTATCACCGCAGCGCGGTGCGGCGGCAGCAGGCGTGGTTCTTCACCGTGTGCTGGGCCGGAAGCAATCTCGCCGGCACCCTGTTGAAATTCGTGTGCGGACGGTATCGCCCGAAATTGTGGTTTTCCGACGGCCTCTATGGATTCACCGGCTGGGGCTCCCATCATGGGCGCTCATCCTTTCCTTCCGGGCATACGCTGGACGCCGTCACCATTGCGGCCGCGCTGTGGATCCTGTGGCCGCGCAGCCGGCCGTGGTGCGTGGCCTGGGCCATCGCCATGGGCCTCGCGCGCATCATCGTCCGCGCCCATTACGTCAGCGACGTGCTGGCCGGCGCCCTGATCGCGGTCCTGTGCGTTTATTTCATCCGAAAGTGGATGAATCCCGCGCGGGAGACCAACATCCCGGCCGATTCAAATCTCCTGGCCTGATAGAAAGGCAAAAAGATGATCCGCAAAGCCTTTGTGATGCATGTGAACCCGGACCAGCACGAAGAGTACCGCAAGCGCCATACCCCCATCTGGCCGGAGCTGGAAAAGACGCTGCAGGCGCATGGCGTCCACAACTACTCCATTTTCCTTGATCCCGACAGCAGCCGGCTGTTTGCGTATGTCGAGGTTGAGGACGAAAGCCGCTGGGAGCAGATCGGGCAGACACCCATCTGCAAAAAATGGTGGGCGCATATGCACGCGATCATGCCGTCCAACCCTGACCACAGCCCGGGTTCAAAGGAGCTGCGCGAAGTGTTCCATATGGATTGAACGGCAACCGGGGGAGGAGAATGATGAAAAAAAACTCATGGCTGTTGATGGGGTTGATGTGTGTTGCCATATTATCCGGATGCAGGATGTACACAACGCCCGTCACACCTGCCGGCAAAGAAATAGCAGAAGCCTGTCCCGACTCACTAAAATTGGCACGCAAGGAATTACCTGCGGAACAGAACGCCTATGTGATATTTACGAACGCACTGCCGGAGCTCAAACTGCCAGATGGCAATAAGTTGAGCGACGCGTATCTACTTGCCTGCACTCTCAGCACAAATATGCCCGAAGGAGAAGCCCGCAAGCAGTTGGACGCATGGCTTGAGTCAAAGAAAGAGCCACTGGCACTTATGTCGCAAGGCATTGCACTTGGACAACTTCAATTTCCGATTTTAAATGATTCCACCTTTATCCCTTGTTTCAGCAATATGCGTCATGCCGCCAGAGTGAAGGTTATCCTTGCCCGCGAACACGCTGAACGCGGTGAATACACGGAATCAGCACGCGAATTCGTGGAAACGTTCAAGATGGGTCAACTCATCACCACTGGCAATGGACCATTGATTCACTACATGGTAGGAATGGCAGTAGAAGGATTGGGGTTGAACGGCATGCGGTGGCTCGCTTGCAGAGATGATGTCCCTCCGGAGGTCCTTCGCCAAATACAGAATGATTTACCCATCCCGCATGCAGACGATCCCGCTCTGGCACAAACTTACCGTGTCGAGTATGTACAATGTACAGTCCCTGCACTTAAGGAAATCGAACAAAACGCATCAAGTCCCACCAATCACTTCCCCATCTACACATCCCGTGTATTTGATCTCACCAACAGCATCACGCTGGCCGGAACATTCTCCGCTCGATTTGTGACAAACGCGCTCACATCTTGGACAAACCGGGATACACGTATTTCAACCGATGCCGAGAACTTAGCGACATTGAAAGGGATCACAAACAACTTAGATTTCGTTATGGGCCTGACCATGTCCTCAAATATGGATCGGGAAAACAGGAAAAAATGGAAGCAACTTGAAAAACTTGGCCGAAAACAACCCAACATTTTTGGGAAACTGATGCTGGCAATGATCATCCCGGTTGGAGACAAACTTCTCGAAAATTCCGTAAAGTTCCGCACCAAGATCAACCTGACCCGGGCCTTGGTTGCACTGCATCTTTACCGGCGAGATACCGGCAACTGGCCCGAATCCCTTGAGGACGTCCGGATGAAGTCATTGCTTCCGGACCCGCCGATCGACTTCTTCACAGGCAAGCCGGTGCTTTATTCACGCGAGAAAGGCATGCTCTGGAGCGTCGGGGCGGATGGGAAGGATGATGGCGGCGATGAGAAAAAAGATGTGGTCATCACATTCCCAACCCAAAGCTCTCAGCCAACTCATTCACCGCAAGGAAAATGAACACTAAGAGCCTATCCGAAAACCCACTGGGCCATGACATGGCGGGTTCTGCCCTGTCCGCAAGGCGCGCACCGGGAGCCAATACCCGCAGCGGTCTTGGCCCCGGCGCGGAACACCGCGGCAGGGCAGAAGACGCCGTGCCCGGCGCGAAAACTCAGGCCATCATGGCCCCAGCGGGTTTTCGAATAGGCTCTAAGATACGCATAGCCCAGATCCGCGCAATCCCAAAAAAAGGTGATCTCAAGGGGAACCATGCGCAGCTGATGTCCATTCTGGAGGACGTGGCAAAAGAGCGTGTTGATGTCGTTGTCACGCCCGAATGTTTCCTGGATGGCTACATATCCACCGAACCCAGCGTGAACGCCAAAAAACTCAGGAAATATGCCATTGATCCGGCGAAAAGCACTTATGTGCGGATGGTGTCCAGATGGGCGAAAGCCGCTTCGGCATGGGTGATCTTTGGATGCAGCCGGATTGCGCCTGAGGGTGTTTACAACACCGCCCTGATCATTGCCTGCAACGGGAAGCTGAAAGGTGCATACGACAAGATCCACTGCCAGGCGCATGACAGGAAATACCTGCCCGGGCAAAACCTCCCTGTTTTCGATTCCGATTTTGGCCTTTTCGGCGTCATGATCTGCGCGGACCGGCGCTGGCCCGAAACGGTGCGCTCATTGGCCCTTCAGGGTGCGCGGGTCATCTTCAACCCGACCTATGGCATGCATGACGAACGGAACCTGCACATGATGCAGACGCGCTCATACGAGAGCGAGGTATTCATTGCCTTCACCCACCCCGTGCAGTCATTGCTCACCGGGCCGGACGGCAAGATCATCTGCAACGACACCCGCGCCAATGCGCATTATTCCGTCAACACGATTGACCTGTCGGAAGCGGATGCAATCAGGGCGGATAACTCGTCACATTTAAATGGCCTACGGCCGGAGCTCCATACCCGATGAAGCCGGAATATTCCCACATGATTCAAGACGCAATGCAGCAGGTGTCCGCCGGCCGCATCCGCCGCGACCTGTTCCACCTCAGCTGCGATCCCCTGCCGTTCCGCAAGGTGAATTACACCCGGCCGGGCCAGCGCATGGATTCGCTGGCCGAGGCTGACGCGTTCATCCGCGGCCAGCTTGAGTCCGCTGGCTACAAGGTGGACACGACCACGTGCCACGTGCAGGCATTCCGCTGCGACCGCACCAAGCCGTTGCACCACTGGTATTCCGAGCCCAAGCCGGACGATCCCTGGTATGACGCATCAAACCTTGAGGTGACCCGCCATGGCCGGACGCGGCCCGGAGAGATCATCCAGCTGATTGCGCACAAGGACTCCATGAGCTGGATCGATTCGCCCGGCGCCCATGACAATGCGGCCGGCACGGTGGCCAACCTGGAGCTGGCCCGCGTGCTGGCAACCCTTGACCTGCAACGTTCGGTGCGCGTGCTCTTCTGCAACGAGGAGCATGTGCCATGGACCAGCCGGGCCGCGGCGGAAGCGGCCGCGGCCCGCGGCGACCGCATCATGGCCGTGCTGAACGTGGACTCACTGAATGGCAAGTCCGACGAGGATACTACATCGGGCAAGATGACCCATGTTGTGACCTACTCCACCGATGAAGGCCGGCGGCTGGCTGAATTCATGGCCGGCGTGGCGGCGCGGCATCAAACCGGCCTTGAGGTGCAGGTGGCCTTCAAGGAACGCATCAATGACGACGACGGCATGTTCATCAATGCAGGATTCCGCACGACCGTGATGAACCTGGGCTCCTTCCCTTACGCGGATCCGGAATACCACCTGCCGGGCGACATTCCCGAACGGGTGAACATCGAGAACGTGGTGCGCAGCACGCGGCTGCTGCTGGCGACCATCCTTGAACTCGACACCTGCGGCAGCCTTTAATATGATCCTGTTTAAACGCACAGACCAAAGACATGCGAAAGAAAGGAACGGATATGCCCTATTCACGATTTGAAGGCAGCGACCTGATCCTGAGGGACGAGCTGGCGATCGACCGGACACTCCTGGCCAACGAACGGACCCTCATGGCCTACCTGCGGGCGGGCGTGTCCCTCCTGATCGCGGGTGTATCCATCATGCACTTCTCGGCCAGAGGCTGGTTCTGGGTGGTGGGCCTCGCATGCATTCCCATCGGCATGATCACCGCAATTATCGGCGTGGCCAGATACCGGAAAATGAACCAGTCAATCACCCGTGTCCGGCAACAGGCGAAGCCAGGCAAGCCGGGAACCACCCAACCCGGCCTTTAACCCAACGCCATGCCGGAGAAAAAATGACATGACATCAAAAGAACGCATCCTGGCGGCATTGCACGGCAACCCTGTGGACCATGTTCCATTCTGCCCGTTCCTGGCGTATGTCTGGGAACATTTTCCACAAGCGATCCAGGATATGGGGCAGCTCGCCTTCCACCACCGGATCGGCGCGGACCCCTTGTGGCGGGGCGCTCCCTGCCCTGTCAAAGCCGTGCCACCCGCAGAAATGGAATGCCGGACCATTAAAGCCAAGGGGCAGACCCTGACCGAGATCAGGACCCCGGCGGGAACGCTGCATCAGGCGTGGCTGCGGAGCGAAAAAGGCAACACGAACTTCCTTGTCGAGCATCCCCTCAAGACCGAACAGGACTACAAGGTCCAACTGTGGATTGAGGAGCACACTCAAATGGTCTATGACCCGGCCCCTGCCAATGAACACTTCGCCGGCAACGGGAAGGAAGGGCTGTCGCTGGGCATGCTGATTCCCCGCGGGAAATCCGCGTTCCAGTCCTTGATCGAGCACCTTGCCGGAACCGAGGAAGTCAATTACGCGCTGGCCGATTTCGCCAACACGGTCGAGGCGCTCTGGCGGACCATGGTGGCGCGCGACCTGGAGGCGGTAGAACTCGCCATGCAGTCGCCCTACACCCATTTCATCACCTGGGAGGACTCCAGCACCCAGAACTATTCGCCGACCCAGTACGACACCTACATCGGTTCCGAAATCGGCGACTGGTGCCGCATCCTGTCGGGTCATGGCAAACACTACACGCAGCATGCATGCGGACACATTGCCGCGCTGGTCGGCAGGATGCAAGCGCATGGGGTCCATGCCGTGGAAAGCATATCGCCCCCGCCCACCGGGAACATCACCGTCCGCGAAGCGCGCAAAAAAATTGGCGCCGCCATGGGGATCATCGGAGGCATTGAGCCCACCCAGTTCCTGCGGCTCTCCGAAACGCAACTGAAACCGTATGTCGCATCCGTGATCGCGGAAGGTAGCGGCGGCCCGTTTATCCTGGCCAACTCCGACTCATGCCCGCCCGGCGTCACGATCGAAAAATTCGAGCTGGTGGCCGCAATCGCCCGGAAAACAAAACCCTAACGCAAAAACTCAGCAGAACCCGGCGCGCTGCAGGTCGTCCATGGTGACCAGTTTTGCGGCAGATTGCGTCTGCTCCATATAGCGCCGCACGTATTTGCCCAGCATGTCCAGCTCCAGGTTCACGGCATCGCCCGGCTTGCGGCTGTTCAAGGTGGTGTGCTCACGGGTGAAAGGAATCAGGTCCACGGCAAAGGCCGCACCGCTGATGGCGGTGATGGTCAGGCTGATGCCGTCGATGGCAATGGAGCCTTTCATAACCATGCCGCCGAGCAGCTCCGGTGCGCAGGCGATTTCCAAAACAACATCCCGGCCGCTATTTTCCATACGCCGGACCACCCCCACCCCGTCGACATGGCCCGAAACCATATGGCCACCGAAGCGGTCGCCCGCCCGCATGGCCCGCTCCAGGTTGACCGCCATTCCGGATTCCGCATGCGCCAGCGTGGTGCGCTGGAGCGTTTCCGCCAGCACATCACAGGTGAATGACTGCGCGGACGGACGGGTGACGGTCAGGCAGGCGCCCTGCACGGCCACGCTTTCACCGGGCACCAAGGGCGACGGCCAAACATCATGCGCAATGGTCAGGCGCGCGCCGGTCTCAATGTGCTCAATGCGCCCAATCCGCCCGATCTTTTCAATCAATCCGGTAAACATGGTTTTCTTCCTTTTTGCGCCTTGGGAACAGCTTCAACCAGCATATCCGCACCAACCATCCGAGAACCGGTTATCGTCAGCTCCGGCGCGCGATCCAAGGTCCAGCGCCGCGCGCCGAAGCCCGGCACGCCGTCACCGCCCAGCACTTTCGGCGCAAGGAACAGGCGCAGCTCATCGGCCAGCCCAGCCGCCAGCAAAGACGCGGCCAATCCGCCGCCGCCTTCGCAGAGCACTTGCATGACATTGCACTCGGCCAGCCGTTCCAGCAGCATCCGCAAATCAATCCCATTTTTTTTGCCGGGCAAGGCCCACACAGCGGCCAATGAATCCCCCAGCGCCCTGCGCACCAAGGGCGCGGATTTTGTTGATGTGGCGACAATCGTCTTCGCGGCATCCGCATCCCGGAACAGTCGGGCCTTTGCCGGAATCCTGCCGGATTGCGTGACCACCACGCGCCAGGCGGTATGCTGTTTGCACAGCCTGCAGGTCAGCTGCGGATCATCGGCACGCAGGGTTTCCGCGCCCACCAGGATGGCATCCGCCTCCCTGCGCCACTGCTGCACCAGTTTGCGGGCGGGTTCACCGGTGATCCATTGCGACCGGCCGCGGCCATCCGCAATCCGGCCATCCAATGTCATACCCAGCTTGAGCGTCACCCAGGGCATGCCAAAAAGAATCCTTTTTGCAAACGGCGCCAGCAGCGGGCGGGCCTCCGCCTCACAGACGCCCTGCGTGACTTCAATGCCCGCGGCCCGCAGTATTTTAAATCCGCGCCCGGCATGACGCGGGTTGGGATCCTGCATGGCGGCCACCACCCGGCGCACCCTGCTTTTCAAAATCAGCTCCGTGCACGGCCCGGTCCGGCCCCGGGTGCTGCACGGCTCCAGCGTCACATAGAGCGTGGCGCCCTGCGCCCGGGCGCCGGCCTGCTGCAGGGCGTACACTTCGGCATGCGGTCCGCCCGCCTTGCGGTGGAAGCCACCGCCGACACATCTTCCATTGCGGACCACCACGGCACCCACCGGCGGGTTGGGCCGCGTCAAGCCGCAGCCCTGCCGGGCAAGCGCCAGCGCCCGACGCATCCACTTTTCATCACCGTGTTGGACCGTTGCAGCCTTCATGCGGATGTCAGCCCTTCCTGATTTTGCCGATCTCGAGCTTGGCCTTGTCGAGGATGCCGTTGACAAACCGGCCGGATTCCTCGTTGCTGAAGTATTTGGCCAGATCGATCGCCTCATTGATGGACACCGCGGGCGGAATGTCCGGACGGTGCAGCATCTCATAGATGGAAAGCCGCAGCACGTTCCGGTCCACCACGCCCATGCGGCGGATGTTCCAGTTGGTGGCCAGCGAACCCAGCAGCTTGTCAATCTCAGCCAGGTTTGAACGCACGCCCAGCACCAGCTCCTCGGTGAAGGCGCGCGCGCGCTTGTCCGGCTTCTTCATTTTCCGGGCCGCGGCCTCCTGCTCGGCCTTCGTGCCGACGCCGGATTTGTTCAACTTCCAGTATTCACCGTTCCAGAAGCGTTCAAACGCCTCGGCGTGGGTGTCCTTCTGGACATCGTTCACATCAAGCTGGAACAACAGCTGCACCGCCCATTCGCGGGCTTCGCGTCGTGTCACCATGCATACCCCTCTTTCCCTTGGGATTGTTGACGTCCTATACCTTGAACGCGCGCCGGAGCGTGGCCATCTCGATGGCGGCCTGCGCCGCGCTCCAACCCTTGTTTCCCGCCTTGGTGCCGCAGCGTTCGATCGCCTGCTCCATATTGCTGGCGGCCACGATGCCGTTGATGACGGGCACGTTATGGTCCATGGCCACCTTGGCCAGCGACCGCGAGACCTGACCGTTGATCAGCTCGGCATGCGTGGTCGCACCCTGGATGACCACACCGATGACGATGACGGCATCATGCCTGCCGGAAGCGGCCATCCACTGCGCCACCAGGGGCGATTCGTTCGCACCCGGCACCCACGCAATGGTGATATCCTTCTCATCCGCACCATGCCGCAGAAGGCAATCCTTCACGCCTTCCAGCAACTGGCCGGTGAACAGGTCATTGAAACGGCTGACCACCACACCCATCTTCAGCCCCTGCGCCAATAGATTTCCCGCGATTTCCTTCATGTTCATTCCTCCCTTATCCGCTTCCATGTTTATGTGCATTTCCATCCGCTCAAAGCAGATGGCCCATTTTCTCTTTCTTGGTCTTCAAATAGCGGCTGTTGAATTTGGTGGGCGGAAACACAAGCGGCACCCGCTCGACAATTTCCAGACCATAGCCGGACAACCCGATGACCTTGCGGGGGTTGTTGGTGATCAGCCGGATTTTCTTAAGCCCGAGATCGTTGAGAATCTGCGCGCCGATGCCGTAGTCCCGCAAATCCTCGGGAAATCCCAGCTTGAGGTTGGCCTCCACGGTGTCCAGCCCCTTTTCCTGCAATTCGTATGCATGCAGCTTGCCGGCCAGCCCGATGCCGCGCCCCTCCTGCCGCATATACAGCACCACGCCGCAGCCGGCCCTGGCGACCATGGCCATGGCGCGGCGCAGCTGCTGGCCGCAGTCACAGCGCAACGAGCCGAAGACATCGCCGGTCAGGCATTCGCTGTGCACCCGCACCAGGACGGGCTTTTTCCGGTCCGGCTTGCCCATCACCAGCGCCAGGTGGTTCTCACCGTCCGTCGAGCGGTAGAGCTTGAGCACAAACGTGCCGAACTCGGTGGGCATCTGCACGGTGCGCAGGAGGTCAACCAGCTTCTCCTTGCGGCGGCGACAGGCGATCAGGTCGGCGATGGTCACCATCTTGAGCCCGTGCCGGCCCGCAAAGGCCTTCAGCTCGGGCATGCGCGCCATGGTGCCGTCCTCCTTGAGGATTTCACAAATCACGCCGACAGGCTTGAGGCCAGCCAGCTGCGCCAGGTCCACCGCCGCCTCGGTGTGGCCGGCGCGGCGCAGCACGCCGCCCTCCATGGCGGCCAGCGGAAACATATGGCCGGGGCTGACGAGGTCGCGCCGGGCGCTGTTTTCGCGCATGATCACCCTGATCGTCTGCGCGCGGTCATGGGCGCTGATCCCGGTGGTGACCCCATGGGCCGCATCCACGGATTCCATAAACGCGGTCTGGAACTTGTCACCCTTGCCCTTCATCGGCATGCGGTCAAGGTCCAGGCGGGCCCAGCGGGCAGCATCCGCGGCGATGCAGATCAGGCCGCGGCCATATTTGGTCATGAAATTGATGGCAACGGAGGTTGCCTTCTCCCCGGCGACAATCAGGTCGCCCTCGTTTTCACGGCGCTCATCGTCCGTCACCACCACGATTTCGCCGCGGGCAAACGCCTTAATGACAGCTTCAACCGGATCCAGCATAACCACCCCTTTTCCACGGACCATTCAGACACAAAAAAACCGGAATTCAAAGAGAGAGAATTCCGGTCATCCATGAGGCAGCCCGTGGTTCTCTCTCATCCAGACTTTACTGTCGGCTACAGGATTTCACTGTATCAGGCCGGCCGCATCAGCAGCCGGCGTCGCGGGCTATCACCGCCGGTCGGGAAATCCCTGCCGGTACACCGGCAGAGTCACCACGCCCTGAGAACGGAAACAGTATTATCAAAAGCACGGGAGGAGTTCAATACAATATATACAGAAGGAAACAGGGTTCAGGGTTCATGAAGAGGTGCGTAAAGACAGGGTTCAGAAAAGAGAACCACGGATGAGCCGGATGGCACGGATGGGAGGAGAAAAATCACTTCACCCAAAAATGGCGATTTCAGCTTTTCACAGTTCTGATATCAACCATCACGCGACAGCCAGCAGCGGCGGCACCGGGCACTCAAAGACATCCACCACCGCCCGCAGCAGCTGGAATTCGTCATCGGTCAGCTTATCGTCACGCGCCACGCACTGGACGCACGCCTGCACCATGGCCTGCTTGAGGGGCGGAACCAGGTCGCGCAACTTATCCAGCGCCGCATCCACCGCCGCCAACGCGCAGTCCGCCGCGGCAGGCATCGGAGGCGGCGCGGCCGCAAACAGCCCGGCGGCCGTCTGCTGATAGGCTTCCTCCGCCACGGCCGCATCATCACTGCCCACCCGCGCCAGGGCCGCGATCACCACCGCCGCCTGCGGCCGCACATCCGCCCAGTCACGGACCGGTTTGACGTCGCGGGGCATCGGATTAAAACTGCGGTCCAAGCGGCGGACCAACATGCGGCTGAAGGCATACTCGAACAGGTTCATCTCACCATCGGCAGACACAATCGCCATGGCCGTCGTGCGGAACCGCTCATATTCATCATACAGGAGCCGTTTCAGCGGATAGAGGGCCATATCCATCAGGGCAAACCGCCCGGAAACGTGCAGGTCCCGGATCAGCGGCAGGAACGACTGCGCCTTGCCGCGGCACGCCGCACCGGATGCGGCTTCGACCTTATCAAACAACGGCGCGCCGCCCCCGTTTTCGCGGATCAGCAGGGCATACAGAACCGCCATGGCGCTCTCCTTGTCCCGACTGGCGACAATGAGCGCTTCCGGTATTTTTTCCCGGATCGCCTGCGCCTGCCGGATATGGGATGTGCCCACCGTCCCCATGCCGGCCACGAACCCGGCCGCGGCGGCACCGGCCGGAGCCAGCGGCGACTCCGGAGCGCGCACGGCCAGCTCCGGATTAAAGGCCGGGTCCAGCCGGGCAATGCGTGCCTCCAGCGACGGATGGGTGGCCAGCAGATCGGTGAACGGCGCAGCCATCCCGTTGGCAAAGAAAAAATGGCTGGCCTCCTCCGCCCGCGGCGTAGCCAGCCGCGACCCCTTCAGCCAGCCACCGATTTTCTTCAGCGCGGAGGAGAGCCCGTCCGGATTGCGCGTGAACTGCACCGCGGAGGCATCCGCCAGGAATTCGCGCTGCCGCGAAACCGCGCTCTTGATGAGCCGCGCAAAGAAGACGCCCAACGAGCCGATCACCCAGATGCTCACGCCGCCCAGCAGCAACACGAGCGCAAAACCCGCCGGATTATTGCGCGACCGGCGCGACGAGGAGCCCTGCAAAATGGCCGTGCCCAGCCGCATGATGGCATAGCCGATCAGCGAAACCACCAGGATGCCGTTCAGCACCCCCATCAGGCGGATGTTCAAGCGCATGTCGCTGTTCAGGATGTGGCTGAACTCATGGGCCACGACGCCCTGCAGCTCATCGCGGGAAAGCTGCTCCAGACAGCCGCGGGTTACCGTCACGGCCGCGTCGTTCAGCGTGTAGCCGGCCGCAAATGCGTTAATGCCGGGTTCACGGTCCAGGATATACACCGCCGGCATGGGCACCCCGGCCGCGATGGACATCTCCTCAACCACATTGAGCAAGCGGCGTTCATCGCCATTGACCGTGCCGGCCGCCACCGGCTGGCCGCCAAGCAGGCGGGCCACGGCGCTGCCGCCGCCCGCCAGCTCCACGACCTTCATGACCGTGCCCACCACAATCACCAGCAGCGTGCCCAGGGCCACGGCAAGGAAAACATCCGGCATCCAAAACGAGGGCAACGCACCCTCCGTCTGCGAATAACGCCGGATCATGGCAAAAACAAAATAGATCGCCACCACAATGGCGACCACGGCCAGGCCATAGTAGCAAACCAGCAAGCCGGTCTTGCGCCGGGCCTGTTCCTGATATTCAAAAAAATTCATTTATCTGAGACAGGTCCTCAACCCGCAAAGGAGACCTTAGGCGCTTCCTTGTCCTCCGGCACCGTGATTTCAAACAGCTGCGCCGGCGTGAAACTGAACATGTTCGCCACCATCACGTTCGGGAAGACTTCACGCGACGTGTTATAGGTCATCACGGCATCATTGTAGGCCTGCCGCGCAAACGCCACCCGATTTTCCGTGGAGGTCAGCTCCTCGCTCAGCTGCATCATATTCTGGTTGGCCTTCAGATCCGGATAGGCCTCCGCCACGGCGAGCAGGCGGCCGAGCACGCCGTTCAAGCCGGCCTCCGCACCGGCCAGCGCCTTCATGACGGAGGGATCGCCGGGATTGGCGGCCGCGGCATGGGTGGCAGCCACCGCCTGGTTGCGGGCCGCAATGACCGCCTCAAGCGTTTCACGCTCATGCTTGATATAGCCCCGGGCCGTCTCCACCAGGTTGGGAATCAGGTCGTGCCGCCGCTTGAGCTGCACGTCGATCTGTGCAAAGGCGTTCCGGTACTGGTTCCGTAGCCGGACCAGCCCGTTATAAATCCCGACCACAAACACCACCAGCAATGCAATGACCGTCACCGTTATGATGAGACCCAGCATGATTGTGCCCTCCTTATTTGGCCAAACGGTAGGATTTCCGCCATGATTTGTCAATGCGATCCAGCGCGGCACCGAGGGACGCAGGGTTCAGGGTTCGGGGTTCAGGCAAGAGAGACATGGATGATACGGAACGCGATCAGGTCCAGTCAAATACCACGCCGCATGCCGGGCCGCTGGCGGAACACATGCAACTAAGAGCCTATCCGAAAACCCACTGGGACCATGATGGCCTGAGTTTTCGCGGCGGGCAAGGCGGCTGTTCGGGCGGGAATACCCAAGGCGGTCTTTCCCCCGAACAGATAACGCCGCTCGGCATGAAAAGACAGGCCACCCGTTGCGGGCACGGCGTCTTCTACCCTGCCGCAGTGTTCCGCGCCGGGGCCAAGACCACTGCGGGTATTGGCCCTCGGCTCGCGCCTTGCGGACAAGGCAGAACCCGCCATGTCATGACCCAGCGGGTTTTCGGATAGGCTCTAATGATATTTTGCAATTTCTTTTACTTGTGTAATTCGCCGTTTTTTTGTGTTATACCCCGCTTATAAAAATATGCAACCCGAACCCATCCAGGTGAAAAAGAGCGACGGCACCCCGCTGACCGAAAAAGACATCCGGCGCGGCCTGCGGCTGAGCATCATGGCCTCATCCATCGGCATGCCATTTTTTGTCGCGCTCGGCACGCCGCTAACCATGTTCATGGAAGCCATCAAGGCCAATGGCGTCACCATCGGCATGCTGGGCGGCATCCAGCAGATGACGCAGCTGGTGCAGATCCCGGCCGCCTTCATCGCCGAGATGCTGCCGGTGCGCAAATGGTTCTGGTTTTTCACAGCAATCATCCACCGCATCATCTGGCTATTCGTGCCGTTCATCCCCTACCTATGGCGCGACCGGCCAGACATCATGGCCGGTGCGGTGATGGTCGTGGCCACCACCAGCGCGGTGATGGGCCAGGCCAGCGCCTCGGCCTGGTGGTCGTGGATTTCCGACCTGATACCGGAGCGCAGCCGCAGCCGGTTCTGGAGCGTGCGCCAGGCCAGCGCCTTTACCTCATTCCTCGCCGCCACCTGGCTGACCGGATACCTCCTGGATTTTTTCCCGGGACCGTCACAGCCGGGCGGTTCTTACATCGGCTTTTCCATTGTGTTCGCCCTGACGGGAGTGTTTGGCACCCTGGATATCATCACCCATCTGTTTGTCCCGGAACCGCGCCCAGTCCGCATGAGCATGTCCCTGCAGCCCTTGAAGCGGCTGCTGGCGCCGCTACGCCAGCATGATTTCCGCTACCTGACCGCCTCCATGAGCATCTGGGGCATTTCCTGCGGTCTGGTGGGCGCTTTTGGCGCCCTGTACCTGCGCGCAGAAATGGGCATCAGCTACATCGGCATTTCCGCCACCGCCATCAGCAGCACGGTCGGCATCATCATCAGCAGCTTCGCCTGGGCGTACCTGCAGGACCGGATCGGCACCCGCAATTTCGGCATCATCATGATGCTGCTGGCGCCGATGTGCGGCATCGCCTGGTTTTTCGTCCATCCGGGCGATATCGCCATCTCCTTGTTCGGCCACGCCTTCCAGATCCCCCAGCCGGTCTTTGTACTGACCATCTCATCATTCATCGCCGGCGGTTTTTATTCGGGGGTCGGTCTGGCGCAGTCGAACCTGCTGGGATCGATCGTGCCGCGCGAGGGCCGCACCATGGGCATGGCGGTGCATTTCTGCATCATGGGGCTGCTGTCCGGCATCGGCCCGGTGGCCGGCGGCTACATCATGGATAAAATCAAAGACGCCAACTTTTACTATGTCATGCCGACCGGCACGAAGTTCGGCTACATCCACGCGCTGGCCATCCTTCACCTGGCGGTCATCTGGCTGTTCGGCGCCACATTGCTGGGCCAGGTGCGACGCCGGAAAGGCGAGATGAACTTCCGAACCGCCCTGTCACGCGTGCTGATCTTCAACCCGCTGCGGATGGTCAGCAGCGTCTACAACATCTATTCCATGGGCGCCTCCGAATCCCGCTATGACCGAGCCAATGCCATCCGGCGCCTGGGCGATGAGCGGACCGCGCTGGCGATCACGGATTTCATCGAAGAACTCGGCTCGCCGTCGCTGGAGGTCCGCGAAGAAGCCGCCACCGCCCTGGGAAAGCTTGCCAGTAATGATGCCGTCGCCTCCCTGCTGGACAAGTTAAACGACAAAAATGCCGACATGACGCTGATGATCACGCGCGCGCTGCGGCTGGCACGCCATCCCTTCAGCGTCGCACCGCTGGTCCAGCTGATCCAGCGTTCCGACCTGAACCGTGAAATCGCAGTGGAAGCCATCCGCGCGCTGGGCGCCATCGGCGACACGCGCGCCAAAGACCCGCTGATCCGGCTGTTCCAGACCTCCGCCGACCCGAAAATCCTCATCGCCTGCAGCGAATCGCTCGCGCGCATGAACTGCTTCAGCGCGGCATACGACATCCTGCCGCGCATCAAGACCTCACATGACGCCACGCTGAACCGGAGCCTCACGGTCAACCTTGGCGACCTGCTGGGCGAACCCGGCGGATTCTATCGGTTCATGACGCGTGAGGAAGCGACCAAAGGCAGCGCCACCGAAACGATCTTCAACTACCTGCGCAAAGCCATCCGCCAGAAGCAGGAAGCCATCAAGCCCCAGCCCGGCGCCGCCACGCTGGTCCTGGATTTGACGGACCGGCTGGAGACCGCCTACCTGAGCGGCAAGATCGAGGAGGCCATCCGGCTGATCTACGACATCACCCTGCAGATCGGCACGCTGGATTTCAACATTGATTACCAGGGCGACCTGGACGTCTTCATCGAAACCCTGCTGTGGCACGACGAACGGTTCGCCGTGGGCGCCTGGTTCGCCAGCATTGAAAAGAACAACCTGGAAAAGACCGGAACCACGCGCCCCAACGACATGGACGTCCTGCTGGGAATCTATTTCCTCGGCGGCTGGGCCAAGCAATACGCCACGTAGAACGACTTCAGACGTTAAGGTCGAAAATGCGTGCGATCCCGAACAGCGTCAGGTCCGGATCAATCACAAACGGCATGCCGATATCCTCCAAGGCCCAGCGGGCGTAGCCGCCGGTGGCGCAGAGCGCGACCTTTTTCATCGCCAGACCTTCGCTGATGTGTGCCACAATCTCGCGCACCATGCCGCGGTAACCGATCTTGGCGCCGATCTTCATGGCGCTCTCCGTGCTGCGGCCGACCGTGCCGCATTTGCCCTTGAGCCGGATGAGCGGCAGCAGCGCGGTTTTTTCCGCCAGGTACTGCGTCATCAGCGGAATGCCCGGCGCAATGACGCCGCCCACATACGCACCATCCTGCGACAGGATGTCGAACGTGACGGCGGTGCCGAAATCCGCCACAATGGCGGGGCATCCATAGCGGGCCATGGCGCCGCTGGCGTTCGCCAGACGGTCGGCGCCGATCGTGGCCGGCCTGGGATACCGGATCTTCACACCCAGCTTCAATTGATGGTTGATGACCAGCGGAGGACGACCCGTCAACTGCTTGATCGCACGCATCCAGGCGGTGTTGGCCGCCGGCACCACCGAGCAGAGCGCCATGCCATCGACCCGGTCGGCCGCCATCAAGCCCCTGATCACATGCTTGATCGCCTGCGGATCTTTCAGCCCGCCATGCAAATGGCACACCCTCGAAATACGGCCGTGGCCGGCCAGCCCGACCGCCGTGCTTGTGTTCCCGATGTCAATCACCACGCAGCTCATATATCCTCCGCTCAGGTATCCAGAAATTCCAACGACAGATCGGCGGCGGGTGCGGAATGTGTCAGGCAGCCGAGGGAAATCGCGTCCACCCCGGTTTTGGCGACACGGGCTGCATTGGCCAAGGTAATGCCGCCGGAGGCCTCCAGCAGGGCGCGGCCTTTGCAAATCGCGACGCAGCGCTTCATCTGCGCCGGCGACATGTTGTCCAGCATGATCCAGTCCGGACGCGCGGGCAGGACGTTCTGCAGCTCGGCCTCGGACTCCACCTCAATCTCAATACACAACTTTGGATACCGTTTGCGCGCCTGCCGCACGGCCAGATCCAGCCGTCCGGCATTCTGCGCGCTCCATAGCCGGCGGTGGTTATCCTTGATCAGGATCCGGTCATAGAGACCCATGCGGTGGTTGGTGCCGCCGCCGCAGGTAACCGCATATTTTTCAAGGAGCCGCAGGCCCGGCGTGGTCTTGCGGGTGTCCAGGATCATGGTGCCGTATGGCCTGACCGCCGCAACGAACTGCGCCGCCAGCGTCGCGGTGCCGGAAAGACGCTGCAGAAAATTGAGCGCCGTGCGTTCCGCGGCCAGGATGCCGCGGGCGGGTCCGTCCAGTTCCATGACCACGGCATTGCGCTCCGCCCGCATGCCGTCGGGAATCCGGATACGCACCCGGACACGCCTGTCTGCATATTGGAAAGCCAATGCCGCCACCGTGGCACCCGCAATGACATAATCGCCACGGGAGAGGATGACCGCCCTGATCGTGGCGCCAGCCGGCACCAGCGCGCGGCTGGTGGCGTCCCCCGCCCCAAGGTCCTCACGCATGGCAGCAGCAACCAGTTTCCCAACCTGTAAATTCTTCGCAAGAGCGCGGGCATTCATCATGCACCCACCTTCCATTGCGTGGCGATATAGCAGCAGCCGTCGGTGGCCCTGCTGTGTTTGACCGTTATCGGGAACGCATGGTCCAGCCGGTGGTAGTTTGTCTGGTGGTCGGCCGAATGCACGGAAAACGAAAACAGGAAAGAGCCGGCAGCCAACGGAAGATTTTCCAGCCGGGCGGTCACGCTGCCGCTGCCCTCGATGACGGGGATGGTGAACTGCTCGATCTGCGTGTTGTTACCGAACACGATCCGGCCCGCGGTGTCCGCAATGGCCAAGCCAAAGACGGGATTGGCAATGCGCTGTGACGCCCGGTAGCGGATCGTGACCTCCAGCGGTTCGCCATGGTTGAACACCCGGCTCTCGCGGCCATCGGCGGTGCGGAACTCCGCCGACTCGATCCGCACTTCACCGGTGCCCCACTCACGCCGCAGATGGCCGGTGGCCTGCTGCCGGGCGGAATCCTGATACTGACCGATCATTTCCGCCGGCGTCCCGATCCCCATGATGCGGCCGTGGTCGAGGAAGACGATGCGGTCGCTGACGGACTGGATGGCGTGCAAGTCATGGGAGATGATCAGCATGGTTTTGCCGCATTTGCGGAACTCCTCCATCTTCCGGATGCACTTGCGCTGGAAATTGACATCGCCCACCGCCAGCACCTCGTCAATCAGGAGGATATCGGGATCCACCTCCACCGCCACCGCAAACCCCAGCCGCACGTACATGCCCGATGAATAATGCTTCACGGGCTGGTCAATGAAATCCTGCAGGCCTGAGAATTCCACAATGGCGTCAAAGCGCTGCTGCATCTGCCGGCGCGACAGCCCCATGATGGCGCCGTACAGGAAGACGTTCTCGCGGCCGCTCAGGTCAGGGTGGAAGCCGGCGCCCAGCTCAAGCAGCGCCGAGATCGTGCCCTGCGTACGGACCGTGCCGCTGCTGGGGAACAGGGTGCCGGTGATCACGGAAAGCAGCGTGCTCTTGCCCGCGCCATTGGCACCGATGATGCCCAGCGTCTCGCCCTGCCGCACGCCAAAGGACACATCGTCCAGCGCCTTGAGCACGGGCGCATCCGCGGACCGGCCCCGCAGCCGCTCAATCACGCGCGATTTCAGGCTGTGGCTTTTGCCGCGCAACTGAAACTGCTTAGTCACATGTTCAAGGGTGATGACATCCATGGCACACTCACATCTCATCCGCGAAGCGCACCTGCGCACGTTTAAACACACCCAGCCCGATGGCAAACACGGCCCACGACACCGCACAGGAAACAAGCAAGCCACCCATGCCGGGCAGGGACTCCGCCATGAAGGCGTGCCGGTACATCCCGATGATGCCGGTCATGGGATTGAGGTAAATGCAATTGCGGAAGGGCTCCGGCAACATGGTCCACTGCAGATCGGCCGCATAAAAAACGGGCGTCAGGAAAAACCAGGCGAGCGTCGCCACGCCCAGGATGTGCTCCGTGTCGCGGAAGAACACGTTGGAGGCGGCAATCAGCGCGCCGGCACCAAAGCAGAGCGCAAAATGCGTGAGCAGCGCCACCGGCAACCAGGCGAGCGCACCGCATGACCCATGCGTCAGCAGCAGATAAGCCACGAGCACGACCAGCGTGAGCAGGAAGTTGATGAAATTCGCAGTGACCGTGGCCAGCGGCAGGATGATGCGCGGAAAGGCGGTTTTTTTCACCAGATTGGCGCTGCCCAGCACGGTATGGAGCGAATCCGACAGCGTGGTGGCCAGGAACTGCCAGACCACCAGCCCGACAATCAGGAAGGCCAGATAGTCCGGCCGCCCCTGGTTGAAACGCAGGATGTGCGCAAAGATGCTGTAGACCAGGATCATGCACAGGGGCGTCAGCAGCGACCAGAGGAAACCCAGCGCCGAGTTTTTATAGCGGATGCGCAGGTTGCGGGTCACCATGATCCACAGCAACTCGCGACGGTCATATATCTCCTGCCACATCTTGAACATAGCGGATGATTTTCAATAGTTTCCCCCTGGTTGTCAATCTTTCCCGTCGCGGGATTATCCGCAACGGAACCGCCGCCAAAAAGATAAACCCATTTTTCTTGTCACGCCATGGAGTGATTGTTATTTTCTAACCCTCTTTAACACGAACAGGAACGCCCATGAAAAGCCACCAATGGATTGCCATCCTCGACTTCGGCTCCCAGTACACACAACTGATCGCCCGGCGCATCCGCGAGCAGCAGGTTTATTGCGAAATCCTGCGTTTTGACACGCCGGCCGACAAGCTGGCCAAACGCAAGCCCGCCGGCATCATCCTTTCCGGCGGCCCTGCCAGCGTTTTTGAAAAAGGCGCACCGCTGTGCGACCCGCGCATCTACGAACTCGGCTTCCCCGTGCTGGGCATCTGCTACGGCATGCAGATGACTGCCATGCTGCTGGGGGGCGGCGTCAAGCCCGGCCGCGCACGCGAATACGGCAGCGCCCGCATCGAGACGCTCAGCTACCGCCCGCTGTTCACCGACCTCCCCAAAGATATCGACGTGTGGATGAGCCATGGCGACCAGGTGGAACGCATGCCGGAAGGGTTCGCCGCCATGGCGCAGACGGACACCTGCCCGTTCGCGGCGATGGGCTCGGACAGCCGCCGCATCTACGGCCTGCAATTCCATCCCGAGGTGGTGCATACCCCGCAGGGCACGCACATCCTGCGGCAATTCCTCTTCAACATCTGCAAGTGCGCCGGCGACTGGAAGATGAGCCAGTTCATCCAGGAAAGCATCGCCACCATCCGGGAAAAAGTCGGTAGCCAGCATGTCATCTGCGGACTGAGCGGCGGGGTGGACTCCTCCGTGGTCGCCATGCTGCTGCACAAGGCGATCGGCCCGCAGCTGCACTGCATTTTCGTGGACAACGGGCTACTGCGCAAAAACGAAGCGCCACAGGTTGAGGAGACGTTCGGACGCCACTTCGGCATCGACCTGCACGTGGCGCATTCGCAGGCCCTGTTCCTTGAAAAGCTCGCGGGCGTCACCGACCCGGAACAGAAGCGGAAAATCATCGGCAAGACCTTCATCGACGTCTTCGCTGCGGAAACCCGCAAAATGGGCAACGCCAAGTTCCTGGCGCAAGGCACGCTGTATCCGGATGTGATTGAAAGCATTTCACCGACCGGCGGCCCGTCCGTCACGATCAAAAGCCACCACAATGTCGGCGGACTGCCGCCCGACCTGAATTTTGAACTGATCGAGCCGGTGCGAGAACTCTTCAAAGATGAAGTCCGCCTGCTGGGCCGCGAACTGGGGCTCCCGGATGAAATCATCTCGCGCCAACCCTTCCCCGGCCCGGGGCTGGCCGTGCGGATCCTGGGCGAGATCACCCAGGCCCGCGTGGACCTGCTGCAGGCGGCCGATATGCGCATCCAGGAGGAGATGCGGCAGCTTCCCGATTATGCCCGCATCTGGCAGTCGTTCGGCGTGCTGCTGCCCATCCAGACGGTCGGCGTCATGGGCGACTGCCGCACCTACGAAAATGTGCTGGCCCTGCGCGTGGTGGAGAGCCAGGACGGCATGACCGCCGACTGGACCCGCGTGCCCTATGACACGCTGGCCCGCATCTCCAACCGCATCATCAATGAAGTGCGCGGGATCAACCGCGTGGTATTCGACATCAGCTCGAAACCGCCCGCCACCATCGAGTGGGAATGAGCGTAGTCCCGGAACAAATGAGAGGCAGATTGCATTCCGGGTAAAACGGATGCGGCAGATTCACCACCCGCTTCGCTGGAGACACGGGAGCACGGAGCAGAGGTTCACACGAATCCGGGTTTTATGTGAACGACTGATATCTGGAGGCGGATGAGCCAGCATCCCAAGCTTACCGCACCTTGTGACAAACTCAGGACCGGCGGGACGGAGCGGCGACCCCATCCGAAACCCGCACTTCCTCACGGCCGTTCCAGAAATCACGGAACACAAACCACTGATCCGGCGCTTCAGCAATCGCAGACTCCAACACCTTTGCCAACTGCGCATGGATGGCGTGCTCGTCCATGCCGCGATCCGGAATGATGGGCGGATAGATACTCAAAATAAATGTATTGTCCTTTTGCCGGGTGATGAAGCCCGGCAGGATCGGGGTCTGCATGCGCACGGCCAAATAGCCCGGCCCACGCGGTAACAACGCCGGCTTCCCGAAAAACGGCATTTCAACGGTATGCCCGGTGAAATCCCGGTCCGCCAGCAAGGCTACCATCTCGCAGTTCTGGATGCAACGCAGGATTTTCAGCGTGGCGGAACCATCCAGCGGCAACACCTTATACCCACGGCGATCGCGATGATCCTGCAACAGGCGGTTGACCCGCTCCATACGCTGCGTCATGGAAATCGCCGTAATGGGGTAGCCCATCCGGGCCATCACGGCACCGGCCATTTCCCAATTCCCCAGATGCGCGCTGATCGCCAGCACCCCGCGGTTCATAGCCATCGCCTGACGGATATACTCCGGATGTTCAATGGTCACCAGCCGGCCCAATTCACCGGGGGACATGTTAACAAAACGGAAAAAATCGACCAGATACTTGCCGAAATTATAAAAGGTGCGGCGGGTCAGACGGCGCAACTCCGGCGGCGACAGGGGCTGGCCGCGGGCGGTGAAAATAGTGCCAAGATTCGAGGCCACACCGCACCGTGCCCTGCCGTCCATCCGGTAAAAACAGCCGGACACAAAAGCCGCCAACGCGTAAGAAGCCGGGCGCGGCAGTGTCTTGCTCAGAATCGCAGCCGCCTTGTAACAGCCATAAGAATCACGCATTGCCACCTGTCCTATATGCGCATATGCTTCCGGATCCGCACGAGCCCGTGTGAAAAACAACGCGCATCCCGGTTTCCACCCTGCTCTGATTCATCATCCAGCAATGCCCATTCCACCCAAGGCAACTGCCAGCGATACCTGCTTCACAAGTCATAATCCTTATTTTTTATCGTACCGCCTTTTTTTTTCCACGTCAATAGACCGTCACGGGTTCCTGCACTCTTTTGAGGCTTGATTTTCCGCGCCGCCCGGCCTAACAGTTAAGAAAACCATGGATAATGCCATCAGTAAAGGAGATGTCCACCATGACAAAAGCACTGATTCCGCTGGCTGACGGAGTTGAAGAAATGGAAGCGGTCATCCTGGTGGATGTATTGCGCCGCGCCAAGTGGACGGCCACCACCGCACATGTGCATGCACCGGAGGCGACAAAATCCGCGATTGTCACCGCTTCACGCGGCATGCAGCTGATGGCCGACACCGAGTGGCCGGACGTGAATCCGGATGAGTTCGACGCCCTGATCATTCCCGGCGGAGCGGGCGGAACGGACCGCCTGATGCAATCCAAGGAACTGCTGGATGCCATCCGGCGCTTTGACCAGCAGAAGAAGATGCTGGGCGCCGTCTGCGCCGGCCCCCTGGTCCTGCAGGCGGCCGGTATCTTGACCGGACACACCGCAACGTGCCATCCGGGCGTCAGGCAGAAACTGACGGCGGCGGTCTGTTCCAACCAGAGGGTCGTCATCAGCCGACATATCATCACCAGCCAAGGGCCGGGCACCATGTTTGAATTCGCGCTGTGCCTGATCAAAATCCGCGACGGAGCGGCAGCCGCCGACACCGTGGCGCAAGGACTGGTCCTGTAAAAACGGCACGATCCAGTTTGCAGGGCATGACGCCTGTTCAACGACACAGAGAAAGCAGATTGCATTCCGTATCCATGGAGAGCAACTGCAAAACAAGGATCAAGTGCCGGCTGTAAAAACAAAACGGGCGCCATCCATGCACGCCCAGGATGACGCCCGCCTGTTTTGCTGAATACCGATTAACGGGCGCGGGTCTTGGCCTCGTTGGCCACCATCTTACGCCCCTTGATTTCCTTGCCGTTCAACGCTTTGACCGCCGCTTCCGCTTCCGGGCGGTTGATCATTTCGATGAACCCATAACCCTTGGACTTGCCGTTGAACTTGTTCTCGATAAGGCGCGCGGACAGCACCTTGCCGTAAGGCTCAAAACATTTCAGCAGCTCTTTTTCCGACATGTCGTAGGACAAATTTCCGACATAGATCTCAATAACTTCCTTGCCCCCATCGGCCGCCTGGTTGCCACTGCCGCCCTTCCTGCCCCCCCGGCGCACCCGGCATATCACAACCGCCAGGACTACACCGACCACTACCCCCACCACACCACTCATTATCATTGGACTCATTCCCACTCCCTACTCCTTTCTACCCTGCTCTGGTTACGGAACTTGCGGCCCGCCGCCGCGGAATTGAAGCGGGTAACTACCGCATCTCCAAAAACCCCTCCAGCTTCCTAAGGCGTGTAGGATGCCGGAGCTTCCGGAGAGCCTTGGCCTCAATCTGACGTATCCGCTCGCGAGTCACACAGAATTGCTTGCCAACCTCCTCCAGTGTGCGCGAATACCCGTCCGTGAGCCCAAAACGATAGTCCAGAACAGCCCTTTCGCGATCCGTCAGGGTGTTCAATACATCTTTCAGCCGCTCCTTCAGCATGCTGTATGCAGTCATCTCAGAAGGATTCTCGGCCGACTTGTCTTCAATGAAATCACCAAAATGCGCGTCCTCGCCATCGCCGACAGGGCTCTGGAGCGAGATCGGCTGCTGCGCCATCTTGTAAACCGCACGCACCCGCTCGACCGGCATATCCATCTCTTCGGCGGCCTCTTCGGGCGTCGGCTCACGGCCCAGCTCCTGGACCAGCCGCTTCTGCACACGCATCAGCTTGTTGATGGTCTCAATCATGTGCACCGGGATGCGGATGGTGCGCGCCTGGTCGGCAATGGCGCGGGTGGCCGCCTGGCGGATCCACCATGTCGCATAGGTGCTGAACTTGTAGCCGCGCCGGTACTCGAACTTCTCCACGGCCTTCATCAGACCGGTGTTGCCCTCCTGGATCAGATCCAGGAAGGACAGCCCGCGATTCATGTATTTCTTGACAATGCTGATCACCAGCCGGAGATTGGCCTCCACCATTTCCGTGCGGGCCTTCTGGCCTTCGCGCATGGCATCCTTGAGATGGGCCAGCTTCTCAAAGATATCCTGCTGGTTCAAACAGGCCTTCTGCTCCATGTTTTTGAGGATGCGGTGCTTCTCACCCACGGTCGCATCACGCTTCTTGCTCTTGCGCTGCTTGTCCAGCGCAACAACCTCCCCCAGAACGGAACGATATTCGCGGTAAAACTCCTCGGCGCGGATGGCCAGCGTCTCAATCACCTTCTGCTTGAAGTGCAGCTTTTCAAACACCCGAACCAGATCCTGACGGGTCTTGTCCAGCTTCCGGCGCCGCCGCGTGCGTTCTGCCTCCGGCAGGCGCGCCGCCTGGCTTTCCGAAAAATGCTTCAGCAGGACCTGCTGCGCCCGTGTGACGTCCTTCTTCAACCTGGGCATCATGCGCATGTAGCGGTCGCGGCTGTCCACAAACTTGTCGACCACCACACGGTCAAACCGCTCCGAGCCGTTTTCCAACCGGTCCAACAGATCCAGATACAGCTCAGCGGTGAATCCCAACTGATTGAACAGCATCTTGACGGCGACTTCCGCCTTTTCAATCCGCTTGCAGATTTCAACTTCCTGCTCCCGTGTCAGCAGAGGCACCTGCCCCATCTGGTGCAGGTACATCCGGATCGGGTCATCGAAAAAGTCCAGCTTGGAGTCCTTGCCGGAGCGCTTGCCCTGGGGTCCGTCTTTGCGGAATTTTTCCACCGCCGACGAATCAATGACTTCAATGTCCATGCCTTTCAGCATGGCGAGATAGGATTCCAGCTCCTCGGATTTGACGATGCTGTCAGGAATCGCCTCATTCAAATCTTCATAGGTCAGATAGCCCTGCGATTCGGCCAACCGGATCAGCTCTTTCAACCGCTCATTGCGTTCTTCGCGGGTCGTGACAGAATCCGCCGGGGCGGCACTGGCGGATGCCGGCACAAATTTTTCAATTTCATCATCCGCATGGTCGCCATCGCCATCGCGGCCGGCCTCAGGCAACTCCTCATGCTCCTCATGGACAACCGCAACATCCTCTTCCAGCGTTTCCTCGCCGTGCTCCTCCGCAGCGGCCTCCTCCAATCCGGTAGAAGCCTCCAGCACTTCAAGATCAATATCCTCTTCATTCCTCTCCGGAACGACAGGCTTTGCGGCATTGGCGCGGACGCCGGCGTCCGTCACCGCGGCGGCGCGACCGCCCGCACCTTCTTTTGACGCAGCAGGCTTCCCGGAAACAACGGCCTTTTTAGCCGCAACGGGTTTGACATCAACCGGGCGATGTATTTTCTTCGCAACAGGTTCCGCCACCTTCACTTTGTTTTTTTGGGGCTTGTGTTGCCCGCTCTTTTTCTTCGCGGCCATTTTTTTTGATGTTGCCTTTGCCATAATCCGGAACCCCTTGCCTGTAAACCCATCCGCGCCGACACAGAATTGTGCCTGCCCTCTTATTTTACTAAAAAAAATCGAGGTAATAGTATCCTCAAAACTGCAACAAGGTTCAAGGAGTATTTTTTGTTTGTTTTCAAGCCGCCGTACTGAACCCCTGACGCCGACTTGGCCTGGACGCCCTGTCACCTCACGGCATGCGGAGGTGATAGAAACGGCCAGGATAATTTATCCACCGGGGATCACTGAAACAAAACGAGCCGTTGCTGAGGATGCTGGTTCCCTGCGGTAACCAGTCGGAATTGGCCAGATCCGTGCACGCCTCCACCACAATGACCAGATTGCTAGCCCCGGTGATGGTGAAACCAAATTGATTCGTCCGCACACCAAAGCCGGCGCCGCTGACCTGTGGATTCCACAAAACGGCCGAACGTCCGCCAAAGGCCGGACCCCAGCCCGTGGTCTCCGGCAAATAATAGACAACCGAATAGTCGGCGTCGTCAAATACATCATCATCAGCGCCGGGGGCGTTACCCTGAAAATAGATTTCCATCAGGCCGGCGCAGCCGGCAAACGCATCGTCCCCGATACGGGTGACGCTGCCGGGAATGGTGAATCGTCCGGCTTTGCCCTCCGGACATTGAATGAGCGTGGTCCGGCCCTTGTTGAACAAGACACCATCCATGCTGCTGTAGAAGGAATTGCTCGCATTTACCGTTATCACTGTCAGGCTCTGACACCAGGCAAATGCATTGCTTCCGATGCCGGTGACATTGGGGCCGATCGTGACGCCGGTCATACTGGTACAGGCCCAGAACGCACAATTCCCGATGCTGGCGACGCTGGCGCCGATCGTGACACTGCGCAAGCCGGTGCAGTCACGGAACGCCCAGTCCCCGATGTTGGTGACGTTGTTGGGAATCGTGATGTTCGTCAGGCCGGTGCAGCCATAGAACGCATACGCCCCGATGCGGGTGACGCCATCGGGGATGGCAATGTTGACCAAACGCGTGCAGGATATGAACACCCCGTCCATGATGTTGGTGACGTTGTTGGGAATCGTGATGTTCGTCAGGCCGGTACAGCCATAGAACGCATACCCCCCGATGGCGGTGACATTGGTGCCGATCGTAACAGCGGTTATATTGGTGCAGCCAGAAAACGCCGAATCCCCGATGCTGGTGACGTTGTTGGGAATCGTGATGTTCGTCAGGCCGGTACAGCCATAGAACGCATATCCCCCGATGCGGGTGACATTGGTGCCGATCGTGACGCCGGTTATATTGGTGCAGCCAGAAAACGCCGCGTCCCCGATGCCTGCAACGGACAGGCCGTTGATCACGCCCGGGATGGCCACCTCACCACCGGACCCGGTGTATTTAATGATGGTGACCATGCCGGCATTGGTCGTGCAAGTGAAATCCAAGAGCAAAGGCAGCGTGAAGCATGCATCGCTCTCGTCCCAGACAGCGGGCTGCGCCACGCTGGATATACGGATCCGGCAATTGGTTGAACCGGGTTGGGTATCCGGAATAACCCATGAATACGTCCCGCTATTTGTCACGCTATCGGCAATGGTGCTGGCGAGCTTTCCGCCCTGATAAAGTTCAATTTTGACAGCCCCGCCAACATTGGTGCCGCTTTCCCAGATGTTTGAATAGGTCTGCCCCTGACGCCACACCTCCCCCCCATTGGGCACGCGCACCAAAAGGCCTGTGACCAGCGCCACAGTTCCGGTCACGAAATATTGGCCGATGCTTCCATAGGCGGTATAGCCCGAGGGCGGATTGTTGGTCGGGTTGCCAGTTCCGCTGTTCGAGACGTGGAGATAATACCGCCCGGCCTCAGGCGCCGTGTAGTTGATGGTGGCGCGTGTGGTATCGGGTGGGTTATTATCCTCAGCCACAAGCGAACCGCTGCTGTTGTACAACTGCGCATGGATGTCCAGATTGCCGCCGCGGGAGCCATGGGCACAGCCGTATGGGACCACGTCCATACGGATGGCGCCAGCCACAACCTCGAACGAAAACACATCCACATCCGTATTGCTGGAAATGATGCCCGAGGCGGTCATCGTTCCATTGCTGGCAGTCAGCCGCGAAGCGGTTGCATCGGTGTTGCCGTGGTCGTCGGAGCGATAGTGCGTTTTCGCCGCGATGATGGCCAAGTCATCCTGGAGTTGATTGGCATCATAATACTCACCTTTTGACCACTGGGACACATTCCGGCCCTGCGCGGTTCCCATAATGGGCGCCCAGGACACATCGTTGGAGCCGTGGCCCTTGTAATATTCCACTGTTGAGGTACCGTCATGGCTCAGGCCCAGATTGTGGCCCAATTCATGCGAAGCACTCTCAGCAGTGTACGCGTAACTGTCGCCGCTCATCGGCGTCACAAACACGGGCGAGTAATAGGCGTAATTGGTCGCACCAAAGCAACCGATATAGGCAAGGCCACCAGCGCCATAATGCGGACATTGCCTGCCGTTGGCGTCTTTGGTGGGCGTGATCAAGGCATGTCCGGTGGTGGCGGTCCATTTGGCAGGCTGCTCGGTCGTGACGTCGATATCAAAGGGGGCGTAGTCCTCTGAAACCCGCTCCCATATTTCGATGATGTACCGCTGCTCCGCATCGCTGAAGGTGTTGGGGTTGCTGTCGGCATCAAACGGAATGCAGTCCCACCGCGCCACATTGCCATAATTGGTGTTGTTGTTCCACGCCGTATTCGTGACCACATACCCGCCAAAGTCAAGGAACAGCACATTGGTTGCCCCGACCCTGCTGTGACGAATGGGGGGATTCGTCACAGGAACATCGCCCAAAATGCCCGGGCTGGCAGGCATGGGGGGTATATTTGCCACGGAAGATACCGTGTCGCACGCCGGCATACCGGCGGCCGCCCTGGCGCTGGACGGCATACCCTGCGAGTGATCCGTTGCGGTCGGATTGGAGAAAGTGCAGACATAGTAAGGCATGCCGGACGGATCCACATGCAGGGAGCTCAAGTCATTGACGTGAAAACTCATCCTGCTGAGCTGAGCCATGGCGGAGGCGCGGGCAGCGGGAGCCAGGGATTCCAATTCTGTCCGCAGCGGACTGGCGGGCAGGTCAGAGGCCTGAAAAGGAATGCCATTGCCAAATAAAACGCGCGTGGACGTCACAAGCAACGGAGCTGTTGCGGGCAATGCAACCGTTGTGGCAACCAGCGTGCCCGCGTCCGGAACGGAAGAAGCAACCGTACCCTCTTGGAACTGTTTAGGGAAACAAGCTCCTGTTATACGCAAAGACGGATTCGGCAGGGATGCCACCGCCTGCATGTTCCGGGATTCTGCCGGACTTTGATCCGGTGTGCTGAAAATCAGGACAAGCGCAGCTATCACCAAAATCAACCCGGCGATTGAATGCATCACCATCCGGCTCATAGATGTTATCCGATAATATCAACCTGCGCACACGGCCGTATATTCACTTCGCACGCCATGGAGGCGTTAAAGCATCAATATCCTATCTGCCCTGCAGGTAAGGCAACCCGGAACCCAAATTCTTGAATATAGTCCCCTGGTCTGTCGTGCCAGCGAAGGGCAATCCGGCAGTCTGAGGCAAAACCCTCCCAACAACCGCCGCGCATCACACGCTCCGAACCCGTAATCGAGCCCTTCGGATCATTCACCGTGCCGGGGTAAGCTCCATACCAGTCCAAGCACCATTCAGCAAAATTACCGTGAATATCGTACAAACCCCACGCATTGGGCAGATAGCTTCCGACTTTCGCCGTACCATTATCCAAAGTAATAGTGCAAGGGCTACTACCTCCACCATTGTACTGGTACCGGCCCACCACGTCCAAATGTGTATCAGCAGCCTGAAAGCATCACCCCGCCAACCATCGCCAATGCCGCCATCCATGATCGTATCTTCATCAAGCGTATCCTCCATCCGCACATATGAATAACATTTATCCCACCACTATAATCGCTTCAAGTCGTGAAAAAATCACATTGCCACACTCAACGGCAGTAAAAGTGCCAAGCTACAAGGAAGAACACAAGAAAAAATTGAAGCATTATTCAGGCGGGTTCTGCAACCGACCAAAAAAGAGGACAGCCCTGATTTTGCGGGACAACACCCAGAAATTTAAGACTTTAGCACTTTCCCGCTTGACTTAAAAACCAAGGGCACCGTACTGTATAACAATACTTGAAGGAAAAGCCCGATGGGCAGAAAGGTTTATCATGGAACGGAAGATAAAACATATCGGTTGGGTATCATTTTGCGCCGTTGCGCTTCTGTCACAAAACTTAATGGCTGCACCCTTTACGCCGGTGTTTGAACTGCCAAAGGCCGACGGAGCCTGTTCGGTCATCCCCGCCGGTGCCAAAACCGCCAAACCCGCCGAGGCCGGCAAGGCCTATGCCTATGGAACCACCCTGTTCACGGGAAACAACGGCGCCATGCAGCTGATGCTCTCGGGCAACAACACCATCGGCGTGGAAGCCGGCGCCAATTTCTCCATGGACAACGGCACGGCCGACCCCGTGAAGGTGGCCAACATTGAATCCGGAAAATTCACCCTGCTGCTCGATGAAAATTACGAGGCGAACAACACGCTGATCGCGTCAACCCCCTGCGCCGTCATGACCTGCCTGAAAGGCGGCAAATACATTGTTGAAGCACGCAATGTGGATGACCTGTTCGTCATCGTGGTGACCTGCGAAAACGGCGAGCTCAAAATCGCCGGCTCCCAATTCGAGATTCCGCTGCTGAAAAAAGGCGAAGTGGTCTCCATCTCCTGCTCGGCCGACAAGGGTTTCGTGCGCATCCGCGACGTGGCCGGCAAATATGACCTTATCATAAAGGACAATGACGCCGCACCCAAAGTCGTGGCCATGGAACCGGACATGGTTGTAAAAATCCTTCAGCGCAGGGCGCAAAGCGGCGAGACGATTGTCAGCGCGTTGATCGAAAAGCCCGACGGGCAGATGGATTCCGTCACCTACTCCAAGCCGTCAGGCGGAGAGCAACCCGGCCAGAAACCGCCGCCGGCGCTGAGCACGACGGAAACCACCCAACCCGCGGCCGCAGGCGGCGAAGCCGGGCCGGGCGATTTCTTCCCTCCCGACACCACAGATACACAGCAGATTCCGGTGACGACAACGACCACCTATATGCAGTATGTTCCGCCAGTCGTCACCACGACCACATTCCACCACAAGCCGAAACCAGATGTGACCCCTGTCGGCCGCGAATAACCGTTGAATCAAAGGCTTCTGGCGGAAAACAGTGATGGGACAAAGTAAATGACAGCATGCGCATCCCGAAATTAAATTCGGGATGCGCTTTTTTTAGAAAAGCGAGGCAACACATGCTTATTACAAAATTCAACCAGCTGATCGGCAACAAATGGGTGTGGGGCGCATTCGCAGTCCTGGCATGCCTGTCCCTTTTAGGGTTTGTCGGCCCGAGCATCAACTGCAGCCGCGCTGTCAACACCACCCAATATGAAGGGTTGCTGTCCGGCCAGGGGGTCACGCCGCAGGAATTCACAAATGCCCGATTCTTTGAAATGGGCATGGGGAAGAATGTGCCGCGCACCGCCGCGGAAAGCCAGATCCTGCGCGACCGCGCATGGAAACGGCTGGCCACGCTCCGCATGGCGAAAGCCATGGGCATCACCGCAAGCGATGAAGAAGTCCGTCAAGTCGTCATCCGCGATTCGAATTTTGCAGAAAACGGCGCGTTCAGCCCCAAGCGGTACCAAACCATCATCGAACGCCAGCTTCAAACATCGGTGGCGACTTTTGAAGAATACCTGCGGCAGGCCATCACCATGCGCAAACTGCAGCACCTGCTGACGTCGGCAACATGGGTCGCCCCCACGGAACTTGAAAGCCGCCTGCGGAACCTGACAGATGCGATCAAGATTGAATACACGCTGGTCACCCCGAACCCAAAGCAGGATGAAACACCGGTCACGGACAAGGAAATCAAGGATTTTTACAACGAGGACCCGAAACTGTTCACACTGGCCGAGAAGCGCAGCGTCAAATACATCGCCTTCACGCTGGCAAGCTACCGCCAGACCAACGAGACGACGGAAGCGGAAGTCATGGAATATTATGACGCACATCTCGACCAGTATTCCACCCTGGACACCAACGGGCTTTCCGTGCCCCGCCCCATGGAGGAAGTCCGCGCCGAAATCGTGAAGAACCTGGCCGCCACATCCTCCGTCTTCAAAGCCCAAGACGCCGCCACGTCGTTCCTGCTGGGCATGATTCCCGACAAGGACGGCAAAGCCCTTTCCTTCGATGCCGCAGCCGCGGCGGCAGGCATGCAAGTGAAGACCAGCGAATTCTTCACCGCCAGCACGGTCGTGTCCGAAGTCGACGCCGGGGAGACATTCAGCCAGGAGGCATTCACGCTCACCACCAATGAAAATGACCGGCTTTACAGCAACCCGGTCGTGGGACGCGAGGCGGTGTATGTGATGATGCTGAACGCCATCCACGAGCCACGCGTGCCGGCGCTTGATGAGGTCAAGGATTCAGCCAGCGCCCTGCTCCAGCGCCGCAAGATGCAGACCGCGTTCAGCAAACGCGCGGCGGCCCTCCACGATGAAATCGCCCGCGCCATGAAATCCGGCCGCACATTCACAGAGGCGACCGCCCCCCGCCATCTAGCGGTGACCACCACGGAAACGTTCACCGTTTACGAAAACCTGACGAGCAACAAACTGGCCTATTCCGAGCAGCTGCTGGGCACGGTCGCCAACCAAGAAAAGGGCGAGCTCTCGCCATTGCTCCCCACGGCTGAAGGCCTGATGCTGGCCGCGGTGACACAACGCGCCGCCGGCGACCCGATGACCTTCCAGATGCTGCGCCCGCAACTGGTGCAGATGCTTGCGGAATACCGCAGCGGCATGGTGTTCAACGACTGGACGGAGGCGCTGCTGAAAAAAGCGGACCTGAAAGACTACCGGGCCACCCCCACCGACCTCGATGTGGAACCCGAAGAAGCCCCGCCCGCCCAAGATACATCCGCCAAAGCCGGAAGCCCCGCAACACCAAACTGATGTTTCCGCACGGCGCGCGCCGTGATACAGCAACGGCACTCCGAGACAATCGGGACTTGTGCGACGCAAATCCTGCGCCGCACATCCGCACAGAGCACAGGGGCCGCACGCCGGCACCCGGCAAAAGCCCGCACTTGTCTAAAGGACGCATCACGCTATATAATAGGAAAATAAAGAAAGGGATACACGATGCCGGTTTTGTTGAAAGGCAAATGGTTCAAAGGCAACACGCACATCCACAGCCAGGCCTCCGATGGCGGCATGACGTTTGACACGATCGAAAAAATGTATGCCGATGCAGGTTATGACTTCCTGTTCCGCACCGACCACTGGGTCCCATCCGACACCCGGCAGGACATGTGCAAAAAACATCCGCTCCTGTGGATTGACGGGATTGAGCTGGACGGGAAGGACGCGAACGGTTCATATATGCATGTCGTCTGCCTAGGCCGCGTCAACGGCATTGACCGGAGCATGGGCTTCCAGCAGGCCATGGATTCCGCCAAAAAACAGGACGCGCTGCGGATTCTCGCCCATCCCCACTGGACCGGCAACACCTTTGAGGATGCCCTGCGAACGGATTTTGACGGGGTTGAAATTTACAACCATGTCTGCCGCTGGCTCAACGGCAAAGGCAACAGCCTGCCCTTCTGGAATGCCATGATGCAAAACCGGGGTGGCCGTGTCCTGGGGTTTGCCGCTGATGACGCCCACCTGCGGCCGGAACACCCCGGATGGAACGGCGGATGGATCATGGTCAACGCCCCCAAGCTCACACCGGCCAGCATCCTCAGCGCCATCCGCAACGGCCGGTATTACTCCACGGTTGGCCCGGAAATCCATGAGCTGCAGCTGAAAAACGGCGACGTGGTGTTCAAAACTTCGCCCGTCCAGTTTGCCCGGCTTGTCGGCGCCGGGTGGGACGGCCTGCGCATGGGCTCCTTTGACGGCACCACGTTCACGAAAGGCCGGTTAAGCCTGCCGGCTGAATGGCAGTATGCCTACCTGGAGGTCGAGGACGCGCAAGGACGCTGCGCATGGACCAACAACTTATTGGCGCATGCAACCTGAGCACGGAAAGAAAACCATGACGGACAAAACGCTCAAACTCGGAGTCAACATCGACCATGTCGCCACATTGCGGCAGGTGCGGCGGGCCGCCTACCCGGACGTGCTGGAAGCCGCCCGGCTGTGCGAAGATGCCGGCGCAGACGGCATCACCGTGCATCTGCGTGAAGACCGGCGGCACATCCAGGACCATGACATCATCCGCCTGCGCGAGTGCCTGCGTGTGCGGATGAACCTGGAAATGGCGGTGGCACCCTCCATCGTGGAAATCGCCTGCCGGATCAAGCCGGCTGAAGCCTGCCTTGTGCCCGAGCGGCGCGAGGAACTGACGACGGAAGGCGGTCTGGACCTCGCTGACGCCGGCCTGCTTCCCTTCCGCCCCCCAGCGGACCTCCACCTCCAGCGTGGCATCGCGCAAGTCCTGGTCGAAGCGGGTGGCGACGTGCACCGCGGCGATGTTGACCTCCGGCAACACGAACAGCCGCAGGTGGCGCGGGATGCCGCCTAACGGGTGACAGGCGTACTGGCTGCCGCTGGCCAATTGGTCGGCCACCGATTCGTTGAGGACCGAAATGGCGATGGTGTTCGGGGCGCCGCCGTGAACCAAGTCGGTCACGTCGAACTCAAACGGCGTGAAGCCACCGCTGTGCCCGCCCGCCCGCTTGCCGTTGATCCAGACCTCGGCATCGCTGGAAACGGCATCGCATCGCAGTTTGACCCTCTTGTCTCGCCAATCCGCCGGCACAGTGAACTCGCGCCGATAGAGGCCCGCCTGGCCCTTGGGCACGCTGAAGCCAGGAGCTTGGCAAGCATCCGTGGTCCGGGTGTCCCGCCCGGAACCTTGCGATGGAGGAGATGATGACGTTGCTGGCGCTTCCTGTGCTTCGCCCTTGCCAGCTCCGGGCGGGACGCCCGGGCCACTTTCTGAGACCGTGGTCCGGGTGTCCCGCCCGGAACCTTGCGATCGAGGAGCCGCTGCTCCAGCAGGTGCCCCGCTTGCTTCGCCCTTGCCAGCTCCGGGCGGGACGCCCGGGCCACTGGTTTGCATCGCCCACTCGCCCGGCACCGCGATGTCGAACCAACCGTTAGAAAGGGGGGCTTTCGAATTCGAGACTTCCGACAAGTAGCCCGCAGGCGGAGCAGGATGGAACTTCCAAGTGCCGCCGAGATCAACGGTCGTGACCGCACATCCTGCCACTGTGGCCGGCCGCGGACTCAAGCGCGGCACCTCGAACACCGGGTCCGGCATCACGGTCAACGGGGTCGGGTCATCCGACAGGATCTCGACTTCCGACACCACCGCGTTCGGACCGCTGAGGCATTCGAGTGCCAACACCAATTGCCCCTTTTCGTACGCCTTCGCGGGAAGCGCATGGAGAGCCTCGACAACTTCGCCCTTCTTGGCTGTCACGCGGTCGGCAATGACGATTCCCCCGGCCGTGACCCGCATGGCACGGTCCCCGTCGGCAAAGAACCGCAGCTTGACCGAATACGCGGCTTGCGCGTTGAGACCGGCATAGCCGAATTCCACCGTGCCACCGAACGCCGCCGTCCGCGCGGCGGGCGTTGCCTCGCCGGGATTCTCGAACTTCCAGTCGGAACCGGCGACCAGATGCGGCTCCGCGTCCGGTTGGCCCGCGTCGTCGTACGCCACCCGCACCAGCGGTGCCGCGTGAACCATTCCTAACAGACAAAAAGCCGGCACCAGGCGCGCAATCATGGAACATGGCCGTCCCGGCTGTGTCGGACAACGGGCGTCCCGCCTGTTGCCTCTCCACCGCGTTTCCGTTCCCTCCCGCCTGGCGAACAATCCTGGCGGTTGCTTTTCGTCAAAGTCCCGACCCGTCTGTTCCTTTGTCGCTCGGTGCTTCGTCATGGAATGATCTTCCTCCAAGG
>Ga0118677_10000977_pt1 | contig 61356 bp, 36 predicted proteins | sample AliMusrvi5mmetaG_FD_86154 | JGI IMG/M metagenome (GOLD analysis project Ga0118677, IMG submission 86154) | reverse complement strand
CCATTATACCTTGGTACAATATACAGGCCGCCAAGGTTTCTCTATATTTCCGGCATGACAGTGGAAAAACATGCGGTATACGTGCGGCGACTGGTGGAGCAGGGAGGCCCGAGAGAAGCGGAATATGGAGAGTTCGATGCGTGGACGATTCGCGTAAACGATGTGGTACGACATGGGCGGATAGTCGGGTCTCTTGGAAGCCGAAGGTGAATGGCGGTCTGTGTGACAAGGTTTGATGGCTTTATTCTTTGAATGAGTAGGTGGAATTGTGGCAACGAGGGTGAGTAAAAGTGAGCATATGAATATCAATCGCAACATGTATCCCCACAAGTCTGTTTCCGCTATTGCTCAGAGCGGATCAGCTGCGGATTTTCGCAGTATAAACGGTGCCAGCCTTGAACAACGAGTAGCTGCACTTGCTCATTGTTACAACGAACGTCTCAAGTATGGTCTCTGGCCATACAATAAATCGACACGAAGTGCCCCGGCTACAACGACGATACAAGTTGAGGAAACGGGACGCTCAGTTACCGGGGTAAACCTTGCATCCCAAGATTATCTTTCGCTTGGCACCCATCCGGCGGTCATGTCTGCGGCAGAGCGAGCCATCAAGGACTACGGTGTTCACAGTTCAGGCTCAGCAATACTCATGGGAAATACGACGTATTCGCGTGCACTTGAGGAGAGGATTGGCGATGCGCTAGGCTTCAAACATGTCTTACTCTATCCGACAGGGTGGGCTGCCGGCTTCGGATCTCTCAGGGGGATAGTTCATCCCGGCGATCACATCATCATGGATGCTCTTGCCCACAATTGTCTTCAAGAGGGTGCCCGGTTTGCGACAGGCAACGTCAGTTTGCAGGCCCACTTGAGTGATAGACATGTTGAGCGATTACTAAAGCGAATTCGGAAGGATGATACTGCAAATGCGATATTTGTTGTTACTGAGGGGCTTTTCTCCATGGATAGTGATACGCCGAATCTGGCCCGATTGAGAGACCTTTGCAATCTTTACAACGCCTATCTTGTTGTTGATATTGCGCATGATTTTGGAATTCTGGGGGCTAGTGGGCGATCTACGCTTGAAGAGCACAAATTGCTCGGCCAGGTTGATATGGTCGTTGGTGCGTTCTCAAAGACCTTTGCCTCAAACGGAGGATTTGTCTGCGTAAGAAGCGACAGCATTCTGAAATACCTGAGAGTTTACAGTTCCACTCATCTGTTCTCAAATGCATTATCGCCCATACAATCTGCCATCCTGCTCTCATCCTTTGATGTGGTCTTTTCCGAGGAAGGCGCCAAACGGCGGTTATCATTATTTGCAAATATCCATGCTTTGAGGACGGCTTTGATGTCTGGTGGATTGGCATGCTTGGGGCGTGAGTCACCCATAGTGCCAGTGATCGTTGGAACCGAGTTTGAGGTGCGTGTAACGAACTATCTTGCCAGTGAGGCTGGTGTAATTACGAACGTTGCCGAATACCCCGTTGTTCCTCGGGGAAGCGCGAGATTCCGGCTTCAAGTTCAGGCTGATCATACTATTGAGCAGATGAATACGGCGGGGGAATTGATCAATCAAGCGAGAACTGCTGCAAAGGAAATTTGCGCTGAAATTGTTGCGCGAGGAGATTTGGTCACTTGCACCGGGTGAATATGTCGGGGGCCGACCCGCAATCAGGATTTTGCTACCCTGATTGTCAACCTCGTCATGATGACTGTCAGTTTGCGAGGCAACAGTCTTGTCAGGAATAAGGTCACGCGATTAAGGGCTCCAGATACCACGGTCGGGTTGGATCTCGATTTCAAGGCCTGCATGCCGGTCTCGACTACTCGTTCCGCTGTTTGAAAGAACGCTTTCGGGATATCACCGTCGCGACCACCTGCCCGGGAATGGAAATTCGATTCTGTCGCTCCCGGGCAAAGCCCTACGATATAGACACCGCGATTCTTCTGCTCAAACCATAGTGATTCGGAAAATGAGGTTACAAAGGCTTTTGATGCTGAATACACGCTGCCTCCCGCTAATGGGAGCATACCCAAGACGGATGATATATTCATTAGGGAGTCTCCGGGTTGGGCTGTTTTCAGATAAGTTTTAGCCAACATCATCATGCTGACAATGTTCACGTTTACAATGTCACGTAGCGTTGAATCAGGGCATTCGGTGAAATTCTTATAGATGCCGAAGCCGGCGTTATTGAGAAATATGTCGTAGTGATTGGTTTCAAGGTCATTTGCGACTTTGGCCAGACCGTTTTCGGTGGACAAGTCTGCCACGATATATCGATGCCGACCTTCTTCTCCCAGTTCTGTCATCAGTTCCGCCAGTCGCGATTCGGTCCGGGCTACTGCCGTCACGGCATAACCTTCGCTGGCAAGCCGCCTGGCAAAAGCGCGTCCGATACCTTCGCTGGCGCCAGTGATCAGAGTCTTGCGATTGTTCAGAATCCTTCTATTCATCGAATTTCGCCATCGGTTGCTGTTGAAGTTATCGGGTTCAATATACCAGTCATCGGAAACCTGACAATCCCAAAGCCCATTATACCTTGGTACAATATACAGGCTGTCATGGTTTCTCTATATTTCCGGCATGACAGTGGAAAAACATGCGGCATACGTGCGTCGACTGGTGGAACCTGACTTTCGGCGTTGCCTCGAACTCAGAGTTGTATCAGTCGCTTCTGAGCAAGTGAAGGAATACGAGCAATGAAAGATAATCAAACTGGTCACGCCGGTGTTCAGAACGCCCTTGATGAAAAGAATAAACGCTGTCTGGATGGATCGTTGTTACACTACGTTGCTCTTGATGGGGTCAATGTGGTTGAGCGGTCGGCTGGGTTTTCGGACTGGTGTGAAATGAGGTGGCAGAGTGGTGTGTTTCCGTATGGTCGAATCATGGCCTCGAAAGCTGGACCCTCTATTGATGTCGTGATACCCGATAAAGCGCAAGGCAGCGATGGACCTCCGCCCATTCGCATGGCTAACTTTGCTTCGCAAGATTATCTAGGATTGGGCCAATCGAAACGCGTCGCTGAAGCGGCCATCCACGCGGTGGAAAAATATGGAGTCCATAGTGCCGGTTCCCCGGCGTTCATTGGTCGCTCGCAACCTGTTACTGAGATTGAGCAAACCATTGCCCGCCTGCTATCAAAGGAGACGGCGCTCATCTATGCAACAGGTTGGGCGGCAGGATATGGGGTCATATCCGGGCTTGTGCGTAATACCGACACCATTGTTATGGACGCTCTGGCGCACAGTTGTTTGCAGGAAGGGGCGACCCGGGCGACCCCTAAACTCCTGAAGTTTCGCCATAATGACGTTGAGGACTTAAGGCGTCTGCTTGCCGATGCACGCCAGAAGGATCCGGAGTCCGGAGTCTTTTTGATTATAGAAAGCCTCTATTCCATGGATGCCGACGGGCCTCCTTTGGCGGCCATGCTGGTTGCGGCTCGGGAATTCAAGGCGATCACGATTCTTGATGTTGCTCATGATTTCGGTTCTATGGGCCCAAGAGGATTGGGCGCGTTGGAGGAGATTGCTCCGGCAGACTATCCGGAAGTTATTATGGGCTCATTCAGCAAGACCTTTGCCGCCAACGGTGGCTTTGTGGCGTGCCACACAAAGGTTAAGAACTACCTGTACTATTATAGCTCTCCGCATCTTTTCTCGAATGCGATCTCGCCGATTCAGGCATGCGTTATCCGGGAGTGTCTGAAGATTGTGTTTGATGAGCCGCTCGGGAAAGAACTGCGTGTGGCCATGTTTGAGAAGGCCCGGTTGCTTCGAGGAGCGATGGTAGCCGCTGGTTGCCAGGTTGGCGGCAAGGAATCCCCGATTGTTCCGATTTTTGTCGGTCCTGAAAACAAGGCTCGTATTATTTCTCTTTTGATCCAGGAGAAAGGCATTGCTGCGAATCTGGTTGAGTTTCCGGCTGTGCCGCGTGGAAAGGCCCGGTTCCGTTTTCAAATCATGGCAACGCATGAAGATGAGGCTCTCCTCCATGCGGCGCGCTGTTTTGGTGAAGCACTTGCTACGGCGGAAGAGTTGATGACGTCGGCAAAAAAGGTTTCTGATGGGTAATGGAGTCACACGTCTCGCTCTGGCCATTCTGATTCATCGACCATTCCGATCTCTCATGACGGTGCTGGGCGTGGTGGTTGCCTTCTTCTTGAGTTGTGCTCAGTTGGGGCTGATGGTTGGCTGGTGCAATACGGTCTCGGCCTTAATCCGACACACGGATGCGGATCTTTGGTTCATGGCTCAACAGACGTCCGCATATGATTATGGCACGGCCATTCCTCGTACCCGCCTGTATCAGGTCCGAAACCTTCCCGGCATTGAATCCGCTGAACCGCTTTTCATGGCCTGGAACATCTGGCAGAGGCCGGATGGTCGGCGTGTGAATGTCGAACTGGTTGGCCTTAGTGAAAAGATGCTTGGAGGTCCATGGGCATATCAAAGTGGCGATGTGTCCTGTCTTCGAAAGCCAAATACGGTAATCGTAGATGAACTCTACCTTTCCGCGCTCGGAGCCTCCGGTATCGGCGATACGGTGGATATGATGGGGCGGCGGGCGACAATTGGTGCGATCTCCAAAGATATCCGCACGTTTACCGCCAGTCCGTTTGTCTTCACGAAGATTGATGACGCCGTCCTCTATGATAAACGCTATTCGTCCGACGAGATTACCTATGTCATGGCGCATTGTCGGCCGGGCGTGGACATTCATGCTATCCAGCAGGAGGCCCGTACGCGGGTCCCGAACACAGAATGTCTTACCTCCCATGAGTTCTCGGTGAGGTCGATGAAGTATTGGATGTTGGAAACCGGTGTGGGGATCACGGTTGTGCTGACCGCGTTCCTGGGTTTTGCGGTCGGCACGGTGATTGTCAGTCAAACGCTCTATGCCGCTACGCAGGAAAATATCCATCATTTTGCAACGCTTCTGGCTATTGGCTTCCAACCCCGTTCGCTGGTGGGGGTCGTGCTACTGATGGCATCTATTGTTTCCGTGTTGGGCATGATCGCGGGCGGACTTCTCTTTTCTGCGGCCGCCATGGCCAGTTCCAGGACGCCTATCCCTCTGGAAACGACCCCGACTGTCATGTGCGGGTTGATCGTGTTTCAATATCTCGCCTGTCTTCTGGCCTCGATTCTTTCGATCAAACTCGTACTTCGCGCCGATCCGGTGTCCGTTTTCAACCAATAACTGCCATGATCCAGTGTAACAATATAACCAAGACCTATGGGGTGGGGGCGCTCGCCGAACCCGTCTTGAAAGGCATCAACTTTGGTGTCAACCGGGGTGAAGCGTGCCTGTTGATGGGGCCGAGTGGTTCCGGCAAGACGACATTGCTCTCCATCATCGGGTGTATCTCCCCCGCTTCGGGTGGCGAATTGCACCTCAACGGCAGCCCGGTTCCAGTGGGGGCGACGCAAAGTTTGGCGCCGCTGCGGCGCGATTTGCTCGGGTTTGTCTTTCAGCACGCACAGCTACTCCCGTTTCTCTCTGTTCGTGACAATTTGGCTCTCGTGGGCTGCAATGCCGGACAGAATGAAGAGCGGGCGGCATCAAGAGCCATGCAATTGCTGGAGCAGGTGGATATGACGACGGCAGCCACAAAGAAACCCGGACAACTCAGTGGAGGCCAGCGTCAGCGCGTTGCGGTGGCGCGGGCATTGATGAATTCGCCCCGGATCATTCTTGCCGACGAACCCACGGCGGCACTCGACTGGACCAATGGGCAGCGCATCATTGAATTATTGGTCAGGGCTGCGAAAGAAACGGCGGCGGCGCTCATTGTCGTGACACATGATCAACGTCTGAAACCCTGGTTTGACCGCACAGTGGAGATCGCAAATGGCAAGATTGAATAGACAGTTGTTGTGGATTGGACTCGTTGTTCCTGTTTTTGCGCTATTCATGTCAGGTTGCTCTGATGGCAACGCAAAGACATCGGCAGTGCATGCCTCATTGCCACAGGAGGTGAGTGTTATGGCGCAGGGGTACGTGGAACCTGCGACAGAGGTACACCGGTTGGCCTTTGAGTTCGATGGCGTTATTGCCCAACTGATGGTGGAGGCGGGGCAAACCATTGTCGCAGGTGAGCCATTGGCCCGCCAGTCCAGTCAGGTGGTGTCAGGGAAAGTCGATGAGGCCCGGTCTGCACTGGTGCTTGCGCATGCCCGGCTTTCTCAGGTGCTGGCCGGGTCGTCGCCAGATGAAATTGAGGCGGCTAAGATGGCGAGGGAAGCGGAATTCCAGAATTGCCGTTATCTGGAGCGTGAGTCTCGCCGATACCAGCAACTCCTGACAAACAAGGCGATTAGTGAAGCGGAAGCAGCGCGCTGGGCGGGTCTCGTGTCCGTATCCAGTGCTAAAGTCGCGGCGGCAGACGCGACACTGGCTCGGCTCATCAATATTGCCCGCACGACGGATGTGGCGGTGGCCATGTCAGAAGTCCGCTTATGCGAGTCGAAACTGCAATCTGTCGAGGCTGAACTCGAAGCGAGAACAATGAAAAGCCCGATCTCAGGTCTCGTGCTGGAGGTATTGCGGCGGCCCGGCGAAGCCTCGGGCCCATTGACCCCGGACCCCGTCTTGCTCGTGGCAGATACGAGTCAACTGCGAGTCCGTGCTGAAATCGATGAGATGTCCGCCTTGGCCGTTACAACGGGCGTATATGCCAAGGTGATTTGCCCTGGCGCTTCCGGTTCATACACGGGCATGGTGTGCGCCGTGCGCCAATCCATGGGCCGAAAGACCGTCTTCGCCCGGACCGCACGAGAGCGGCGTGACCTGGACACACGGGACACGCTGATTGACCTGCCACCAGGAACGGTCCTGCCTATCGGGCTGCGGGTTGATGTGGAGATTCGATCGAAATAGTGATCTGAAACGTTTCAGATTGGGGGGGCGACCTACATGTCGTCCATACTTGCGACAGCGGATGGTACGGAGATCGCCTCTCCCTGCCTATTATACCTTGGTACAATATACAGTCCGGAGACGATTCATTATGCTTCAACAATATGTCAGGTCAAAAGAGAGAGAAATCTTCACGTCTGCGCCGTTGGTTGGTGCAGGTTTGTGTGCCGCTGTTCACTATGCTCATCTATGGACTGCCGGTGTTAGTGGTTACGTTGCCGACGCGGAAACTTGATGGGGGATGGCTGGCGGCTTGGCTCATGCTGGCGCCTATAACGTTTTCACTTGTTTTCGTTCTGGTTGCGGGGCTGTTGAGTTGGCCGTATCAGCATCTTGTTGTGGAAGGCCGGTTCCCGCGGGATCTCGGTACCCGCCTCTATGCCGGACGACGCCTCTATGGCCTTTGCTGGACTGCCGTTTACTACTGCAAGCCTGTCTACTTTATCTGCCTCACGATTTCCCCGCTCAAAACACTGATGTTCCGCCTTTTCGGCTATCGGGGTTCCATGGATTTTACCGTCTATCCGGATACGTGGATCAGAGATCTGCCCTTACTCGATTTCGGGCCCGGTACCTATGTGGCGAACCGGGCGACACTTGGAACAAATCTTGTTATGCAGAACGGAGATATTGTCGTTGGCGCCATTCGGACCGGCGAAAACTGTATGGTGGGACATCTGACTATGGTGGCCGCCGGGACTCGATTGGGGAAACACGTTAACCTGGGGTCGGGCTGTGGAGTTGGGGTGAACGTTGATCTTCAAGACAATGTTGTTGTGGGCGATGTTTCCGTAATTAATCATTTTGCAGTCGTTGGCGCTGGGGCCACTATTGGTTCACGCAGTTATGTGGGGCACCGTTGCCGCATACCGGCAGGTGCCTCAATTGAACCTGTGGCCAGGATCATGCGCGAGAATATTCCCGTAAAAAAGGAAAGCCCAGAATGAAGTCACGCCAAACACCAGTGATTCTTGACGCAACCCCCTGGGACCCTTTAATCCTTTGGATGACAGCTCGGCGGGCGCTAAATCCTGTCGCCTCCTTCAAACTGGATATCCATGAGGACTGTCGGGTAAAGATGGAGGCCGCGGCGGCGTTGGTCCAGCACCTCGCAAAAAGCAAACGGGCGGTTTACGGGGTGAACACAGGGTTTGGCGATTTTGCCGAACGCGCGATTCCTCAAGCTGCCATCGAAGAACTTCAAGTAAACCTCATCCGCTCGCATGCCTGCGGAATCGGTGAGGAAGTGTCACGTGATCTGGTCATGGCCATGTGGCTGTTGCGGTTACGCATGTTGACCCGTGGGCATAGCGGAGTGCGTTGCGAAACCGTTGAGGCGTTGATGCGTATCTTGGAGGCGGGTATTCTGGCCTGCATTCCCTCCCGTGGCAGTGTGGGGGCGTCGGGTGATCTTCACCCCTCTGCTCACGCTACGTTGACGGCATTGGGCGAGGGGGATTGTACCATGCCCACACCCGATGGCCGCGGTTTCGAACGACTCCCCGCCGCAGAGGCCTTGCGTCGTGCCGGGCTCAAACCCTTGAAACTGGGTGCCAAGGAAGGCCTTGCACTGATTAATGGTACCGCCTACTCGACGGCCCTTGCGGTCAAGGTCTGGTTTGAAGGCTGTAAACTGTTACGGGTGGCCGATGCCGTGGCCGCCATGACAATGGAAGCGGTCGGCGGAGCCGGGTCGATCCTCGATGACCGCGTGCTGGCCCTGCATCACCGTGAAACGGATATGGTAGGGTGCCGACTGGCCTCCTGGCTTGAAGGGTCGACTCGCTGGCATGCCGCCCGTGAAGCCGGGCGCTTCATCCAGGCGCCTTACTCGCTACGCTGCGTGCCCCAGGTGCATGGCGCCGTCCTATGTGAATTGGAACAGTGCTATACGATCCTCAAGCAGGAGATCGGCTGCGTCAACGACAACCCCCTGGTGTTTGCTGACGATGAAGAGATTCTGTCGTGCGGGAACTTCCATGCCATCTATGTGGCCCGCGTCAGTGACCGCCTGGCCTCGGCCATGGCGAACCTGGCCACCATTTCTGAACGCCGGACTAATCTGCTGATGGATGACAAGATCACGGGACTTCCCAAGTTCCTGGTGCGTGACGGTGGTCTGAACTCGGGGCTCATGATGCTTCAGACGACGGCGGCGGCCCTGGCAAGCGAGGTCAAATCGTTCTGCATGCCGTCCTGTGTGGATTCCATTCCCACGAACTGTCATCGCGAAGACCACGTATCCATGGCCGCCGGTGCGGGCATGAAGGCTTTGCAGACCGTAACCGGGTTGCGACAGGTGCTGGCCATCGAGGCTTTCTGCGCAGGGCAGGCAACCGATCTGGCGGGTGCTCAGCCGATGCCGCCACGTTTGGCTGAACTCCATAGCCGCATCAGGAAATTCGTGCCCTTCATTGAGGCTGATTGCTATATGGCGCCGTATCTCAAGGCGCTGGACCTTGCGATTGAGGCCGACACACTTCTGCCGACCGAGGATCTGGACCGGCTACAAGCCTCTGCGGAGTCCTGTCGCGCGGCAGTGACGACTGGGGTGGTCGAATGCCGCCGCCGCCCGGGTGCTTCGGGACACACCAGTCTGATGGGGCACTGTCCTTGTGGGGCTTCATACCCCAGCAGCCTGTCGGACAAGTTTGTTTAAGAATGACTTCACCTGATGAAAGAAATTCAGAATTGAACAGAAGCTCGCAAAGACCGCGAAGGAAGAGACAATCTGGCGGCATTTTCGTTCGGGAGTACCCGATCCGAAAATTCCGCCATGGTGCTTCTTTAATTAAAGAATACCGTTTTGCGATTTTCATGTCTGGGGTACTCGCCAGGCATAAAATCGCAAAACATTATCTGAATTTCCCTGATTTCATCAATCAGTGGTTAAATCCATCTTCTTCGCGATCTTTGCGGGCTTCTGTTCAAACTCCCCTTTCTTTATTCCATGTTTTTGTCTTACAAGACACTAGGAGAGCCTTGTGAAAAGCGTTCCTACCCGGCAACCTTCTGTCGTCAAAGCGCCGCATGGGTCACGGCGTGTCTGCAAAACATGGGCGGCAGAGGGCGCCTACCGGCTACTCCAGAACAATCTTGATCCCGAGGTGGCCGAAAAACCGGATGAACTCATTGTCTATGGTGGGACGGGCAAAGCGGCCCGGAACTGGGACTGTTTCCATGCCATTCTGAACACTCTGAAGCATCTCTGCAGGGATGAAACGTTACTCGTACAGAGCGGCAAACCGGTTGGGGTGGTCCGCACGCATCGTGATGCGCCACGGGTGTTGATTGCCAACAGCAATCTGGTGCCGCGCTGGGCGACGTGGGAGCATTTTAACGAACTGGACCGCAAGGGTCTGATGATGTTCGGTCAGATGACGGCGGGATCGTGGATCTATATTGGCACACAAGGGATCATTCAGGGCACCTATGAGACTTTTATGGCCTGCGGGCGGACCCATTATCCCAAGGCGCCAACTCGGGAGCCTTTGAGAGGGCGGATTGTGCTTTCCGCAGGGCTCGGTGGCATGGGCGGGGCTCAGCCCTTGGCTGCCAAACTGGCAGGTGCGGTGTTTGTGGGCATCGAAGTTGATCCGGCGCGGCTGGAACGCCGGATTCGGCAGGGCTTTCTGGATTGTCAGGCCACTTCTTTGGAGGAGGCGGTACGACTCGCCAGGGCGGCGGCCCGTGATAAGCGAGCCTGTTCCATCGGCGTTGTCGCCAATGCGGCTGAGGCCTTTTCCAGTTTGCTGGCGGCGGGGTTCCGTCCGGATGTGGTGACGGACCAGACCAGCGCCCACGACCCGCTAAACGGCTACATTCCCAGGGGGATGAGCCACGAGGCGGCCAGCCAACTCAGGGGCGAGAAACCGGGGGAATACGTGCGGCGGGCCAAGGCGTCCATGGCGAAACAGATTCAGGCAATGCTGGAGTTTCAGCGTCTTGGCGCCCATGTTTTCGATTATGGGAACAATATCCGGGGGATGGCTCTTGAGCACGGTGTGAAGGAGGCCTTCAATATACAGGGATTCGTGCCGCTCTATATCCGGCCCAAGTTTTGTGAAGGGGCCGGCCCCTTCCGCTGGGTTGCATTGAGCGGGGATCCCCGTGATATCGCGGTGACCGATGCGGCGATGCTTAAACTATTTCCTCGTGATGACACGTTGCAGAACTGGTTACGGCATGGCGCCCCGAAAGTGCCGTTTCAGGGGTTGCCCGCCCGAATCTGCTGGTTACGTCATGGTGAACGGGAACGGGCCGGACTCCTCTTTAATCACCTTGTCAGGGAAGGACGGGTCTCGGCGCCGATCGCGATTGGCCGCGATCATCTGGATGGCGGTAGTGTGGCTTCGCCTTATCGGGAGACCGAAGGGATGCTGGACGGTTCCGATGCGGTGAGTGACTGGCCGATCCTCAATGCGCTGACGAATGCCTGCAATGGGGCGTCATGGGTGAGTTTCCATCATGGCGGCGGGGTGGGCATGGGGTATAGCCAGCATGCGGGCATGGTGGTGGTGGCTGATGGCACCAAGGCCGCTGAAGGCCGGCTTTCGCGTGTTCTGGAGGGCGATCCGGCCATGGGGGTTCTTCGCCATGCCGATGCCGGGTACCCGACGGCGAAGGCGTGGGCGACGCGACAGGGTGTGCAAATTCCGATGGCTAATAAGACAGGTAATTGAACAATGAGAATCAGGAATCTTGCCGGGATATTGCGATGCGATGGGTTTGTCGCCAAAAAGGGGCGGCATCCGCAGTCCTGTGACTATTGGATCGAACGTGGGCCTGTCGATATCGCAATCGATGGCACCGGTTGCATCCGTTCAATAATAAATTTGAACAAAAGCACACGAAGACCGCGAAGAGGAAATGGTTTTTCCGCCGGAGGCGAGGAAGAAAATTCTTCTTTGCGATCTTCGCGAGCTTCTGTTCAAACTCTTCGATTGGGATCAGGCTCTGCCGGGTTAGAGCAAGATACGGATGTGGGTGACGACCGGGTCATTGACGGCACCGGCCTTTTGGCGACTCCTGCGTTTGTGGATGCCCATACCCACGCCATCCATGCCGGGTCGCGCGCCGGGGAGTATTTTCAGCGTTGGGCTGGGGCGACCTATTTGGACATCGCGAAGAGCGGGGGAGGGATTGCTTCAACCATCACGGCCGTGGAAGGCGAAAGCGAGGAATCGCTCACGCGGGCTTTGATTAGCAGGTTGGAGCGTTGCGCGGCACTCGGATCGGCCCTGGTTGAAGTGAAATCAGGGTATGCGGCTTCTGCCGAGGGGGAACTCCGGATGCTGCGAGCCATCACACGGGCGAGAGACGTTGGCTTTGATATTTACCGGACTTTCATGCCGCTACACACCATCCCTTCCGGAGTGACGGAAGCGGCCTGGGTGGAGCAGATGATGGGTCTGCTTCCCCTGGTTGCAGAGCAGAAGTTGGCGGATGGAGTGGATGCCTTTGTGGACAAAGGTTTTTTTAGTATCGATTCGTCTTACAGGTTCTTTTCCGAGGCGAGGAAATTCGGATTTCAAGTTCGAGCTCATTGTGACGAGCTGGCCAACATTGGTGCAACCTTTATTGTTGTCAACATGGGCGGTCTATCGGTTGATCATCTCCAGCATATCAGGGCCGATGCGCTGATGCTGTGGCCTCAAGCCTCCACGGTCGCCACGCTATTGCCGGCGACAAGTTTCTATCTCGGGCTACCCTTCGCCGATGCCCGGCGGCTGATTGATCGAGGTGCCCCGGTGGCGTTGGCGACGGATTACAATCCCGGCACGGCGCCATCGCCGAGCATGCTCTTCACGATGCTTCTGGCCGCCCGGCACCTGAAGATGTCCCCGTCCGAGATCTGGTGTGCCTCGACCTATAATGGTGCCCAGGCGTTGGGTCGGCATGAGCAGGGCTGGATTGGGGATGGAAACCAGGCCTCGCTTTGTCTGTGGCCAGATCATGGCCACACCGAGGCGGATGCCTTTGTAGCTGAACTGGTGGTTCATCAAACATCGCCACGCCACACGATTTCCGGTAACCGTGTGTTCGATAATGCGGGGTGATGACTTGTTGCTAAACCTGTTTAGCATTGGCTTTTTTGAAATTTATGACGATGAAGATGAAAACACTATCTCCGGTAACGAAGGAACTGCTCATCGAGCTGCACAAGCCTGATGGAGCCTCTACGAAGTGGATCGGGGGGCAAAAATCGCAGATTGAGCTCCTCGATGAAATCGGGCGGGCGGGGGAACCCATTGCCATGCGGTCCCTCGCGCCGCTTCTGTCGGTCACGCCGTCAGCCGTTTCGAGGAAGGCCAGTGAAGTGATTGATGTGCTGTTGCGGCTTGTCACGCCTAATGAACTTCCCTGGCTTGATCAGGAGTTGAGACTTGAAAGTTATGGTCCCGGTTTTCCCCGCCTTTCCGGGGCTGTGAACGTCTGGAGGCTCCGGTGGTACGCCGCTAATCCTATGAATACTGTTAAATTCATGATCTTGCTGCTCATGATCGCCGTTTCGGGCTGCACGACGATCCTTTTCCCAAGGGACCATCTGCCGGCGGGTATCGAGGCATTTATTGCCAAGGCGCCGGTTGTTTACCTGCACGCAACTGATCCTAACCCCGAATACGCCGTGGAGGGGGAGGTGGAGCCGCCACCCAATCCCAAGGAACGTCGGTTGCGCTCGGCTGGGGGATGCCGGATTCTGGGAAGCATCCGACTGGATGACGATACGCGGAGACAGTTGGTGTCGGCTTTGAAAGATGGGCTAAGGGTGGACCTGCCGACAAAACGTGCCTTGGAGCCGCGACATGCGCTCGAAGCCAAAGACGGCACAAACTCGGTCGTCCTGCTCATCGGTTTCCAAAGCCGGAAGGTTGTCGTTTACCGAAATGGTATTTTTGTTTGCCGGTTACAGACCTTGGGATCCCCTGAAATACGGTTTGATCGTGCGCTGATGGAAAATGGAATCAAGAAGGCCCCTGTGAAGCGGGGAGGGTTCTTCAGAATTATTACCGGTCGCTGAGATTCCGGACGGTCACTGGAACGCTCAATCCGGCGAACCGTGCGCATACGCCCCATCCGCCGCCATACTGTGTGACCTTGAGCAAAAGCAGATTGTTCCCGGCGCGTAATGACACCGGCATCCGATCCTGATCCACCGTCACTCCCCGCGCCACTTCCAACTGGGAAAGATACTGCTCGCCATTCAGCCAGACGGCAAGGCCATCGTCGCTGCCCACCAGAAGTTCCGCGGTCTGCGCCACAGGTGAATCGATCACCGCCGCGAGATACACAAAACAGTCGTTCATCTGCCCGAATGACTGGACCAGATTGTTGCCCGGGTTGGATAGGTCCAGGTCGCACGGAACCCAGGATCCCATCGCAGGTATTTGCTCGGTAAACGCCGCCTCTCCACCCAGACGATCCGTCGCAAAGGGTTTGGGAAAAGGTCCGACGGAACTCCAGCGGCCGATAAAGTCCCCGTTTCCAGACGGGACGCCAATCTTATCCGTGGCGACCAACTCCATCGAGCAGGCCAGGGCCGTGCGAGTCAGCATGCTTTTGCGTACCCGCTCCAATCCCGGCATCAGCCGAATGCCTGAGGCATGGGCACCCGCATGATGGGGGCCGGCTTTCTCGTTGTTCAGGCTCAGACTCCGCCAGATTTTAAAATAGACCTGGTCTTTCTCGCAGGTGAATCGATGGATGGCTCCGGCGATCTGCATGGGCCCACTGGACCATTGGTCAAAGAAATTGATGCCGGTATTCAGGTCTTCGCTCCGGAAGGAGTAAACACCTGTATTTCCCATGCGCAGCCAGGCTCGCGATGCCGTCAGCCCGCGAAACCGAATCGAACATGAGTTGAAGTGTTCCTGAAACGGCAGAAAGGGGAGCACCTTGCGGGCCGCCATTTCCACAAAGAACGGCAGGCGGTCAAGTTTGAGCGAGAGCTGAAGCGTTCCCCCGCGTTGGCGTTTCGCCCGGGCGACAACCCCCGGGGTGGCCGAGGCCTTGCCAGCGGCGGCATCGACCTCAATGGACTGTTGAAGAGGGGGTATACCCAGTGCCTGCAACAGGCCAAACGCCATGACTAAATGTCCCGCCGGATCAGGATGCACCGAGTCCGGTATCATGCAGAACTTGGGATCAGCGGCCTTGGCCTTGGCATCGATCTCATTCATCAGGCGATGGAGATCGAAGACGGGCAATTGTTCTGTTGTCGCCAGCCTAAGAACTTCGTCTGCAAGGACCCGTAGTCCGCCGTGGTTGTACCGGACTGTTCCCATGGCCGGGTTAGCGCCCTCGTCCACCATGCCGGGAGTTAATAACACCACGCGCACATGGGCTGCTTTCAGGCGTGCCACCAGTTCACGCATGCCGTTGACAAACCGGTTGCGGATCTCGTCGGTCGGCGGCGTGTACCCGCCATCATTCATGCCGTAACAGAGGGTTACGACGGTCGGCTTAAGTGCCAACACATCGCGGTCCAGCCGCTCCACCCCGCCCGGTGCCGTGTCTCCACCCCAGCCGGCATTGAAAAAGGTCAGGTTCAACTCAGGAAAACGTGTCGCCAGATAGGTTTCGACGTAATTGGTGTAAAGTTGCTGTTCGGTGATGGAGTCGCCTAAAAAAACCACGCGATCATTCTTTTTCAAAACAAAATCATTCGTCAAAGACATTGAAAACATCCTTTCTTGATGGAAATGCGCAAAGGGGTTTCTCTAAAAAGCGGGTTGAATGCAATCTCAATTATTTTGGTTTTACAATCATGCTTGCGCTTCGGGGCCGGCTCTGGCACCTTTTTCCCGCATTTAACGACTAATCTTTTTATCCTCAATATATGGCGCGATTCATTATTCATGGCGGAAAACGGCTTGCCGGAACCTTCGTTCCAGGAGGTAATAAAAATGCCGTCCTGCCGATGCTGGCCGCCTGTGTTTTGACAGACAAACCGGTGACTTTGGAAAATGTCCCGCTGATCGAGGATGTGCACACCATGTTGGAGCTGCTCTCCGGACTCGGTGTGGATATTTCAATCAAAGACCATTCGGTTACTGTTTGTGCCAAAGGTTTGCGTCGTAGCAAGTTGGATCCGGAATTGTGCCGTAAAGTAAGATCATCCATTTTGCTGGCCGGACCGATGGCGGCCCGGCTGGGCAAGGTCACGCTATCCCCGCCGGGTGGTGATGTGATTGGCCGACGCCGGTTGGATACCCATTTCCAGGGGTTGCAAGCGCTGGGGATTGATGTTGAAGGTGGCCAGAATTTTGTTTTTCGCCGTAAACGATTAGAGGGCGCCAATATGGTGCTTGATGAAGCCAGTGTGACCGCCACGGAAAATGTCCTGATGGCTGCCACCTTGGCCCGTGGCGAGACGACTATTTTTAATGCCGCCTGTGAGCCTCATGTTACGGACCTGGCGATGCTTCTCAACAAGATGGGCGCACAGATTTCCGGCTTAGGTACAAATCGTTTGGTGATCAAAGGCGTGGAAACCCTGCAGGGTGCCACTCATCAGGTTCAGCCCGACTACATTGAAATCGGAAGTTTTGTGGCTGCCGCCGCCGCGACGGGGGGCGAACTCAAAACCATGGGCGTCGAAACTGAACCAATGCTGATCATCAGTAAAACCTTTCAAAAGCTGGGAATTAAATTCGAGGTGGAAAACACAGGCCTGACGCTTCCGATCCGTCAGAAAAGGCGGATCTTAAATGATTTCGGTTCTGCCATACCCAAGATTGAGGACGGGCCCTGGCCGATGTTCCCGTCCGACCTGATGAGCGTTTCACTGGTGGCGGCAACCCAGGCCAAGGGAACGGTGCTCTTTTTCGAAAAGATGTTTGAAAGCCGGATGTATTTTGTGGATTACCTGATTGGGATGGGGGCGGGCATTGTGGTGTGTGATCCACACCGGGTGTTGGTGACTGGCCCCTCGCGTCTGCATGGCCTCCATATGGCCAGTCCGGATATCCGCGCCGGTATGGCCCTTCTGATCGCCGCCCTCTGCGCCAAAGGCGAGAGCGTCATCAATAACGCCCAGACCATTGATCGTGGTTATGAGCGCATAGAGGAGCGCCTCCGCGCCCTCGGTGCCGATATCGTGCGGGAAGGATGACCCGCGTATGGCTTCAACGGCAATTCCGGTGACCCTGGATCAGTTGCGTTGTGAATACCGCGTGGACCCGCTGGGGATTGATGTGGCAACACCCCGGTTGAGCTGGATCCTGCAATCTGATCGGCGCGGTGAACGGCAAACCGGCTATCAGATTCTGGTCGCTTCGACTCCCGACCTGCTGGCCCGGAATCAGGGTGATCTCTGGGATAGTGATAAAGTGAATTCGGACCAGCAGAACCAGATCGAATACTCCGGCGTGCGGTTGAATTCCCGCATGCGTTGCCATTGGAAGGTCAGGGTTTGGGACACGTTCGGCTTGGTGTCGGCCTGGAGTGTGCCCGCCCTGTGGACCATGGGTCTGCTGGAGCCGGCGGAATGGCAGGCGCAATGGATCGGCATGGAGGAACGGCTGCTGCCAAAGCCGCCCCCATCGGATGCTTTTGATCCGAAGGCTGACGAGACTCCCGGACTGTTGTCCACGCCGCGTTACCTGCGCAGGGAGTTTGCCATGGGCCGGGAGATTCGCCGCGCCACTATTTATGCAACAGCTCTGGGCCTGTATGAACTTCGCGTGAACGGGCAAAAAACAGGCAACCATCTGCTGGCTCCCGAATGGACCGATTATCACCGGCGTATCCAATACCAGACCTATGATGTCACCACACTCCTGCGGCAGGGACGGAATGCCATCGGGGCCATTCTCGGGAATGGCTGGTACAGCGGCATGCTTCAGAGCTGGCCCTGCGCCGTCCGGATCTACGGCGAAGCCCCGCTCTTGCTGGTTCAGCTTGAAATCGAGTTTGCCGATGGAAGCAGGCAGGTGATCGTCTCGGATGGCACCTGGCAGGGCTCTCTTGAGGGGCCACTCCGTTTTTCGGGAATTTATGAAGGGGAGACTTACGACGCGCGGCGGGAAATGCCCGGCTGGGATAGGGGCGATTTTGATGCGGCAAAATGGTCAGGCGTCAAGGTGGAGAAATCACCGGGTGCCGGAAAGCTGGTTTGGCCGCGCGGTGAACCGGTATGTGCCTCGCAGGAATTGAAACCCGTGGCGCTCACCGAGCCCCGTCCCGGGGTCTATGTATTTGCTTTCGATCAGAACATGGTCGGCTGGTGCCGGTTCCAATTCAGGGGACGCGCAGACGAGAGCGTGGAGTTGCAGTACGGCGAAATGCTCAATACGGATGGGACGGTCTTCACGGATAACCTCCGGGTCGTCAGCAAACAGCATCAAAGCCAGCTGGATCGCTATACCTTCCGGGGTGATGGGGTGGAAACTTTTGAGCCCCGCTTCACCTATCACGGGTTCCAGTATGTCGAAGTCCGGGGACTCAAAATTAAACCGGCGCTCGGGAGTCTGACGGGGGTGGTCTTTCACAGTGCCTGTTCGGAGGTCGGCCATTTCGCCTGCTCCGAACCGTTGCTTAATCGGCTGGCGCAGAACATTCTCTGGTCCCAACGCGGCAATTATATGGGAATCCCCACCGATTGCCCGCAGCGTAACGAGCGGTGCGGGTATACCGGCGATGCCCAGTTTTTCATGCGGACGGCCGTCTATAATATGGATGTGGCCGCGTTTTTCAGCAAGTGGCTGGTGGATGTCTGTGAGGATTCACAACTCCCCGGCGGTTGGTTTGCCGACCATGCCCCGCACTATTGCGCACCGGGAGCCGGGCCGAACATCGGCTGGTCGGATGCCGGTATTATCTGCCCCTACGAGTGCTACCGGACTTACGGTGATACCCGTGTGATTCGTGAGCATTATCTGGCCATGAAACGGAAACTCGAGTGGCTGGTTAAGGAAAGCCGGGAATTTCTTTTTACCGGTCGTGTTGGTAACGGCGACTGGCTCAGCAAAGGGGGCGGAGTGAGCAACGAGGTCCTGGGCACTGCGTATTCTGCCTTCGACTTTAAATTGATGGCGGAGATGGCCGAGGCGATAGGGGAGCTGCCGGATGCCGCTGGCTTCCACGAACGGGCCGAAAACATTGCCGCAGCTTTTGCCAAAGCCTATCTCGACCCCGAAGGCCGTATCAAGGACAGCAGCCAGAGTGGGTATGCCCTGGCCTTCACCATGGGACTGGTTCCCCCGGTGCTGAAAGAAAAAATGGCGGAACGATTTGTAGAGGAGTTAAGCCGCTTTGATTGGCATCCCGCCACCGGATTTATCGGCACGCCGCGGTTGTTACCCGCATTGCATCTGGCGGGGCGTGATGAGGCGGCCTACCGCGTGCTGATGGCCAAAACATCCCCTTCATGGCTCTATCCGGTAACCGTCGGCGCGACCACCCTCTGGGAACATTGGGATTCCTGGGATGGGAAGACCCCAAAAGGGGGAATGAATTCGCTCAATCACTATGCTTTTGGCGCGGTGGGTGAATATCTCTTTGGCATGATTGGCGGCATTCAGGCCACGATGCCGGGCTATCGGCAAATTCGTATCCAGCCGGTGATTCAGGAAGGCCTGACTTGGGCCGAGACCTGCTACGATTCCATACGGGGCCGGATCACGACCGCTTGGAAAGTTGAGAATGGCCGACTCGAAATGACGGTGACGGTCCCCGCCAACACCACGGCCAGAGTCTATATTCCAACCCCTGATCCTGCCGATGTGACAGAGGCAGGCCAACCGGTGTCGCAAGCGGAAGGCGTTGTATGTCTGGGGATGGTAGGCCCCGCCGCCGTCTTTGCCATTGGCTCCGGTCACTATCATTTCAGAGTTCCCTTGGACCAAAAACTTGACTAATCAAATATAATAAGGTATCAATTTTAAGTATGTGGCAAATTGTTGAACACCGGAGTATCGCCGGAACATGCAGAAAATTGCCTGTGCAGGTCGTCAAGAAATATGAGTTATGGAAGGATATTGTTTTCAGGCACGGGCCAGACAAGTTGAGGGACTTTTCTGGATTTCATGATGAACAACTAAAAGGCGAACGGGAGGGACAGCGTTCTTCCCGGTTAAACATTAAGTATCGTCTCATCTACAAGGTGGAAAAGGACGTTGTGAAGGTGAGCGTTATAGACATTAACGCACATAAATATTGAGGAATAAGGATGAAAAAGATTTCAAACGATGAATTTGTTTCTGCGCGAAGGCACGCGAGCCTGACAACGGGGGAAGTCATCCGCATGCTTCGTGAATTGAAGGGATGGACTCAGGAGCAACTCGCCGCGAAGTCGGGTCTTCACGCCAAGAACATCAGTCTGCTCGAAAATGACCGCATTGATATTGGAAAAAAACGGGCGGAGCAATTGGCCAGGGCGTTTGGTGTTCATCCTGCCATTATTATGTTCCCTGAATACGAGACAGGGTTGATGGGGCAAGCGGCCTGATCGATAGCATACACAGCGTCCTGCACCATGGCCACGTTTGATCGCTATCTGGAACTGGATCGAAAAATCCTTCATGGCCTGATCTGTGAATGGAAAAACGCCGCGAGTTTCCTGTCGCCCGCAATCAAGAATCGTCTGGCGCTGCCCGGCTTTGAATTACGTGATTTTGAGAAACGCTGGGCCGAATGGAACCGTGAACGGCGGATCATCGCCTTCAGCCGTAATTTGGTTATGAACTACCGCTGGATGACGGTCCGCGAGGTTCTGTTTCATGAAATGGCCCACCAATTGACGGATGAGGTTCTTGGCGGAACCGACCTGCCGCATGGTCAGCGGTTTCAGGACGCCTGTCGCCTGCTGAATGCGGATCCCCGCGCGGCAGGGGATTTCCCTTCACTTTATGAAACGTTTTCCGTCAGCGGACTCGCCGACAATGACCGGATTCTGCTGCGCGTGAAAAAACTGCTGGCCCTCTCTGAAAGCGCCAACCGGCACGAGGCCGAGCTGGCCATGACAAAAGTCCATGAGATGATCGCCCGGTACAATATTGACCTGCTCTCCAGACCGGTAGACCGGCATTATTGCAGCCTGTGTCTGGGCGCCCCTCAGTTAAGGCAGTCGGCCGACGAGTATGCCTTGAGCCGGTTACTTCAGGATTTCTACTTCGTTGAGGCGGTATGGATCTGTGCTTATGTGATTGATCGGGTAAAGATGGGCCGGATTCTCGAAATCAGCGGGTCTCCGGAAAATGTCAAGATGGCCGGCTATGTCTATGATTTTCTCAAGATGACCATCCATTACCAGTGGCAGGTATTCAAAAAGGGGCATGCCGTTACTTCTGGTGGCAAGGTGGATTTTGCCCTTGGCCTGCTAAGCGGTTTCTCAGAGAAGCTGAAAACTCAGGATGACAAACTGGAGAAGGATCATCCGGCGACCTATACGTTGATGAAACGGGGCGATGTGGGCCTCACGACCTATCTGCGGGCGCGCCATCCCCGGTTGCGAAAGACGTCCGGCTCTGGCCGCAGTATTGATGAACAGGTTCACCGTGCCGGGCAGAAAGTGGGCCGCAATACCATTCTCTCCAAGCCCATCGAACACGGGACCCAACGCCGTAACATCCTGTTGGGCTGAGTGTCTGCCGCTGTTTCTGTTGATTTTCAGCCCTCATCATGACAATAAATGGACTATGAGCAATACACCCATCCCCGATTATACCTCACGTGTGCCGCGCTATACCTTTGCCAGTACATTGGCCGAGCAGCAGGCGCAGTTGGCGACCAACCCCATGATGGAACGTTTTCATCAGTCGCGACAACGCCTGGCCAGCGATCCCCATCGCCCGCTTTATCACTTTGTCAGTCCTGAAAGTGGTTTGAATGATCCCAATGGCCTCTGCTTCTGGCAGGGGAACTGGCATCTCTTTTATCAGACCAATCCGCCGGAAGAACCCGGCAGGCCGCATTGGGGTCATACCATGAGTCCCGACCTGATTCACTGGCGCGATTTGCCGCATGCGATTCATCCCCATCCCGAGCGCATGAGTTTCTCCGGTTCAGCCCTCGTGGAAGACGACCGCGTGATCGCCATATATCACGGCGTGGGCGTGGGCAACATGGTCGCCATCGCCCATGACCCCCTTCTGCTGAATTGGGAAAAACTTACCGGCAAGGCCGTCATTCCCGAGCCTTGTGAAATGTGGCATACGATCACCGGCCAGGAGGTCACGCCCGGGTTGTTGGGAAATCCGGCGCCTGTTGGAGCAATGAATTTCATGTACGACCCCTGTATCTGGAAGAAGGCTGGATTTTACTATGCCCTCTCCGGTGGAATCCTGCCGCACGAGCCCAGCGGAAAACGCATGCGAACGCAATTCCTTTTCCGCTCAAAGGACCTTAAAGCCTGGGAGTATCTGCATTCCTTTATTGAAGGCGATCTCTTTGGCGAAATCGGCGATGACGGCGGTTGCCCCTATTTCTGGCCCATTGGTGATCGCCATATTCTGCTGCACTATAGCCATCGTACCGGTGGGAAATATATCATTGGCGATTACGATACTCAGCGCGACAAGTTCATCGCCACTGCCGGCGGCTTATTCACGTTTGGAAGTTATTTTCCCGGCGGCATCCATGCCCCCTCCGCGACTCCCGACGGCAAGGGCGGCGTGATTGCCATTTTCAACATCAATATGGCCAAGCCCACTCCGGGCTGGGACCAGATCATGAGTTTGCCACGGCGCCTGACGCTACTCGGCAAGGAGGACTTGGGGGTGGAACCGGCGGGTGACATTGAATCGCTTCGTGGCGAGCATCAGCGAATCGCGTCCCGGAAGTTGCCCGCCAACCATGAAATCGTGCTTGAGAATATCCACGGCAACGCCATGGAAATTATTACCGAGATCGATCCAAAACAGGCACCGATGATTGAGTTGGATGTGCTACGTTCGCCCGGGAAAGAAGAATTCACCCGCATCTGCTTTTTCAAACAGCGCGGCTATCGTAATTGGGAGCACGCCGTCAGCGGTATCTGGGACCACAATGCCACTGATAGTCTCATCTCCATCGACACATCCCGTTCCTCGCAGTTGCCGGACGCCCTTTCCCGGGCGCCGGAGACGGCCCCGTTTTACCTGCCGCCGGGCGAGAACCTCAAGCTGCGTGTCTTCATCGACAAGAGTGTGATCGAGGTGTTCGTTAATGGCCGACAGTGCGCGGCGGTCCGCGTATATCCGGGTCGAGAGGACAGTCTGGGTGTCTCGCTGCTCGCACAAGGGCAGGAGGCAGAATTGCTCAAATTTGACGTCTGGCAAATGAAGAGCATCTATGCGTAATCTTAAAACTTTCCATGTAATGCCGCTTTTGCCCGGTTGCGAGGACCAGCTCGCCGCTGACGCGGAAATCCTGCTAAAAACCGGCGTCTGCACGGATATTGCCTGTATGTTGACGCTTGTTCCCGAAGGCGATCCTCCCGAGAACAAGGCGAAGATCCTTGGTGAGCAATTCAGCGCCTTTCGCAACAGATTTTTGGGTGACAAAGCCCGCATTGGTATCCTCGCCCAGGCCACCATCGGACACGGCTGGACTCCCGACGAACCCGCCCCGTACCAGAAAATCATCCGTCCCGACGGCAATGCCGCCTACCAGATGTGCCCACTGGATCCTGCGTTTCAGGACTATATCCGCAATACGTTCCGGCACCTCGCCGCGCTGAAGCCCGCGTTTTTCATGATCGACGACGACTTCCGGCTCCTGTGCGGTCGCAATGGCTGTTACTGTCCGCTTCATCTTGCCGAAATCGGACGCCGGCTGGGACGGAATTTCACCCGCGAATCCCTGTTGGACACGCTCCGTAAGGATGCTTCTGTCTCACGTGCCTATGATTCCCTCCTGATGGATTCCCTGATGCACCTGGCCGGCGTCATGCGCGACGAAATGGACAGAGTCGATCCGGCGATACCCGGCAGTTTCTGCACCTGTCACGGTGACGTCCGCCATGCCGGGCCCCTTTCGCGGGTGCTCGCCGGAAAAGGCCAGCCCCGGATTGTCCGCATCAACAACGCCCGGTACCTGAGCCCCGAACTGCGTAGCTTTCCCAACCGGATGTATGATGGCGCCGCGCAGATCGCCGTTCTTGACCCGGACATCACCATCCTGGCCGAGACCGACACCTGCCCGCAGAACCGCTACAGCGCCGGGGCAAACCTGATGCACACCCATTATACGGGTTCGATTCTGGAAGGTTGCCATGGCGCCAAACACTGGATCACCCGGACCAGCGTCTATCAGCCCGCCAGTGGCGTCGCCTACCGCGCGGTTCTCACAAAACACCATGGGTTTTACGAAACCCTATTCAATGCCGTCCAGGAGAGCGCCCCCTCCGGCTATGCCGCCGCTGTGCTGCCCGGCACTCCGTTTTTCAATGCCGCTCCGGACCGGGGTGACAGTTGCTCCTCGTGGAAAACCTGGGGCGCGTTGCTGGGCGTGCTCGGTCTGCCGTGCAACTATGCCAGGATGCCGGATCTACCCGCCATGATGACGGGCTGCGATGTGGAACTATTCTCTGATGAGGATTTGAAACAGCTCCTGAAGAAAGGGTTGATCCTCGAAGGCCAAGCCGCCGAGATACTCTGCCAACGCGGTTATTCGGTCGATATCGGTGTGACCGCCCAACCCTGGAAAGGTCTCCATGTATCCGCAGAACAGTGGGGCCAGGTTGTTTTGGGTTCAGACGTCAACTATTCACGCCTGACGCCCCTTAACCCGGAGGTGAAGATCCATTCCACGCTTCTTCACCGCAAGTCCGGAGTGAGTTCGGATTTCACGGAACTCGGGCCTGCCGTCACGTTGTTCGAAAACCCTTCAGGAGGACGGGTCGCCATCCTCGCGGCGTCGTTTGGCTCCCAAGGCGCCCTGTCGTCCTTTGGTTTTTTTGACGAGGACCGCAAGCGTGAATTGCTCGACCTGTTGCAGTTTATCTGCGGTAAGCCCGTTGAATTTTACTATCCCGGCGATGCCGAGGTGTATCTTAAGGTCCGCCGGTTTGCCGACGGGCGGTATCTGCTGGCCTTTTTCAATCTCGGACACGACCGATTGGACGTCCTGCCGGTCAACTCGGCGGGCAACATCACCCATGTCGAAATGATCGCCCCGGACGGCTCATGGCAACCCGTCGCTTTTACGAAAGGAAGCTTCCATACACCGCTAAACCCTGCCGAACCGAAAGTATTCCGCATTACGGAAGACCCGAAACTTTCCGTTGACGCCGGATAAAACCGCGAGCATAATTAAATACTAAGTAAGGTCGTGGCCGTTTTAGGAATCATTCCAATAATTTTGAGGGAAGACAGGATATGATTACGTTTGAAACAACATTGGAAGTTTCCCCTAACGGAAAGGAGAGTATTTGTGATTACCGTGGAAGCTCTATATGAAGATCATGTGCTCAAGCCCCTTGTTGAATTACAGGGGGTTCATGACCATGAATCCGTTTGGGTTATGATCAGGGCAAAACCTAAAAAAAGCACATTGCGACGACTGATTGGCAGTTTGAATGCCCAGGAAGCCTGTGAGATGCGTGCCATTGTGGATGGGGAGTTTGAGCGTGTCGAAGGCCAGTGGTAGGATTGCGGTCGATAGCAATGCTGTGATTGCCTATCGGGAAGGCAATGCCGAAGCCTGTCATTTAATTGAAGAGGCAGAAGTGTTGTTCATGCCCGTGGTCGTTTTGGGCGAATTGCTTTACGGCGCCATGAACAGCTTGCGCAAAGAGGAAAACGAACGGGATGTGCGTGATTTTGCTGAGCAGTGTGTCCTGATATACACGGATGAGTCGGTGGCCACCCGATACGCGAATCTTCGCTGTGAACTCAAACGCTTGGGAAGGCCCACGCCGGAAAATGACATTTGGATCGCCGCCGCTTGCCTGGAAGTTGGAGCGTCATTGATGAGTCGGGACGAACATTTCAATTGCATGGAGAACTTGCGGGTAGTCGCTTGGATCCAGTAACCATATCCTTGAATCATTAACATCCCATAGAAATCCTAATCTTAATCGTAATCGTAATCGACTGCCCTGGAAATGATATCAGCGGGTAAACTCTTATCAAGACACGACTGTCACTACGAACGCGGGGCCATTCTTTTACAGGATAGAAGTGGAATAATAGGCCGTATGTGGAACGTCCGGTGAGTAGCGTTGAGAACCGTGATGGTTGTCAATCTCGTCCCCGCACCTTAGCCACGGATACAATGTGGCGGCTGGTCTTGGTGAAGGCGCCGATGAAGGCCTCTTTCGGAACGGAGCCGTTCTCGATGGCGGAACGGACTTTGTCAGGATGGGGGGAGCCCACCAGTGATAGTACCGGGTTCAGGATGTCGCCTAACTTTGAAAGGTGGAGTTTGATCTTGCGAACATCCGGCGCGAGGAGGGTAGTATAACGCTCTTGGAGCCGCGATTGGAGCAACTCCTCATCGTATTTGACCGTAACATGGGTTTGGCTGCGGACCTTCAGCAATTGGCCGTTCAGATTTGGATTCCAAACCGCTAATTGTCTTTGGCCGAGATAATTGGCGAGGGTCTCCTGCAGCCGCCCTTTTTCCTCTTTAAGCTGTTGCTCCTCGTGTTGGATTTGGAGGTAACGTTTCAAAACAGGCTCAATTTCCGGGTCCGTCTTGGAGGTTGTCATATCGATCCCTGCGGCTATTAATGTTTCTTGATTTGCTGAGTGTATTAATACTAAATTAATGGTAGGTTTTTCAAGAGGAGAATATTATGAGTGAGAATCTTTCCGATTTCCCCAAGATTCAGTGTCCGTTCATCCGGCAGACGTTTCCCCTCAACAGGGATCATTTCAAGCAACACGGCAACAAGTATGGGTTGCGGGGCCCGGAGGTTTATCTCGTCATAAACCGGGTGAATCCAGGGTTCGAGTGGGTGTTTGAGGATCCGGACACAATAGCCGTGGAAAAACTTAACGGCACCAATATCAAACTCAAGACCGAGAAGGGGCGGCTGGTTGCTCTGCAGAACAGGACGAATGTGATCGATCCGTTGCAGATCATCAGCGGCAAGACGTTCATTATCGAAGGAATATTCCGGGCCATCGGCAAAGGCTATGTGCAGCCCGATGGGGAGCAGGCGGGCGAGTGTATCGGCCCCAAGGTGCAGGGCAACCCCTACAAGTGCATGTTTCATGAGTGGTATCCATTCGAAAAAGCAATCCACGATCTCAGGTTTAAGTCATTCCACGAGCACGAGCGAACCTTCGACAATTGGAGCTCGTGGTTCAAGGACTGGTTGCATTCCCGGTATTACCAAAAGCAAGCGGCCAAGATGGGCCTCAATGACAAGGTTTTTGCCGAAGGTGTGGTGTTTTACAACCTTAAGCGGAAAGCCTTCAATCAGACCTATATGGCCAAGTTAAGGCGCGACATGTTTGCTTGGTTCTATGCGGATATTGAAATTTATGATTACGACAAAAAAGGGCGGAATGAGGATTAGATAGCGCCCTTACATTCGCCGGGGCTATTGCTCATGGTGCGGGGCGGAGTTCGAGCCAGACGGCCGCAGGGGCGGGCAGTTCAAGTTCGAAGGGCTCGCGGGTCACCGGGATCGTTTCGCGAGGCGAAAGCGAATGCGACGCATCAATAACGTGCACCCGGGCTTCGGCGACCCACGGCAATCCCGTCAGGGTGAGGCGAAGTTTTCCCCGGCCGTTCCAGTTGGACCCTGGCCCCTCGGCATTGGCGACCAGGACGCCGGCGGAACGACCGTCTTCGGCGAGTCCCGCCAGGATCGCAACGCCGGTGGCGGGATCGTTGCCGGTCACCTGAACCCGCTGGGGTGTGAGATCGCGTAGCAAGCGGAAGGCCTTGAATGAGAAATACAGCTTATTGGGGGCGCCGAAGGAATCAAACATACCCCAGCCGCCGGGCAGCGCCCAATAGTAATTAGCCATATCCAGCGGCAGGTCCTGCATCAGGCACAACATCGCGGCGACAAAGGCGGCGCCCTCCGGGCCGGCGACACGGGCGAACATCGGTCCCGCCAGGCGGCCGGGATCGCTCATGTGGACAAACCCGTCAAAACAGCGGCTCCATTCATTGAGGTGGCTCTCCACCCGGTTGAGTCCGAGACCGTCGAGAAACGTGCGGACCTCGATGGCGGCGGTATACGTCTTTTGGATGCCGTTGTAATTATGCCAGGAAAAGAAATCCAGGGGGATCTGGTGATCCCGGCAATACGTGGCAAAGTTCCGCGAGAAATCATCGAAGTCGCAGGCGGCGGGACCGCCGACCATCAGATCCGGGTCATGCGCCTTGAGCGCCCGGGCGGTGGTTTCGTAAAGCTGGAAATACTGGTCGGGAGTGCCTGACCACAACAGGTTAATCTCCGGCTCGCACCAGATCTCCCAGTGGCGGATGCCGTGTCGGTGTCCGTTCGCCCATCCCTCGTTATAGTGACGAACAATATTGACGCAGATGCGTGCCCACTTGGCGGTATCGATGGGCGGATGAATGAAATACTTGCGGCGTTTGTTGTGCTCGATGGTCTGGCCCAGCCGGTACACAATCCGCCCGCCGCAGTCCAGGATGGACTGGATGTAGTCGTCGGTCGGCGCAAACACATAATTGGCCGGATCGGTTTCATCGGCGTGAAACAGCGGGAAGATGTTGCTGATGTCCACCGTGTTGAACATGGCGTACGGAGCGTCGTGGAGCCGTACGAACGGAAAACCTAGCTCGCGATAATAGCTGGTTGTATCCAAACACCCGTGCATGGATAACGGCCCCAGATTCGTACTGTTGAGAGGGCGGATCGAGCCGGCAATGCGGCTGAAATCGGCCGTAAGTTCATGAACAGGCGAACATGTCGTTGTTGTCATGATTCTTCCTTCTGGAATTCAGGCTTTTCTGATTCCCTAATGATCCTGTCTATCCTGTACATCGATGTTCATTTTCGTCCGCCAACAAGGAACACTCCCTCAAATCCCTCGAGGTGAATCTCCCCGGTGATGGACATGTTACCGGTGGTTCCGTTGAGTGGCCGGTAAAGATCATAAGGCCCCGGCACGCGCAGCCGTGGGCAAATCCGCCGGGCTGTGGCCGCCGCATTGATCACAAAATACACGTCGCGACCTTCAACCTGCCGATGGGTAAAAAGGACTTCACGGTCGGGAGTGGCCAGCGTTAAATCATCCGCGCCGGCCGCGCGGGCGGCCTGTGGAATCTGGTCAAGCGCCACCTTCCGTCCGGCGCCCGAAGCCAGCAATGAGGCGATGGCGTGCTGAAGTCGAAGGGAACCTGCCGGGCTTTCCCCGCAGATCGGTGGCTGGTCGATGAAGAAGACAATGCCGCCCGCCCGGCCAAACTCGGCCAGTTTCTCCGCCGCCGCCGCTCCCATGGTGTCGGCGCCGGGAATCACCACGATCCGGTAGCGTTCCTGCGCCACGCAAAGTCGGCCCTCCTCGATTCGCGCATCCAGAATGGCCTGCTCATCAATGATGTCGAGGTCGATCTGGCTCTGGATCAGATCCCGCACCGGTTGGACATAAACGGGGCCGCCGAGCTGGTCGAGCCGGGTATTGAAGGCCGGGCTGTCAATATTGGCCGAGGCGAGCGGGCTATGAGGCACAAAAGTGGACCAGGCGGCGCGGATGGGATACAGCAGCGCCACGTCGCACACGTGCCGGCCCCCGCGAAGCAGCAGGGCCAGCCGGCCCATGTAGTCGTTGTAGGCGCGATACTGCGCCTCATCAATCACGTCGAGTCCCCAGTAGGAGGTGATCTGGTTGACACCCATGACATTGAGCAGGTTTCCCTGGCCAATGCGCTCGGCCAACGACAGCCGGCCGCTGCTCTCGCAGTGGACTTCCTCTGCGCCGGTGAGGTGGGCGACTGAACCGGCCTGCTTGGCGGTCATGAAACCCAGTCCGTTCAGCATGCTGACCGGATCGACCCCCAACAGATCGATGCCGGGCACATCCAGGCGCCGGAGTGCCGCAAACAGATCCCCATGGCAGGCGACTTGCGTGCCCAGCCATTCCTCGTTCAAGACGTGGCCGGACGAGGCAATGCCGTGCGCCTTGCACCAAGTGGCAATCTGACCAAAGTAGCCATTAACATAGAGCTGCGTCATAACCTCATAGAAATCCTGGCGGATGTAACCGGCCTCCTCGGTTTCCGAGCAGAATATCGCGTAGAGGGACGGTCTGAGATCGTAGCCCTTGGCCTTCAAAAAAGTGTCCGGGAACGTTCCCACCCACGGCACAAATGGCGGATGATCTTTGTCGGGATGGTCTGCGGGCAATGTCCCCGCGCCATAGGCGCTTTCCAAGGCCGGTTCGTCCGTGAAAATCGCACGGAAGCGTTTCCACAGTTCCGGTGGCGTCTCCCGGTAATACGCCTCGTGCGTGATCCGGATGAACTCGGCCGTAACATTGGGATCAAGCAGGTTGACGTAGTGTCGCAACTCTTCTTTGTCACCGCTGACGATCATTTTGGCCGGGTTGACCCGTTCCGCCAGATACAACACCGTCCAGTCGCCTACCGGCGCCGACCAGTGTAACGTTCCGGCGGCATCCACGTGCTCCTGCAGATCAAGGAATTGCCGGCGACAGGCCTGCCGCAAATCACCTTGAACCGCGCCCACCCAGACCGAGGCCCGGCAACTAGCGGGCCGGGGAAAGACCACCTCGGCTGGCCCGTGCACACGAATGTGATAGCAAGCCAGACCCAGTGAAGCGAATTCCGGATGTCCGCGGGTTACGAGTCCGCCGGCGGTGCCGCTGGGGTACCCTTTTTCGTCGTACCACCACAGCACCATGTCGCGCCGGATCGCCGCCCGCAGGCCACGGCGGTAAACCTCCCATTGGGGCTCGCTTTCCAGGTAATCCCGGAACCCCACGTTGACCACGGCGCCGCCATACCCCAGCGCGAGAAACCGGTCGAGCCCTTCTTCAATCTCCGTTTCCCCAACAAAATGGGGACCGTTTGGTAATGGTTTGTCGAACTTGTCGAACCCATGCACCATCCGCAGGGGCCGGTACGGGTTGGGCGGATTGATAAATGATGACAGATCAAAACGGGATAGACTCATGATGGTTCCTTGTTATCTCTGATAGTACCTATTGTCATAACTACAACCTGTAGCGTGAAAAGATTTACCACCCGCTACGCTTGAGACACGGAGACATAGAGAAGACCCGTCGACAAGCTCAGAGCAGGGAAGAGAATGTTGCGGGCATTTAAGCTGCGGAGTACCGCATCTAAAATTCCCGCAACGTCTCTTGGAGCCATTCAGGAGAAAGAAGAGGGGTTTTGATATCTCCTCCCTCTCTATGAATTCCTTCGAGAAACCGTGACGTTTATTTTGGCCACGGTATTTCCGTGGATGAAATAAACGCCACATTTGTATTCTCCGTGTCTCTGTGCCTCTGTGGTAAATCTTCATTTTGAGCGGATAATATTAAGAGCTGCTGCACTTAGGGTTGATTATTTGAACAGCGGCTTAAGCGCCGCCTTGACCGCTCCGGCCCAGACGGCATGACCTGCGTCGTTGGGATGACAATCCGTTTCCGAAGTATGAAACGCGCTCCATTTGGCTCCATTCTCTGTGGCGGCCAGGATGGCGCTACGGACATCCGCGTACGGCACATTGAGCCGTTTAGCCACTGCTATTATTGCCGCTTCGGTCTCTTTGCGATGCTTCATGGCGTCCTTCATGGACGCCTTCAGTGGATTATCACCACCGATTCCGACCACCACCGCGTCGGCCTTGAGCACCCCCTCGATACGCTGGAGAATCGTAGTCATGGCGGCGGCGCTTTTCTCGGGGGGAAGCTCGTGATAGCCGCAGTCATTGGAACCGAACTCCACCAGGACCAGGTCGGGTTTGGCGGCGGCCAGGGCCTCCAGGCGTTTCACCCCCTCGGCGGAACTTTCTCCGCCGATGCCTTGACTGATCAGCGTGATCGTTGACTTTGGATACGCCTTGCGTAACCCGTCCACCACCACCGCTCCCCAGTTTTTTTCGGGCTTCGAGGCACCGCCAGCCCAGTCGATGTTCCACCTTGCGGCGGTGCCGATTTCGGTGATGGAATCGCCGAAGCACACGACTGTCAACGGTTTTCCGGCTGCCAGCTTCGCCTTGCTGCGCGACAGAGGGGTCCGTGCCAGATGCACAATATCAGCTTCCTTCGCCACCGTGGCGCCCGTCGCCATTACCAACATCAAAAAAGCCATCCAGCCCTGACATATCGTGATTTTTCTCATAATTCAAATATCCTTTTGATTAGAAACCAACCTTTGCTGCCGGGGGGACGGAGGGCATGGAGGGGAACTGCCATTCGCCAATCTCCACGGTATGGACGCCCTCAAACACGCCGAAGGCGAGGGCGAACTGCGGGCGGTCTGGTGTCTTGCTGATGCAGGGATCATCGGCCCAGCCCGCGCACCAGAGCCGGCCATCCATGTGGAACATCGGGCGGGTAATCTTTTCCGGCCAGGTGCTCACCAGCGTCCGGAGCGCCCCGTCCACGGTTCCCGTAATGCGGGTGGGGGTGAAGGTCAAATCAAAGGGGCCGCACCCGCGGAGGCCCACCCCGGCCACACTCAAACGCGCATACTGCCGGTCCGGCACAATGAACCGGATGCCGTTGGTCGTCACTTCAATGACGGCGTTGCAGGCTTCGACCTGGACGCCCTCCGCCTTGGCCTGAACCCGTTGTTCAGCCTGGACACGATAGCGGGTTACATCGCCTTCGACCTTTTTGCGAAGTCCGGGCGCGATCTCGTCACCCGCTTCTCCCGCCGGAACGGTTACTTTGCCGGAGGAGGGCGCCTGCTGTTTTTCAACACTGGCGGTGAGCCCGGCCAGCGGGAAACTCTTCTCAAAGGGGGCGACCCCTTCCATGACTTTGCCCTTGTATCCCACACGCCCGTTGCCGCCGGCCAGGGTGAGCGTCACTTGATTATCCGTCACCCGCACGGCGCCGGCACAGCCTTCCAACTGCACACCGCCCCCTTCATACTTCACGGGTAGCGAGGACAGGCACACATAATCCGTTCCCTCCCGATGCGTGATGCTCAGCACGCCATCCGCCAGTCGCTTGACGACGGGGGCCGCCTCTTTCTCGTCCCGCGGGAAAAGCACATAAAAGTATCCCTGGTCCGGCGCCGCCGGGATCCGCAGCAGGAGACGCTGTTCCATCGCCGGTTTGCCGGGGCCGGCTTTCCACACGGCCCAGTTCTTGTCCAGCCAGTCGCGGGAAGCCACTTCACCTTTGGGCCGCGAGGAGGACGCATTCACTTCCGCCAGTTGAAACGATTCCGTGGCTTCCAGCAGGGCCGGGTTGAGCGATTCCGACTGGGCAAACAACAGGTCCATTTTGACGGGCCACTCCGTATCCAGCGTCATCTTGGCGCCGTCGATTTTCAGGTTCGCCTTGCGGCCCAGCAGATTCATGTTCAGATAACTGGCCAGTTTACCATCACCGCGGGTGCTGTCGCGGAACACAAAATAGTTCGGGCTGTCAGCCGTCTTGCCCTTGAGGAATAACACTTGGCGGTCCCATTGGAAGGAGCCCTGCTGCTGTTTGAACTCGGCGGCCAGAGCCCGTTTCGGGATTTCATTCTGAAACGGCTCGGTGGCGGCGGGATCAATGAACCAGTCCGGTACGCCGGTGGAACTCCAGGCGTAGTCCACGGACTTCCCGAAGTGATAATCGAGGATGTTGCTGTCCGGCCAGCCGTAGGGCATGGTGTTGGTGGGGTTGCCGAAACGTACGGTGTTGCAGATGTCGAAGCCCTTGTCGGGGCTGCCGCCATACTGATAGGCCTGGAACGGAGCGAGCATCGCGCCGCGGCTGGCCATGACATAGTGGCCGGGATCAATGTTCCAGTGGCTCCAGAGAAAGCCATTGCGGAGCATCATCCAGGTTTCCTGCGGACCCTGGTGGGCACGAAAGACAATGCCCAGGCCAGGGTAATACCGGCTGGTAAGTTCCGCCGACTTGGGTTGGAGTCCCCCGGGCGCCGGCAGGGCGCCGGGCATGCTGCCGTTTTCCTTCCAGGCCCACAGGAGCCGGGCCGCGAATTCGGAATCCTTCTTCTCAAAGGCGTTCGCCCCCTCCACCAACCGGCTCGTGGTGGCCGGTCCGGAGTTGGCGAGTCCCGGGATCATGCGGGCCTGGAACCGCGGGTCCGGGGCGGAGAGCAGGTTCATGATATAGTCGAGATCCTGGCGGGCGTAGTCGAACAGGGTGTCGGTGTTGGCAGGTTTGGCCAGTTCGATGGAGGCGAGCATCGGCAGAGCCCGGAAGCCATGAAAATGATAGGCGCCATATTCAAGCCAGGCTCCACCCGGCGCCATGCCCTTGCCCAGTTCATACTCCGCCTGCCGGCTCATGAAGTCGGTCCACTTGGAATACATCGGGTGATCCGGCAGCAGTCCCAGATAGGCGACACCGGGGAAGAACCGCGCCCAGCCCATGTTGGGATTGCCGGGATGCGACCCGATGCCATAACTCAATGTGGCCGGCTCCTGGTGGACGTACATGGCCAGCGCCAGGCGGGCGCGGATGTCACGGCGCTGCTCGGAAGTCAGTTCCGGAGACGCCAACAGGCTGTCGGCCAGCCAGGCGCCGATATACAGGTCGCCCGTGGCATGGTGCGTGGGGGTTGGACAACTCATATAGAAATTGGGAATCCAGCGCAGATACCGGTCGTATAAAAACTGGATTTGTTTTTCCCGTTCACTGGGAATGGAAGCCTCGGACCAGGGCGTGCCCGCCTTGGCCAGACGTGGGTAGGTCACCTTGGTGTCGGGCCTGCCCTGAGCGGAGTCGATGGGCCAGTCGAGAATATAGTTTTTGTATTGGTCGAGCGTGATGATGCCATATAGCGATCGGGCGCGGGAAAACGGCGGAAGCTTTGAGTATTTATGGTCCGCGAATCCCTGGTAGGCGGGACCGAAGAAAGCCGTGGCGGTTTCTTCCTTGGGCAGATGAACCTGGGCCAGCATCAGGCCCCAGTGTCGGCGTCCGTAGGTCGCCGCCACATCGGGATCCAGGGAATGCATGGAGAAAGGCGAACTGACCGAGCCGGAATCGCGCTGCCAGACCGAGTTGCGGGCGCTCATGGGGAAAGAAACCCGGACCTCTGCGGGCGCCGTTGAATTGACCTCCAGGGAGATCACCCGCCGCCATTCGCCCTTGCGCAGCAACACCACGCCGGCCATGGGATAGCCGTTGGTGTTGGAGGCGCGCTGATCCGCCCGGAAGAAGCCGAGATGACCGAGCAAGCCGTTATCCACACTCATGCGGGCGAGAGCCTGCCTGGTGAAATTGGTAATCGGACCAATCGAGCCGAAGTCGACCTCGGTGCCGTTGCCCCAGGGCTTGGCTTTCTCGACCTGGTCGGGCTGCCAGCCCTGGGTGAGCGACAGTTCCCAGAAATCGGAGCCGTCCAGTTTGCCAAGATCAAACTCCTCCATCACCTGGGCGAGCGGCACGCCGTCAATGACGCGGATCCGGCAGCGGTAATAGCCGCCTTCAGCCCAGGTGAGTTCATACCAGGTGTCGGCAAAGACCGGCCCCTTGGCGCCCAGCCAGACATGCAGGCGTTTCACCGGGCGGCTTGACAGGATTTTTGCGGCGCCCATCGGACCGCTGTTGCCGCTGGTAAAGGAAAGAATGGGAGCGGGCAACGTGTCGGCCTTGACCGGCTTGTCATAAGTCTTATCTGTCACGGCGGGTAGGGTCACGGAGAAAAGCCCGTTGGCGAGAACCGTCTGGCCCTTGGCCTCTTTGACGGTGAGTTGTCCTTGGGCTACGGGACCGCTGGCCGAATCATTCAGGCGATAGGAGACGGTCTCGTCATGGGGCAGGGCGGCGACAAAGCTGGCGGTGCCCCCTTTGCCGGAGGGATCCGCCTCCCACTGAACCGGCAGGCTCTGGCCTTCCGCAGTGGACAGGCGCAGGCGCTCGCCCTTTTTGCCGTCGAGGCCGTCGATCTTGTACTGGACCAGGTCCGGGGCAAATCCCCGGCAGGTGTAATCCTTGATGGTCAAGGTGCGTTCCGCCGCTCCGGCGTGCAGCCCGGCCATCATCATAACCCCCCAGCCGCAGCGGCTGATCACTCGCAAATATCGCTTCTCATTTTTCATATTTCTATTCCTTTTGCATAACCAAGACCATCAAGACGTTTCCAAAGATTAACCAACCCCCTACACGAGCTTTATATTATCCACAACTCAAGAGGAAGACTTCACCACTAATTGAAGAAATGAAAGAAATCCAGATCCGGAAATAACAGAAAAAATGTTACGGTATTTTTATCCCGCAAGCGGGACCAAAAATCCCGTAACGGTGTTCTGGTTAATTTAAAGAAATACTGAATTCTTCTTCTCCAATGTCCGGGGAATACCGTTTTGCGATTTTTCTTGGCTGGGAGTCATCTATCAGTTGATGCCCGGAAAATTCATTTGCCCACCCAGCCATGACAAATCGCAAAACATTGTTTCTCTTCCCTCTTGTCCTGAAAATCTCAGGGTTTTCTGGATTTCTTTCATTTCTTTAATTAGTGGTGAAGTTCCTCAAACTCTCCCCTCCGCCTCATCTTCACTCTAGCGAAGCGGGTGGTAAATCCCCTCTTTCATAATTACTTCGATAATTTTTTATCGCCTTTTGCGATTTCGCCGCCCTCCCCGAGGGTCAGGTCAACCGTGGTTCCCCGCACCCGGATGACGCCGGCACGGCCCTTGAATGTAATATCCCCTTCATGGAATTCGAAGGGCGTGGCGGACATGAACACGTAGTCGGTGCCCGTCGCATGGGTGACCTTGACGCCACGCCCGTTGGCAAGCGTGACAAAGGCGGGCGGTTTTTCCGTTTTGAGCCGCGGATAAAGCACACAGAAGACCGGCTCCGCTTTGGTGACAGGCAACGTGAGCCCTTCCTGGGTCAGCGGTTCCCAGGTCTGGGTGCGAAGGTCAAAACATTTGACCGTTTGCGTTTTGGTTTCGATCCAGGTTCCCGGCGGGTCGGTTTTGACCTTGGCAGGTTCCTTCATAATGTCATTGATCGGGTCGACCGCCGCCGCTTCCGGTGTCTGTCCCACGTCACCCAGTGAATCTGAAAGCGTCATTTTGGTTTCAACTTTCTTTTCCTTGATTTTCGGCTTGGCGATTTTCAGGCGGGGGGTGGCCGTCGGGGCCAGCCAGAGATCGAGATCGACATCATGAATCCCTGTGACGTGCAACACGTCATTCGAGAGTTGGAGGGATTGCTCCGTGTAAAACCACATCCACCAGTTGGCCGCCGGTTGGGTGACGGTGTCCCGCATGACGTAATAATTCGGGCCGAGTGGATCGGCGTCTTTCACAAAAAGCAACTGGCGATCCCATCCTTCCTGGAAGCTGTGCAGGTAATCGGCTGACTCGGCGGTTTGGAATACGGTGATATCGCCCCAGTTGCCGACATCCACCCGGTTATGCAGCCACGCAGGTTCCCGGCTGTCGTAACCCCAGTCCAGGCAGAGGGGCTGACCCTTGCCCCAGAATTCAAAACTACCGCGGTCATAATCGTAATGCTCGGCAAAGCCGCCCTGGAGCATATACAGGTAGGTTTCCCGCGCGGAGGGGAAGCCGTTGCGCAGTACGGCACCGGAGCCGGGGAAAGACTCGCTGCCCCATTTGGGCGCGGAGGCCGGCACGAAATCGGAGTAAAGCGCGTTGTTGTAGAAATCGCCGCCGATCCCGCTGTTCCGGCTCCGGCCCTGTTGGATCCAGGCCCATTGCAGTTCATCGGAGAGCTCCCGGTTGGTGTTCCGGCAGGCCTTGGCGAACACGCCGAACAGGCCGGTGGTCTCGAATTGGTAGGTGTTCCCCACGGGGGGAAAGTGACGTTTGTTGTCAAAGCGGATATCCGGCGGGGTGCTGATCCGGGCCAGATAACGCATGGCGCGGGCGAGCCGCACATCATTGAGGTAATCGGTGAACCCGGCTTGCCGGGCGCCCATAGAGAGGAGCAGGATGCTGGACATGGCGACCGTCTGGTAATGGGGCGACTCCAGCCAGCCACCGTTGGGTCCCGTCCATTCCTTCAGTTCACGTTCCACTTCGTTGAGGCCGCCCTGCGCCCATTGTTTGGCGAGGGGATGATCGGGAATAAGGCTGGCAAGGATGGTGATGGCGCAGTAACGGGTCGTGGTCATGTTCGGGTTCGCCCGGAAATTCCGCTCGGGCGAATAATAATTCGGACTGAATAACTTGTAGCAGAGAAAGGCAAGCTGGGCCCTCGCATACCGGATATCCTCCTGCGAAAATACGTCCTTGTCAGTGAGGACCGGATGGCCCCACTCGATAGCGTCAAATCCGAGGGCGGAGGTGAGTTCATCCCGCGTCAGGACATCGGCACCCAGCAGCATGTCGGCGGCCGTGGCAATGCGGATGATGCGTTCGCAGCGGTGGACCGTGTCGACCGACTGGGACGGCTGATCAGGGGCGCCGAGGAAAATCTTCAAGGCGGGATAAAGGAGTTTGCTGGCGGTCACCCCGGAACGATCCAGCTTTTTCATGGCGCGCCGCGCCTTGGCGCTTTCCTGGACCTGCGGGCGGGCCGCCAGTTCGCTCCGGCTTGTGACCAGCCGCGGGTAGTCGAATTCGGTCTTGGAATCCCAGGCCAGGATCATGTGAACCACTTCATTCAGCGGCGTTTCGAGATGCTTGACCATGGCCTGCTGAGCGGCACACAGGGTTTCGGGCGGCACGAGATTCGCCTTGGTGGTCTGGGCCGCCAGCAACCAGCGCCGGCCCGGCCCCGAAAGGGAACAGGAAAGGAAAAGCTCGCCATTCGCGCCCGTGCAGAGAGGCAGGGTTTTGGAGGGACCGTCGTCACCGGGATTGGCCCAGGACTCCGCCTGTCCGACCGCCACGGCCAGGAAATCTTCTATGGGTAAAATCGTTTTTGAGACTTTCTTTTCATCCTGCGCGATTGCCGCCATGACATCGAATCCCTCATCGGCTGTGGGTTTGGTTTCCAGCCGGGCACCCGCCAGAACGTCGTCGGCCCGCGGCAGGGACACCATCGCGCCTTTTCCGCCCTTGATGAGCGCGGAGCCTTCCGCGAGTTTAAAAAGGCCGAGGTAGCTCACGCTGCGTGGGTTCCACCAGATGGGCCAGGGGGTCATGGAAAGCAGGGCGGAGCCGTTATAATTGATTTTTTCGAGCCGGTAATCCGCTGCGTCCTTGGTGCCGAAGCCCACTGAGGAAAGCGCATGATTGGGCGAAAATCCGGGGTTGACCAAAACCTGCCAGGCCGAACCATCCGTCAGGTTGCAGGTTTCCGTGATGCGCACGACCGGTTCATTCGCCTCCACGCGGAAATTCACCTGCCACTGTTTTCCGTCGGCAAAGCGGTAGCGGCATTCAACCTCCGCATAGACGGGGCCGGCGGCAACCACGGTGGCCGTATAGCTTTCGATGGCGGTTTTGCAGAGCAGCCGGCTGGCGCCGATCCAGGTGCCCGACCGGAGTTTCATCCGCAGGAAGGGCCCGTTGGTGTAGGCGCCCTGTGCTGTCGGGATTTCGAGGCCGGTCAGGGAATTGGTGATCCGGATGCAGGCCGGTTCCTGGTCAAGACGCAGATCTGTTGAGGGTGGCGGTTCCCCGCTGTTTTCGAGGCGGTACGTCTTTTCAGAAAACTCCGGCAGATCGGTTTGGAAGGCAAGGGAGGGGGTGCCATTCGTGCCGGTCACATATTGGAAAGGCACGGCTTTGCCTTCCGGCCCCAGCAGTCGCTGATGGGCTTCTGATCCGGCGCCCGCCGGGGTGTCGAGTTGAAAGACAACCACCTCATTGCTCCAGGTTTTTCCCAGGTATTCGCGCAAGACAAAATTTTGACCCGGCGTCTCGGCCGCTTGCAAATTTGAACAGAACCACGTTAAGAAAAGAACGAACATGGATATACAGGATTTACAGGATAAGATCGGGGGGCATATCTTCTCCGAAATATCCTGTGTATCCTGTACATCCATGTTAACTTTTTTTTTGTTCAATTTCTTTCTCCATTATTCTGGCCGGAGGGAAAGGGCTTGGCGGGGGTTCAACTTCAGGGTGATCTGTTTCCCGGTAATGGGGATGGCGGGGAGCGGCCGGACTTCCGTGGGGGTCAGTTGCTGGACTGCGACGCGGGTCACGCCGTTCCACTCCGGCGGCAGATCCCAGGTCCGGCAACATCCCTCCCGGCTATAGGCCAGGTAATCCGGTCCAGCCCAGGGCGCCGGTAACAGGAGATCGGTGTTCTCCGCCATCAGGCGGTCACCCTGGGTCAGGTGGAAACGCCGGTCACTCTTGCGAATCGTGGTTTTCACGTGATCCGCGAAGTGGACTTCGTAGGTCTCGCGGGTCTGGAGATGCTGAATGACCGGATGGCGGTTCAGGAAGTGCCAGGGGAGGGTCCGGGTGTAGAATACGTCGGCAAATTCCGCCACGAAATCCAGGCCCATGATATCGTGCTCCAGCGAGTGGCCCCAGGCCTCCTCATAGACACAGCCCAGATCCGGAGAGGGCCAGACGTTCTCCTCCTTCACCGACTTCACGACACGATGACACTGGTTCCAGGCGGAGCCGCCTCCGCAAACCACGGAAGGCGGATAACGGAGCCGGTTCGTTTCACTCAGGCTCAGGTGGTAGACCATCGGCACGAGCCCGGCGAATTCATGATGGAACCACTCCTGGGTGACATCGATCCCCAGCTTATGCCAGTAATGCAGAATCTCAATCATGGTGGCGACTTCATCGTCAAAACTTACCTTGTGATAAGGACTGGGGCAGGGGCGGAAGACGTCGATATGGATCGTCCCCGCGCGGGCCAGTGGCAGCATTTCGACCAGCGCGTCAATGCGCTTTTTGGCATGTCCCGATTTCCATTCGCGTGTTTTCGACACGAGATAGGATTGCGCTCCGTCCCAGATGCCGCCCAGCATCAGGGAACCGTCCTCATTGCGGTTCAACAGGTCTTCACGGAGGTATTCCTCCCACAGGGGACTATCCGGATAGGCATCGCACATGTTGATGTGCAGGCTGACGGAGGCCTTGAAGGCCGCGGCTTCGCGCATCAGCCAGCGCAGGCTTTCCGCCGCGCCGGCATCTTCCTTGCGGGCCAAACGGTGGTTGACTTCACCCCAGGCGGGATACCGGGAATCGTGCCCGTCATATTGCCAGCCGACCAGATAGACAATCTGTGGAATCCCCCCGGTCAGCCGGTGAACCTGACGGATGATTTCCAGCGCCTGTTCAAAGGTCACCACGGAATCCAGTGCGGTCTTCCGGGCCAGGAAAATCTTATAGGTCAGGGTCCGGGTGTAGTCGTGATAGTGCGTCAAGGATTTCATGATTTCAGCTCCTGAAAGGTTGTGGTTTGTCCTGCGGCGAGTGCTCGGACGTTCTTGCCCCAACGCAAGACGCCGGGGATGCCGGGAGGTAAAGACACCTGGCCATTAAGCTTGGCGCCGTCACGGGAAAGGCAGGCCACGATGCGTCCTTCCGGATGAACGAGTTCGGCGGAGAGGCGGGTGAGTGATCCGAACTGGGGCGCGATTTCGACTGCGCGAAACCCGCAACCCGCCGGACGGATTCCCGCCAGTGTTGCGAAACTGTGGTAGAGCGGGTGGGCGCCCCAGGCATGACAATCGGAGCGATTAATCGGGTCGGGTGCTTCCATCAACGTCTTGAGTCCATTGTCGGCCATGGCCAGCCAATCCTTACAGCGTGCCAGGATCAAGTCAGGGCGTTCCAGCCGCCGGTAGGCTTCAAACAGGTAATGGCTGAAGTAGACGCTGGTTTTTGCCAGTTCCGCAGTCGGCAGGGTTTCTGCCAGCCGGGCCGCATGTGCCGGCGGGATATTCCCGCTGAGCAAAGCCAGGCATTGGGTATGTTCGGAAAAGGCGGTGTGCGCCAGATCATCGGCATACAAGCCGCGGGCCTCATTCCAGAAGGCGGCGGCCGTGCGTTGGGCCAGATCGCCGGCATTCCTGCGGTTCCGGGCGGCCAGCTCCGGCTCGCCCAGCCACTCCTCAATCTCGGCGCTGTCGCGCAAGACCAGGCTCAACTGCCAGTTGAAAAGGGCGGAGACCCCGTAGCAGCCATCCTTCGGCATTCCAAATTCCCAGCCGGCAACCCAGTCGGTAAAATTCCAACCCGGCAATCCGGCGATCAACCCCGAGGCATCGCGGTAACCGAGGAACGTGTCCAACACCTGACGCACCCCGGTCATCCGTTCGCGGACAAAAGCCGGATCGCCTCGCCACAGGGCATAGTCATATACCATGTCAACGAACCAGAGTGAGAAGGGCGGAATGAGCTGGGTTAATCGTGACGGATAACGCCCCTGCGTCAAGCCGGACTGGGAATGGGCGCGTGAGGCGTCGAGCAACCGCAGGCTTTGCCGCTGCAGGCGGCTGTCGGCAAACAGCGTGTACCCGGTGAGGGCTTGTAAACGGGTATCACCCACATACATGAGCTGTTCATAGTAAGGACAATCAAAGTAGGTTTCATGGGCGCACATCTGGAGGGTCCGCAACGCCAGAGGCCAGAACCGCGCCAGTCCTTCGTGATCCGCGGAGAACGCCGAGTCCTGTTCCAGGGGATAGCGCGTTTCACGCAGGAACAGGGAGTTCAGGACCAGCGGCTGCGCGGCGGTTCGGATGCGCAGTTCCAGATAACGACCGCAGCGCCACCAGAAGGTTTTGAAACACGCCGGCTTTCCGCCCGGCCGGAAAATGTCGCCGCTCCCCCAGAAGAGTTTTCCCTCGATCACGTCACGATGCCCCATGGCGCCGTGCTTGCGTTCCTCGAACAGGCTCTCGGCCCAGGACAACCCGATCTCGCTGCCCGCTCCGTCCGATACAGTGAGTTCGGGGTAGGCGCAGACGTAGGCTTCGAGATCGATGATGACACGCCGCTGACTGTTGGGCGGCACCGTCAAGGGAGTGCCTTCCAGGAAAGCCTGCCAGGCGGTTACCTCTTCGGGAAGGCTATCGGCCTGCTGAATGCGGGTGTCGTCGGCCTGGGGCGGGGCTTCCGTGAGCTGTGGGATCACCACCCTGACCCGGCCGGCCCGAAACGGCCCATCCATCATGGGCGGGAGTGTGGCGGGGCGCAACCGGCGCACATTCGGAGGCAACTCATTGAAGCGCCCGGCATTGGAGCCGGCCAACAGCACCGTCACGGGCTTCCAACCTGTGCCGGCACCCTTTTCGTAGCCCCACGGAAAATGGGCCCCGTCAATTTCCTGACGGCAGCCGGTTCCCCACGCATGTCCATCGGGAATAAAAGACAGTCCTTTCAGCCGCTTCGCCTCCCAGGCGGCCTGGCCTGTGCCAAGACGGGGAATCCATTCGCCTTCGGGCGAAAAAATGAATCCATGCTGGACGCTCATCTGGGCATAGGGTGCCCCGGCTTTACTGGGAACCGGCCAGAAGCAGGCTGGCAGGCCGTCGCCCATCGACCAGACGCAGGCCACGAGGGTGTGCGGGCCTTTGGAAAGCGTCAGGTCATAGGTCTCAAAAAACCAGTTTTCGGCATCGCCCCGTTCGCTGCCCAATCCGATGCGCCTGCCATCGAGGAACAACCAATACCGTTCATCAGCAGAAACATGGGCCCGGACAACGGCCTCCTGTTCCATTGTGAATTTCAACCGGTAAGCCAGTGCGCAGGGCTTGGGCTCGACCTCTGCGCCGGTGACCCATTGACAGGGCCAGCGTGACCACTGGGAGAATTCCTCCCAGAAGGTTTTGTCCGGTTGACGAGCGGTATAAGGCGGGTCGTGTAGCGTAACGCGTTCCGATAATTGCATAAGCCTCTTTTAATTAAAGGAGATGACCGTGCCGGCTTGGGGGATGAACTTCCAATACACCGTGCCGACGGTGCCTGTTTGTGCGAAGCGACTCGCTCCACCGCTAAAATTAACGGACCCGATATAATTGGAGTACACCATCCAAACGGCAATGCGACCGCCCCCGCCCCCGCCCCCATAACCGCCACTAGGATCGACCTGCGCGCCACCCTTGGCGGACAGTATCCCATTGGTGGCGCCGTTGAATTTCTGGCAGGTCAAATAGATGCCGCCCCCGGCGCCGCCACCCCCGCTGTCCTCAATTCCTGACACACCGTCGGCAGAAATCCTGCCGTTCAAAATGATCTGGCCTGCGGCCTCCACACGCACCAAACTGCCGCCAGCGCCGCCGTTGAGGCCACCCCAGCCATTGCCGCCGCCGCTTCCGGGCAGCATGGGCGCCGTTAACACGTCATTCGTTGGCCCGCCATTCACAGCGCTTCCGTTGCCACCCTTGCCGCCATGGCCGCCGCCGCCGGCACGGATACCTGAACCTCCGCCCCCTCCGCCGGGTCCATAACCGGTGGAATGCGCGGCTGTGCCTCCGGTAAAGCCAAGGCCGTCTCCATTGATGGAGCCGCCGTTGGAAATCGAGAGATTTTGCATCCGCATCAGCATTGAGCCGCCGTTGGTCGGTTCCGAAGCAGGATAGATCACGCAGTTGGTGGGGATCGTAAGATCGCGACCGCTCAGATCGAGCAGACCGCCGTAGTTGGCGCCAACCGCATTGGTGGAACCGCTGTAGAGATAACACTTGGCGCCGTTCGTCAGGGTCAGATTGCCGCCGATCATCAGCGATGCCGGATTGGTGAGCGCATACCAGAAGGACAAGGTGCCGTTATTCAGGATGACATTGTTGGTCACATTCAGCCGCTCGCTGGAGTTGGTGCCCCGATACGCGTTCATGGTACTGCCGGTCACCGTCAGGGAGCCGCTGCAAATGAATGTGCTGTTGGTGATATCCAGCTGTCCGCCGGCGATCACCTTTACGTCGTTGGTGACGTTCAGCGAGAAACCGGCGGGAAAGGCCAGCCAGCCATTGCTGAGCGTGAGACTGGTCGGCGCCCAGGCGGTGGCGTTCGAGAAACTCAGGATGCCGTTCCAGCCCAACATCAGCCCGGGGAGCCCGAGGACATCAGTGATATAGAGGGTGCCGATTAAACCGTTGTTGCCTCCACCCCCTCCGTTGGCAGAGAGTCGCACTGTGGGCTGAAGGCCCGCTGCAGTTTCGGTCGCAGAGTCATACGTCACGGCGATGCGGCCTCCGCCTCCGCCTCCGCCCCACGCGTTCAAGGCAATGCTGTTCCTGCCGCCGTTTGCTGAGATCAGGCCATTGGTTCCGGCGAATGTGCTGCACGAGATCCACACCCCGCCGCCCGAGCCGCCCCCGCCACTGTCAACGCCGCCGTCGCCGCCATTCGCGTTGATTGTACCGTTCACGAGCACATTACCCGATGCCTGGATCAGGACACACCCACCGCCATTGCCGCCCGGGCTGCCGGGCTGACTCTTACAACCGCCACCGCTGCCAGGGTTGGCGGGAGCGTTGGGCGTATCGTAGATGGGTCCATAGCCGGTATTATCACCCGGCCCGCCCAGGCCGCCGTAGGAACCGCCACCGCCACGTACCCTGCCGGCTTCGCCGTGGCCGCCGCCCGGCCCATACCCTGTGCGTACCGACGCGGCCCAGTTGGTATTGCCCTGATAGCCCTTGGCGCTGACGTCGATGGAGCCGTTGCTGGCCAGCGTCAAATTGGTGCAGACCACATACACGCGGTTGGTCGGGATCCACTGGCCCGAGGCGTTGGTTGTCGTCGTCAGGTTTACGGCATGCGTCAGCGTGCCGGCCACCGTCACATTGGAGGCGATCAGCTGCGTGTTCCAGTTGTTGGAGAACGTCAGGGTGGCGTTCGAAATGAAGAACGAGGACAGGTTGGGGGTGGAGTTGGTGAGGAGCACCGAGCCGTTGGTGATGACTGCGGAATCCCCGTCGCTGACGGGCGCGACGGTGCCAACCCATTTGGTGGCATCGAACCAATCTCCATTGGTGCTTCCTCCCCAGGTGCAAACCGTCGCTTGTCCGACGGATGGACCGAACAGAAGCAATAGCGCTACGGAATAGATGGACAAACCTTCCAACACGACTTTCATATGTGTTTTCATGAATCCCCCCTCTTCTTTATTTTCCTACTACCTCATAATCATAATCTTAATCACAATCCAGCACAGCCGGAACCAAAGATGAAGAGTTTGAACAGAAGCTCACAAAGAGAATTTTTATTACCCGCCTCCGGCGGAAAAACCTTAATTCTTAGTGGTCTTCGTGATCTTCTGTTCAAATTTATTCACATCCAAATCATGACCAAAATTTCTAACATGGATATACAGGATGCACAGGATAAGTTGAATTATATCCACTCCGTCTTTTCTTATCCTGTCTATCCTGTACATCCATGTTAAATCTCTTCGCCTTAGCTTAATCCGTCAAACTGATCGTCAATATTTCCGGTTTCACCCCGGTGGGCGCCCCGACCTCGAGTTCGTGTGTCACCGTCGTCCGGGGGAATCCGCCCTCGAACGTCAACTGCCAGCGGCCTTGCTCCTCATTGATTCCGAGTGGCAGGATAAACTCGCCGGCATCCCCCTCGATTCCGATATAGCCGCTGGAGAGGCTCTCCTGACCTGATGGGCTCATGGCCCGGACCCGGACTGTGAAAATTCCCTTGATGGGTTTCCCGGCCGTTCCCTTCATCCGGAGCGAACACCGCACTTCATCGCCAGCCTTGGCTTGGGTTGGACCCTGAACCTGGAGAGTGGCCGTGGGCGACGGAATCAGGGCCAGTACCCGGCCCCAGGAGGGCTCGATTTTCATTAACAGGGGCGCTGCGGTGGAATCCAATACCTCGCCGGAGGATAGATCCACAATCCACCGGTCTTTGGTGTGGAACCGCACGGTTGCCTCCACGGCTTCATCGCGGACCATGGCGGCGCGCCGGTAGTTTTCGTTCGGGTCGCCATAGGTGTAATCCATGCCCCAGAATCGGTCCGGGTAATTGTTGACGAATACGAAGGTGTCAACCTCACCGGTAATGAAATGGCGCACCGTGACATCCGGATTCGAGACATCAATCGTCGGCTCCATCTGCTGGCGCAGAATTTCGATGGCGGTTTCCGGGGCCGCATTGAGCGCCCCTTTGATATAGGGCCGGGCTTCAGGGTGCCAGCCGTCGGTGTAGAGAAAATCCGGATCGGCCAGCAGGAGACCGCCCGTCGCGGTATATTCCCACAGTTTGACGTTCACGTCGTCGGGCAGCACACGGGCATCAGGAATGCAGACGGCCTTGAAACGCGACAGAATCCCGGCTCGGATCTCCTCCTCGCAGATGACCTTCATGGGAACCTGCCGCCGCAGGGCGTGGCGGTAGAATTCACAAACGCGCTTCGAATGGGTGTGCGCCCGGTATTCCGGGGCGATATCAAAGGCCTCGGTGGTGAAGGAATAGAGTGTGGCAAAGGGTGATTCCGGATCCTGCCAGTGACGGGCCGAGGGGAGGATCCAGTCCTTGTGCTGTGCGCACCGGACCAGGGCTTCGCAACTGGTTTTCAGGCGGGCTTTCTGGGTGTCGTCATGGCCTTCCATGATCTTGCCGTGATCCCACCAGGAGAAATAGGCGAGCAGCTTGTAGCCTGCGGCAAGCATGTTCCAGTAATTCTGCTGAACCTGCCAGACGGGCGCGACGGTGGCGTCCGCCGCGTACAGGCCGAGCATCCAGACCTCGGCATCGCGATGACCCATCTTGCCGATCTCGTAGTGACAGATGAAGTCCTGCGCCGGTGCGCGCATGAGCGGATAGCAGTAACTCGAGACGATCCGGGCGGGCTGGGTCAGGGGCCCGTAAAGTCCGCAGAGAAGTTGCACGAAGGGATTATCAGGGGCGCCGTGAACCAGACCCATCTCCACGGGCGGCTGGGCGGTGTTGCAGACGCGCTCCATGTCGCGGATAAATCCGCCGTAGGTTTCCCGGCTGCGGTAACGCATCCAGACCAGCCAGGGATCGTTGACGGACACCACTCCGCGCCGCACCGGCGTGGTCAGGGGCGGGTCGAAACCAAAACGGTCCCGGAAATCCTTGCGGCAATCGTCGCAGTAACACGAGATGAAGGCCTGGCCGTTGATGCAGGTTGCGCCCATGAACAGATCGTCGCCGTAGTAGATGCCCCCGCTGAAAGCCGGGTGGGCCTGCAGGACCGACAGGTGTTCGGCAAGCCGGAGGCGGGAGTTTTCGCGGTATGCGGACCTGTTAAAGCAGGGCGCCTTGGTCTGTTGTTTCGCCGGGTCGGGATCGTTTACATGTGCTTCCGTGCCGGGGGTGACGGAACGATCCGGGCCGAGCGCGGGCAGGAACCGCATGCCATAACGCGCCGCCTGATCATAGGCCGGGCCATCCTTTTCCAAACCCTGATGCAGGTGATTGCAGATGAGATTGACGCCGACGGCGTGCAGTTCCTTCAGCGTCTGTTCGCGTTCTGCCGGGGAGTCAGAGAAAACCACGGCATACATGCCATAAGGAAAGTCCGCCGGTTTCGATCCGGGAAGCCGGTAGAAAGAGAAGGGGAAGGTCTGCTCCCGGGTTCCGGCTTGAACAACAAATTCACCGCGATATTCACCTGGCGCCAGAGGTGTACCGTCGAGGGTCAGGGTCATGTCAGACCCCTTCCTTTCCCCTGAAGGGAGTGGGAGTACTGCGAACTCAACAAGCATCCCTTTCTTCTCCCCTTGAGGGAGATGACTGAGGTGAGGGGGGTTTCCCCCCAGCACACGATGAAGCTTAACTCGAATCAGCGTATTTTCCGCTTTAGCCCCTTCTGCCAAATTCAACGTCGCCACATAAGGCTTTGAATCCGAAACCAAGTCTGAATCCGGTCTAATGAATTTCATAAATATAAAATTACATGATACTACTTGACATTATCAAGCACTTTATAATACTTTTAGATACAACATCGGGGGTGGAGTACACAAAATGCGCACATCTGAACTTGAACTGGCGGTTAAAGAGTGTTCCGGGCTGGCCTGTGCGACCATGGTTCAAGACATGGTCAAGGACATTTCCGGTGGCAATCTGGTTCGCAACTTGCGTCTTCCGTCCGAACAGGAGCTGGCGAAAAAGTACGAAATCAGTGTTACGGCGGTACGGCGCGGCATGGAAGTGATGGTCAACGCCGGGCTTCTGGCGCGGCGGCGGGGCAGCGGGACGTATGTCAACGGGGCTCCTAAAAAGTCAACGATGCGGCAGGCCGACACGATTCTGATATGTCGTGCGGTTTACCATATGCCGACCCATCCCTACTTCGGACATATTTATCCGGCCCTTTATGCGCGGTTGGCGGAACTGGGGTGGAAAGTCCGTGAGTATTCCGCCCCCCCGCAAGACGGAGATCCTTCGCAGGTGGATTATCGGTCGATCGAGCCCAGGCAGATCGCGGAAATTCTGGACAAAGACCCCATGGTGGCAGGGCTGGTGTTGCATCGTACGTCGGATGAACTGGGCCTCATTGCCCGGGACAAAAACCGGCCCTGTGTTGTGATTGGCCAAAATTACCGCCTGCCGTGGGTGGATTATGATTGGGATACGGAATTCATTCGTGCCATCAGTCTTGCGTTGAAAGCCGGAGCGCGGCGGGTCTGGGCGATTGACTCGTTTCCCGGATGTGACGAAGCGCACTTTATAGGCGCCGCCAAAGCCATGGTCAGGGGCGCGGATCAGGCGGTCATCAAGTTCCATCATAATCAACAGTCCATTGTTTACAGTCAGGTGGTCTATGACTCCTGTCAAGCGGCGCGGGCCATGCTGCGCGCGGAGGGGCCCCCGTGTGATGGCATTGTGATTCACAGCGATTTTCATGCGCAGGGTGTGCTGGATGCGCTGGCCGAAGCCGGTGTCACACCGGACCGCTGTCCCATCATCGTGGCGCGGGTCAATAGGGAAAGCCGGATCCACTCGAATCTTCCCTATATCGCCCTGGTGGCGGATGGCGCCGTCGTCGGGAAAGCGGCGGCCGATTTGTTGCATCGCCGGATCACCCAACCCGATCAGGCACCCAAATCATTGTGTTTGAGTTGTACGGTGGAAGAGCCGAGCAGGGAGATGAAGTAATCGGATTCTGATCAGGAAATCATATGCAGGAGTAAGTCACATGAAAACGATCCATAGTCGGACATTGAGCGCATTGTTGATGGTTGGCCTTTGCATTGGGGCGGCACTGCTTTTGATCATGACACCGAATGGTGCGCGGGCCGCGACGGCGACGAATGCCCTGACGGCGGGGCAAACGGGCTACTGGACCAATAACGCCAGTTGGAACGGTTCGTCATACCCGGGATCTGCAGCGAGCGAAACCGCTTACCTCAACAATAACGTGGCCGGCGCCTACACGAACATTCTTAACACAGCTCTGCCGAACATCCTCAACACGCTGGTGCTCTCCAATAGTGGCGGCCAGGCCACGTTGATCGTCACCAACGCCACACTCACCAACACGACACTGAATGTGGGCACAGGCGGCCGGCTGCAAATCGACAACGCGGGAGTTGTTACCAATAACACCTTGAATGTTTACGGTTCTGGCGGTCAGATCTTGCTTTGTAATGGGGGAACGTTGAACCGGGCGGGCAATTCCGGTGAAATATTCGGCAACGCGGCAGGCGCCACGGGCAATGGTTTGGTGATCAGCAACGGCGGAAACTGGATCGAGCCTACGGTCAATAATACGGGCATTCAGATTGGTTCTGTCGCAGGCGCCTCCAACAACTACTTCAACATCCTTGGCGGCGGCGTGGCGATCCTGAATGGCAACTTCCCTGTTATGATAGGGGCCAGTCCGGGTGCGAATAACAACACCTTCAACGTGGGTGGTGTGGGCCCAAATACAACCTTCAACTTCCTTACAGGCGGTCGGTCGATATATATTGGTGGCAGCGGTGGGAGTGGCGGAAACAACAATCAGATGACCGTTACGAATGCCACCTTATCGACGCTCAATCCCATCGTAATTGGTAGAGGTTCGACCAATAACCTGCTGGCCGTTTATACGAACACGGCGTGGAACGGGGGCGGCCAGACCATCACCGTTGGTGATTCTTCCGGCACTCTCGGTGGATCTTACAACAATGTGATGACCAATAGTTCCGGGATCATGACCAATTTCAACAGCATCACGATTGGCAGCGCGGGCACCACGGGCAGTGCGAATAGCAACGGCTTGGTGGTGGTCAACGGCGCGCTCATGAATGCGAACTATTCCGGCCTGTCCATCGGTGGCGACACCAACAACTACGCATTGATTGGCGGCCCCGGTGTGCGAAGCGCTCTTACGAACACGGGAGGCTTCAGCTTGGGGGGCCTATACGGCAGCTCGGTGACAGTGACCAATGCCACCTACCACTGGATTAATGCTCCTTCCATGAGTATCTCTGCGACCACCAAGGCCCAGTTTAATATCCTTGCCGGTGGATTATTCTACGGCTCAGGTTTGGGACCGGTAAGCTTCGGAGGAGTGAGCAATACGTGGTCGATCGCCGGCGGGATTGCCTCGAACATGGGGAATAATGGCATTAGCGGCTCTAACAACACATTGAGTGTCAATAACGGCGGGTATTATGGGGCCAACAATCTGAGCATCGCTGGCGTCAGCAACCAGTTAAACTTCGGCGGTTTGGGCGCGCCCAGCACGGTGACCAGTGCTGGGAAAATCACTCCCGGTGACAGCGGGGGAGGATTCAACACCATGACCGTTTCCAATGCGCAAGTTTCAGCCGGTGGAACTTCGTACATCGGCAACGGGTCATCGAACAACACTGCCTACATCCTGGCTGGCGGAACATGGAGTCTGAGTTCAACTCTCAGTGTCGGGAGCGGCGCGGCGGCCGGAAACGTGTTGTCTGTTTCCGGCGGCGGTATTCTTGACATCTGGAACAATAATACGTTGACCGTGGGCGCGGGCGCCGGCAATCTCGCCACCAACTTCTCCGGTGGAGTATATCAGTTCAGTACCGTCACGCCGACGATTACGACCAATGGCAACGCCGGCGGCAGCATCTTCATCAATGGCGGCGTGTTTTCGTTCCGCAACCTGGCCAATGTAAACGTGAAGAATAACTGGTCCGGGACGCAACTGACGAACCTGACCTGGAGTGGAGCCAACGCGTTCCGTCTTAACAATTCAACCGGAACCAATACCTACTGGTTCGACAGTGGCGCCGGGTTCGGCGCCACGAACTACGCCGGCCTGGAAATGTTCAGCGGCGCCACAGCCTATTCGAACGGCAGCGTGACCATCGGCACGAACGGCTGGCTGACGTTCTCGGGTACAACCAACATCATGTGGGGCGCGGTGACGAATTATGGCAGGATGACCTTCATTAACAGTTCCGTGACTTTCACGAATGGGCTGGTTTTCAACGGCAGTCCCAACGCGCAAATGACCTGGACGTCCAATTCCACCGTCCGGGTGAATGGAGCGCTGGCGTTGCCTTCGTCGATGATCTTTAGTAACGCGCAGAGCATCATCCCCGGTACAACCGTGCCGCTGTCGTTGACCGCCTCCGGTGGCATCACCGGCTCGCCTTCGGGTTGGACGGTTTATCCCAATACCCACCGTGTGATCAACAGCGGCGGGGTTTTGTCCCTTATTCCCCGTCAACCGGGCTTTCTAATGTATGTGTATTAATGGGCCGAAGGGGAGTCCATGATTACAAACCATAACAACACGAGACCTGGCTTTTTGGAGTGCGGCGGCTTGACGCCGCTTTTGTTCGGCGCGGCTCGACGCGCCGTTCGGTATTTCAGTCGGATGTCCAGCGGGAAAATTTACAGCCCGTCAAGCCGGGCTGCTGGAAAGCGGCGTCAAGCCGCCGCACTCCAAAAAGTGGTGTGGACCGCCTTCCTCCTGCTCGCCGGGATCATGACGGTCAGCCTGGCCCAGGCGGGAACCACTAACACCACGGGCTATGCCGAGTCCTTCGAAACCTATACCAATGGGTTCCAGATCTCCGGCACCAACGGCTGGGGCACCGCCGGGCGCGCGGACGCCGGGCTCGTTGTAACCAACGTGGTCGATGACTGGGCGGCCCCCCCATTGCCCGGCGCCACGCATACCAATGTGCTGCAACTCACCGATGAGATCACCAACACCCTCGTCAGCCCGACGGGCGGAGTGGTGGTGTTGGATTTCATGGCCCTGCCAACCGTGGCGGACTGGACACCGCCCCAGGTGAGTTCGAATTGGCAATACGCCTTTTACCTCAACGCCAGTTCCAACCTCGTCCTCTGGCACTACAATCAGGCCGCGACGTCCAATGAATGGACCACGCTATCGGCTGGGCCGGTGGTGACCAACGGGGTCTGGACGCGGTTTACAATGGAACAGGACTACGGGCACGGGTTGTTCCAGCTGCGGGTGAATAACGGCGCCTGGATCACCCACGCCCAGGCCTGGACGGCGCCGGGCGGCTCCACGGGGGGCTCGTGGTTCTACATGGCGCAGACCAATGGCGTGACACCGACCAACATGAACGGGGTCGGCCTCGCCGCCTCGCTGACCAACTATGTCGATGATATCGTCCTGACCAACCGCCAGATCACCTGGAGCACGAACGGCTTTACCGAAAGCGTATCAAACAACGGCACGGTCGCCAGCATCGTGTCTGTCGGCCTGCTTTACGATACGTTCACCGGCAGCAATGGAGACGACATTGTGGCCTCCAACAAGTTGCAGGTCGCGAATCTGCCCTCGAACCTGACCGCCGTAGCCACCTATTCGAGTTCGACGCAGTTGACCGTGCGGCTCACCGGCGCGGCCCTGCAACACGAGGCCATCAACAGCGCCAACCTGATTTTCACGTTTCAGAATACGGCCTTCACGCTTGGCAATGCTGCGGATGTGTGCCGGTATTCCAGCAGTCTTGGCCTGACCTTCTTCAACCGGCCCCAACTGGACTATAGCCGGACAGACTTCGCAGAGGACAGTATCGTCAACGACGGTTCGATTGATAATTCATCACCGCTGCTCATCACCCTGACCAATGCCCTTTTCAATGGCACGGTGGGCGACGACTTTGCTCAGCAGGGCAAGGTGCAGGTGGTCAACCTGCCGAGCAATCTGGTGGCGGTGCTGATCCTGACCAATCAGACGCAACTCAGCGTCACGCTGACAAACAAGGCCGCGCTCAATGATGCCGTCAACAGCCTTTCCAATCTGACATTCACATTCCTGGCGGCGGCATTCAGCAACGTCGCGGCAGACACTGTTGCGGGCCTTTCGCGCACCAATCTGTCGATCACGTTCTACGGGCCGGTCATCATGCCGGAACTGCAATATCCCGCCACGACGTTCCCGGAGGCGGCGGCGAATGACGGCTCGGTAGCGGGTACGACCCTGAGTTCGGTGGGCAAGACCTTTGCCGGGAATCCGGGCGAGGATTTCATTACCAACGGCTGGGCGTCGGTCAGCAATGTGCCGGGTGGGTTGACGATGCAATTGGTGCGGGGTAGCGGGCTCTATGACATGACCTTGTCCTTTACCGGCCACGCCACCAATCACCTTGCGATCAATACGGTCAGCAATCTTGCCGTGAGATTCTCCGACAGCGCCTTCAATGGCGGAGGGGCCACCGCCGTTTCCAACTCGGTCATGACGAACCTGGTGGTTCAATTCCACGACCCGCCGCAGTTGACCTGGAATAGCAAGACCTTCACAGAGGCGGCGGCTAACGACGGGAGCATGGCGACGACCAATGCCGTGACATTGAGTGGCGGGGCGACGTTTGTAAGCGGGGCGTATACTGTTGGCACGCAATTCACAACCTCGGGGATTCCGGCGGGGCTGACCTGTGCGGTATGGTATGAGGATCCGGCACACGTTGCGGTGGCCCTCTCGGGTAATGCGGCGGCCCATGCTGCCGGTAACAATACCAACTTCACCCTGCAGTTCAACAATGCCGCGTTCAATACGGTGGCGGCCTCGAACATTACCGGCAGTATGGAGGCCGGCCTCCAGATCGTCTATAGCAACCAGCCGTCCTTGTCGTGGGACAACACGATCTTTACGGAGGCGCTGGCGAACGACGGGAGCATCGCGACGACCAATACGGTGACGTTGAATGGTGGGGCATCATTCACGAGCGGAAGTTATACGCCTGGGAATCAATATTCGACATCGGGTGTGCCGGCGGGGTTGGGTTGTGTGGTGTGGAATCAGGACGCGAACCACGTCAAGGTGGCGCTCTCAGGCAATGCGGTGGCGCACGCATTGGCGGACAGCACCAACTTCACCCTGCAGTTCAACAACGCCGCGTTCAACACGGTGGCGGCGACCAACATCACAGGCAGCGCCACCAACCTGGCGGTTCAGTTTACCGATCCAGCGGGACTGGTCTACAGTGGCGATACCTTCTCCGAGTTGAGCCAGGGCACGATCAACAACAGTAGTCCGGTCACGATCACACTCGCGCGCGACACCTTTACCGGAAATGTGGGCGGCGATTTCGTGGCCGTGCACAAGGTGACGGTGACCAATCTGCCGATAGGCCTGACGGCGGTGATCACCAAGAGCAGTGACACGGTCCTGAGTGTGCAATTGACAGGAAAGGCCTACTACAACGACCAGGTGAACAGCGTCACCAACCTGACGTTCCAGTTTGCCTCTACGGCATTCAGCAATGTGGCGGCGGGCCGGGTGACCGGTTCCCTCAAGTCGGACCTGAAGATCAATTTCATCAACGACACGCCTTTCGCTTCCTTGGTGCCGTATGTCGAGCCATTCGAGGCCTATGCCGGGGGCTCCTGGATCACTGCCGTGACAAATGGCTGGTCGGCAGAATACGCCGGGGCGGGTGAGGTGGCCAACACCAATACGGTGGGGAGTTGGACTCACGCCTACCAGGGCCCGGTACCGGTCACGACCACGCACACCAATGAACTTTATGTGCAAGCGGATCTCCGGAGCGAGATCCACAGCACGCCCGACCAGCTGGTTTATCTGGACTTCTCGGTTTGGCCCACACCGATGGTTGACACGCCGCAGGTCAGCTCAGCCATGCAGTTTGCCTTCTATGTGTCCACCAATGGTGAGTTTGTCCTCTGGCACCAGAACCGCACGGGGGGCGTGACCAACAACGTCCTGCGGGTTCTGACGAATGCCCCCGCCCTCGATACCAACCGCTGGCTGCGGGTGACGGTCTGCCAGGACTTCTCGAATGCCATGTTCCAGGTGCGGCTCAACAACGGGACGCCGCTCACGGATGCTCAAGGGTGGACGGGACCGGGCGGGACGACAAACGGGTCCTGGTTCCATATGGTTAACACCAATAACTTCATGACCGGTTTCGGCATCGTGGGTGTGGGGTCAGGGTATCTCGATGACCTGACGGTGCGCACCAATCTGGACAACCAGATGCCGGTGGCGCTGACACTGAGTCCGACGATGTTTAACGAATCGGCGGCAATGGAAGGGGCCATTGACAACAGCCTTTCGAACCGGATTGCGCTTGTCGGCGCCATTGGCGCGACCTTCGCCGGGAACAATGGCGTTGTGTATGACTCTACGCAAGTTCAGGTCTCGAATGTGCCGGCCGGTCTTGCATCAGTGGTAGTTCGGACCAGTCCCACCAATCTGAGCATCGGGCTGGCGAACCAGGCGGTCTCCAATAATGCCCGCGACAATGTGTCCAACCTGGTGGTCAACGTCCTGGATGGGGCGTTCACTATCGGGGCGGCGAACATCGCCGGAGCGGGAAATATCATTGGCACCAGCCAAACCGGGTTGTTGATCCTATATAACGATAACTACAGTGGCTCAGTTTACATGATACGATGATCAGTTGTGAAAAAGTCAGGGGGGGAATTATGAAAAGCAAAAATATATCATATGTGTTCAGGGCGGTTTGTGGATTAGTCCTTTTGGTTGTGCTGAGTCCGGCGACGGGGCAGGGTGCGGCCTGCACCTGGGGCGGCAGCGCCAACGGAGACTGGTTTGATGCCACAAAGTGGGTGGGCAGTGTGCCCCCCACCAACACCGGCGATTCCGTGTCCATCACCAACGGCTCGGTGCTCCTCACCAACTCCACACCGTATCTGTCCTCGTTCCTGATCACGAATGCCTCGCTGACCTTCTCCAACAACTGGAACACACAGTTGATCGCCTCCAATGTGACGGTGGCCGGCACGTTGACGCATGCCGCGAACCTGACCACGACGACCAACGCCTCGGGCCAGTGGATCCCGACCAACCGCGTCTATGTGGTCTGCACTAATTTCACGCTGACCACGAGTGGCATGATCGACGTCAGCACCAAGGGATTCCTGGGTGGTCCGGCATATGGTGCGACTTCGACCGGCTGCGGGCCGGGAGGCGGGAAAGGGAGCAGCGTCTCAAACCAACGTGCGGGTGGTGGTGGTCATGGCGGCAAGGGTGGTGATGGTACTGTATCGGGCGGCCCAACCAATGATGTGGTGGTGAGCCCCATGCTCCCGGGTAGTGGCGGTGGCTTCGGCTGGGCCAGTTGCCCCGGTGGTTCTGGTGGCGGTCTGGTGTGCGTGCAGGCCTCGGGACAGGTCCTTATGAATGGCACGATCAATGCGGATGGTAGCGCCGGCACCGCTGATAGTGGCGGCGGTGGCTCTGGCGGTGGAGTGTGGATCTCATGCAGCACCTTCATCGGAACGAACGGACTGATCTCGGCCAATGGCGGTGATGGTGGAAACAATTTGGGCGGTGGTGGTGGTGGCGGCTGTATCGCCGTGACGTACGACCCGACCTCTGAAACAGGTCTTCAGCCTACCGTTCGCTTTTCCGTCAAGGGGGGCAAATACGGTGGGAATAGCAGCATCGGCACGCTCTATTTCTCCGACACCCTCGTATTGCTTAACGTCATGTTAGGATGGAATGGCCGTCCGAGTTTCCCAAGCGCTACCAATTGGGCACCCAACAGCCTCACAATCAGCAACGGCTGGCTGGCCTTTCCCGCCGGCTTTTCGCTGAACGTCACCAACGACGTAAAGGTGATCGCCGGTGGACAGTTGGATATCACCAACAGTACATTCATTTGCGGTGGTTCCCTGACGGTGACCGGCAGTACCATGAACGCGTATCGGAGCACCAACTCGAGCGAGCAGCTGAATGTCACCAATAATGTCATCCTGAATAACGGCACCCTGTCCTTCTGGTACGCGCTCACCAATCCAGCATCGCTGATGATCGGCGGCAACCTGACCTTGACCAACAGCGCCAAGTTCTATCTCTACAGCGGACCAACCAACATGGTTGGTACCAACTACGGCGGCCTGCTTGACCTGAGTGGACGCGACCTCACGATCCCCACCAACTGTACGATCTACTGCGCCTCGGAACCGACCAATGGCGGCTCGTTGCTGATGAAGATGCAGAATCTCTCGATCTCCAATGGCGGCGCCATCAACGGAGACGGCCTTGGCTTTACCGGAGGCACAACCACACATACTACCGGCTATGGAACAGGGGGAGGAAGCGGAGGTGCAAGTATCCGTGCTGGCGGCGGTGGCCACGGTGGCAAGGGTGGCGATGGAAGCGCTGTGAATGGCGGGCCTACGAATGATGTGGCGGCGGCACCCATGCTCCCTGGCAGTGGCGGCGGTGTAGGTTGGGGCACCTTAACTGGCGGTGCCGGCGGCAGCCTCGTGCGCATTGAGTCCTCTGGTCAGGTCGTAGTGAATGGCAGAATCTCCGCCGACGGTGTTAAAGGAACTGAGGATAGCGGCGGTGGCGGCGCCGGGGGCGGTATTTACCTGATCTGCAAGATGCTGAGCGGATCCACCAGCGGCGTGCTTTCCACAATGGGTGGCACAAACACCTCCCAAAACGGCGGCGGCGGTGGTGGCGGACGCATCGCTGTCTGGACTACTTCACATAATTTTGACGATTCACTGCCTGCACAACCGTCCACCAATGTCTTAGGCAGCGGAATTAGTTCGCACAATGGCTCCAACGGCACGTTTAATCTGTTCATCGATCCCAACGCGCCGCGCATTGACAACACTCCTCCGGCCATCAACATTTTCGGGACAACCGTGGATGTCATCGGAAATCTGACGTCAACCGGCTCGGCGCCCACGACGGTCAAGGTTTATTGGGGCACGTCCAACGGGTTCGGGGTCGCCTCCGCCTGGACCTCGAACCAGACGGTTGGCACGTTCAGTCCCGGCTACGTCACGAACCATCTCACCGGACTGACCGGCGCCACGCTCTATTATTACCGGTTCTACGCCACCAATTCGGCGGGCGATGATTGGGGCAATACCAACGATTTCTTTACCACCTTAGGCTCACCGGATGTCAACAATGCTGCCGGCGCCACCAGTATTACCGTGTCCAACGCCGTCCTGCAGGGTTTCACCCAGGGAACGCCTACCCCGAACGCGTCAATTTATTGGGGCACCAACGATGGTCTGAACAACGCGCTTTCCTGGTCGAACCGCATCGATGTGGGACCGGTTGCGGTCCTGAACTTCTCAGGCCTCGCCACCGGACTGGTGGCCAACCAGACCTACTACTACCGCTGCTTTGCCTCGAATATCAATGGCGGCGCCTGGGCGATCCTAAGCACCAACTTCACAACCGGGAAACCCACGCTGTCGATCTCTGATGTCCAGGTTACGAAAGGGACTTCGGGAACCACGATCACCGCGCAATTCCCGGTATCGATTTCCTACACCAGCGCCGCACCTGTGACGGTTGACTTCCATACCTCCAATGGAACCGCTGTGGCCGGGACCGATTACGTCACCACGAACGGAACATTGACTATTCCCGTCGGCTCGGTCAGCGGGAATATCCCCGTCACCGTGATCGGGACCAACCTGGACCAGTGGCCGTCGGTGGACTTCTATGTGAATCTCAGCAATGTCGCGAATGCCGTGTTCGCCAACACCCAGGGGCATGGGGTCGCTCTTGTCTCGAATGATACGGCGCAGGCCCGGACGTGGAGTGGCACCAATGTCTGGACCAGTTTGACGAACTGGAGTCCCGCCGGCAGTTTGCCGAGTCCTTCGGACACGATCAATATCCCCTCCGGCACGGTTTGCACATTGTCGAGCACGGCCCGGGTGACGGATATCTCGGTGGCGGGCAGCCTGGTCTTCAGCGGTCTGCTGGCGCGGCTGGAGGCCGTCACGGTCACGATCCAGCCAAGCGGCACCGTCTCCCATGCGGTTCAGACGGCGACGACCACGAACGCCCTGGGCCAGTGGGTGGCCGACAGCATCGTCAACATCGGTTGCACCAACTTTACGCTGATGACCAATGGCTTGATCGATGTCAGCCTCAAAGGCTTCATGGGCTCAACCAGTACCACCGCCCGGCAGGGGTTTGGACCGGGCGGGGGACGTGGTGACGGCACGTACTACGGCGGCGGCGGATCCTATGGCGGCTTGGGGGGGCAGTCCGACAATACCGGTTCCAGCCCGACCTATGGATTAACCAATGCGCCGGGTGATCCCGGCAGTGGCGGCGGCTGCAAGAGTCAAAACGGTTCGATAGGCGGCAATGGCGGGGGCTACGTCCGGATCCAGGCGACAGGGCAGGCGCTTATCAACGGCACCATCAATGCGGATGGTGGCGGCGGTATTGGAGGAGACGGCGGTGGCGGCGGGTCCGGCGGCGGGGTATGGATCTCATGTAGCACGTTCAGCGCAACCAATGGCGCGGTCTCGGCCAGTGGCGGTGATGGCTGCAGTCTTGCTGGCGGTGGCGGGGGAGGACGCATCGCCGTGACCTACGATCCTGCGGCCGAGGCGGTGGCGGGACTTCAACCCACATTGCGTTTCTCTACCAAGGGCGGCAGCAACGGTGGGTCCGGTGGTATCGGCACCCTGTATTTTAGCGATACCCACCTGTTACCGAACACGATGCTGAGTTGGAATGGACGGCCGAGTTTCCCCAGCGCCACCACCTGGGCGCCGAACAGTCTCACGCTCAGCAACGGCTGGATCGGATTCCCAGCAGGCTTTGCGTTGAACGTGACGAATGACCTGAAGGTAATCGCCGGCAGCCGGTTGGACCTGACCAACAGCACGCTGGCCTGCGGCGGCTCGTTGACGGTCACGGGCAGCACGATGAATGCATACCGGGGCATCAACTCCATGGAGAGGATGAACATTACCAACGATGTCGTAATTAACAACGGAACGCTGTCCTTCTGGTATGCGCTCACCAATCCGGTGTCATTGATGATCGGCGGCACCCTGACCCTGACGAACAGCGGCAAGTGTTATCTCTATAGCGGACTGACCAATGCGGCCGGGACCAACTATGGCGGCCTGTTCGACCTGGGCAGCCGTGATCTCACGATCCCCACCAACTGTACCCTCTATCTCGTGGCGGATCCGACCAATGGCGGCGCGATATTGATGCGCGTCAACAATCTGACGGTGTCGGGGGGTGGCGCCATCAATAGTGACGGCCTTGGTTTCCTGGGCGGCGTGGCCGGGCATACGGCAGGCTACGGGCCGGGCGGGGGCCAGTCCGGTACACAACGGGCCGGGGGGGGCGGAC